>Ga0228629_1000024_pt1 | contig 51256 bp, 44 predicted proteins | sample 36DmetaG_FD_183022 | JGI IMG/M metagenome (GOLD analysis project Ga0228629, IMG submission 183022) | Seawater microbial communities from Monterey Bay, California, United States - 36D | ecosystem: Environmental > Aquatic > Marine > Coastal | place: USA: California | collected 2016-11-14
ATCAAAACAGTAGAAGAAGCAAGAGATGCTCTTGCAAATGGGTATGGATTAAGTGTGTGTAGTAATTATGGATTCAGTAATAAGCGTAGTGCTAAGGGATTTGCTCGTAAAAGTGGGTCATGGGCTCATGCGATGGCATGGACGGCTTGTGATGATACTGGTAGTGAGCCAGCCTTTCTTGTCCAGAACAGCTGGGGTAAATGGAACTCTGGAGGCCATCCAGATTGGGGTAATATCCCAGATGGTAGTTTTTTAATACACGCTGATGTGGCCGCTGCTATGTTAAGACAGAATGGGGCGTATGCCTTTAGTGATTTTAATGGATTCCCTCCACAAAAACTTCCTGATTATGGATTTGACTCGTATCTCTGAGGTGTAATATGAAATTTTTAGATAAAGTAGCATTAAATAGTCTTATAAAAACCATTACTAATTTTATATTAGCAATTTTAAAAATGTTTGCTCCAAACCAAACAACAGACAAATCTAGAAGACCGTTAAGAGACTTACTCGATAAATGGAGAAAATAAATGAAACCCGTCGTCACTACCCTTGTAATGCTGGCAGTCGTAACTTCAGTTAATCTAGAAAAAATATCTCCTACCGCAGCAGTCTGTTTAATAGGTGGCGTAATGGCTACTGACGGAGATGAAGTGGCTGTCAAGTACAAAAGAAAAAACTGTCCAGTATGCAAGGGTAAGGGTTGGTATATTAGCGGTGACGGTATCGCTAAAGTAGAATGTGGTTATTGTGAACCAGAAAAAGGTCAACAGGCCACAGAAGAACCTAAAGACGACTGTTGCAAAACTGAAATCATTATGGAACAATGATACATTTTATTTGTTCGTATTTTAACTTTGGTAATTCTACTAAAATAAAGAACAACTACATAAAGTTTAGACGTAACTTTAAATATCCTATCACAACTATAGAACTGGCTCTGCCAGATCAACAATTCTTTATTCACGATAGCATTAAGCTGGCTGTAGATTATAATAATATACTATGGCAAAAAGAGAGGTGCTTAAATTTAGCTATAGAAGAATCTAAAAGAGGCACTGATGCTATCGCTTGGATAGACACAGATGTTATCTTCGACAATCCTAATCTTCTAAGAGATACTGAAAAAGCATTAGAGAAATGGAAAGTTGTGCAGATGTTTGAAAAGGTTTATGAAAGCCCCACAGTCAATGACTTTTTTAATAATTATAGCTTAGGAAAGCAAATGGTCGATGAACTAGAAATCAGCTATCCTAATATTGGTTTGGCTTGGGCTTTTAGAAGAGATGTTCTTGTGGACGATAAATTATATGATCTTGACCCAGTAGGAAATTCAGATGTTTTACAGCTTATGGCATGGTTAGGGAAGTGGGACAACTCATGTATCCTGAACCTTCTGCCACAATATAGAAAAGAGTTTCTGATTTGGGCTTGGAATAGCTATCAAAATGTACAATCAGACATAGGGTATGTTAAAGGCTCATTAGAGCATATATATCATGGTAAACAACAAGACAGAAGATATCGTCCCAGAAATCAAATATTAATAGACAATAACTATGTCCCTTCAAAAGATCTACGGATGGATCATAATAAGCTATATACTCTGCCGTACTGTCCTCAGATGGTAGAAGATATTAGGCAGTATTTTAATCTTCGCTCACAGAGCGAATGATGGTGTATTTATAATTGTTTCATCCTCTTTCTAATGGGTATTATTATGAGTAGTGTTGATGTTAAAAAGTATGTTGCGGAAAAAATTCTATCCAAAACATCTATAGACCCTGATCAAAAGTTCGGTAGTATTATTGCTCTTTTAATGGTTATCAGTATCTGTATTACTGCCATTAGAGTAGTTCAAGAATGCGAAAAGAAAAGAACGAAAGATTTTAGTTGCGAAGATCGCTGTACATATTTTACAGAAAAGTTTAAATATCTTGGATTAAAGAGAGGTTGGTTCAGTCTATTGAGACTTAAAAAAATCATTAGACAACACATGGATATTGAAGACTATAGAGAGTACAAGAACGAATTAGCAGAGGCTATTTTAGACACTAGTGTCACACTAACAGAAGCAGAAACACACGTTTTTATGGAGGCAGCAGATAATGTTTAGTATTTTAATATGGTGCGTATACGGAATCATAGTAGGGTCTATTGCTAAAAGCATTGTACCCGGTGAAGAAAGATTTGGATTTTTTCAAACTATTGCATTGGGTGTAGCTGGCTCGTACATGGGAGGTGCTGTAGCTTACTTACTAGGGATGGAAAGTTCAGTTAGCCCCGGTGGGATTATATTAGGAATTGGTGGCGGCGTTGTCGCTTTGATTTTATACAATAAAATAGTTAATAAATAAGACAACTAAGGATTTACAATGAATTTAATTCAATGTTACCACCCTGATTTCAGTGGTGGAATAGGAGATTTTCTACGAGGTGCTTGCTATCTAAACAAGCTCGCAACAGAACAAGGATGGAAGTTCTATCTAGATTGGCAACATCATCAAATCGGAAGATACATAAGTAATGGAGATGTAGAACTGCCTGATTATAACAAGTCTCATGTTTTAGATTTTGAAATGTTATCATTAAGTATGCATGAAGACATACCTATGAAAGATAGGTATGAGACAATCATCAAAAGAATATGCGACAATGTAGATTCTAATAGTGATGATACTATAGCTGTTTCTTCATTCTATTTACCAGACCTATACGAAAAACATCCTCTGCAAGCTACAGTAGAATATCCGCTATCTCCTCTAGAGAAAGAATATCTACAATCACAAATTTGTATGTCTAAAGAAATAATAAATATATATAGTTTGAGAAATACATGGAATGAACCTCAATACGCCTTTAGAAGTCCTCACAGAAAAAAATATGCCACTGTACACTTCAGGATTGGAGACAAAGAAACCTTACCTTATTTAGATAACTACTGGAATGACTTAGACCCAAAGATTCAAAATAACTATAATTTTCAACAGCCTAAACACGACTTTGAAGATATGTATACATTACTAATCAAACACATGAATCATGATGAATACGATCATCTTGTGTTGCTTTCGGACTCTAATGACTTCAAAGAGTTTGTTGCAGAAAAGAAAAATGCAGATATTTTTATTGTACATAATGAGAGTCGTCACACTTCATCAAAACCCGGACTATTAAGATCAACTCCTTATTTTGGATCACCTTTAACTAGGTTAGAGTTAGAGTCTTTATGTATAGATATAGAGACAATTCTGTGTGCAAAGAAAAATTATTCATATAGTACTTACATTTGGGGTTCTGGATTTAGTGTGTGGCTTAGTAAAATTTTTAATGTGCCTTTTGAGGCTTACCATTTAACATGATGTATAAAGCTAATATAGTACAAACATTTATCTCTGCACTAGGGGCTAAGTCATATTTAGAAATAGGTACTCATAGAGGACAAACATTTTTTGATATTATCGCAAAACATAAAGTTGGAATAGACCCTATGGCCCCAAGACTATTTCCAATCAAGGGTATTACTAGGAATAATTCTGATGATTTTTTTGCGGAAAATAAGAAAACTTTTGATGTTATATTAATTGATGGACTACACTATGCTGAACAAGCTAAAAAAGATATTGAGAATGCTTTAGCCATCCTTAATTCAAAGGGAGTAATTGTAGTTGCTGACTTGTTGCCACCTAGAGAACATTATCAAGTTGTGCCTCCTGAACTTAATACTATACAATGGACAGGGGATACTTGGAAAACTTGGGTAAGGCTCAGAGAAACTAGAGAAGATTTAAGCATGTTTGTGGTTGACGCTGATCTTGGTTGTGGTATTATAACTGTAGGTAGTCAGGATTTATTAGAGAACGACAAAGAATTAAATTGGGAAAATTTTGATCGTTACAAACAACAATGGATGAACATAATTTCAGAACAGGATTTTTCAGACAGATATGAAACCAGCATGGATAGATTATTTTCTTGCGACCGCGAAGCTAGTCAGTAGTCGTAGTCACGACATACATACCCAACACGGATGCGTAATTACAGATAAACAACACAGAATTTTAGGAGTAGGCTACAATGGTTTTCCTAAAGGTATGTGTGATAAAACACTCCCCACTAACCGACCAGACAAATATCATTGGATGATACATGCAGAAAGAAACGCATTATCAAATTGTGTCATAAGACCAGATGGAGGTATTGCATATATTACAGGACAACCATGTAATGACTGCATCATGGCATTGTGGCAAGAAGGAATTGTAGAAGTGCATATTATTGATGGTCATGGGACAAAACTATTTGACCAAGAAGCCAAAAACAGGTTTGATTTATTTATAAAGCAAACAGGTATGAAAATCTACAAACATACACCAAATTTTTCTTGGATCAAGGAAATTAACTGGGAATAGTTTTACTTATGAGCAATTATATTAGGTGTATTACAGTACATAGCAATTATCATTCTTCCGGCCCTTTTTACTCTAACCAGTGATTTATCCTCTATGAACAAATCATCTTTTACGGGCCACAGCATTTATTAGAAAGTTTTAAGGAGATAGTATGTCGTCGTTAAATGAATTACAAAATTATACTTTTGTTAGCAAGTATGCAAGATGGATCGAAAGTGAAAACCGCAGAGAAACTTGGAAAGAGGCTGTAGATCGTGTGAAAAACATGATGCACACCCACTACTCTGAGGTAGGGGTAACTGACGACATAAATTGGGCGTATGACCTTATGCTTAAAAAGAAAGTACTAGGAAGTCAAAGAGCATTACAATTCGGTGGAGAGCCAATCCTGAAGCGTCATGCAAAGATATATAACTGTACCAGTGCTTACTGTGATCGTCTAAGATTTTTTCAAGAATGTTTCTGGCTGCTACTATGTGGTAGTGGTACAGGGTTTAGTGTTCAAAAACATCATGTCGCCAAGCTGCCAAATTTAAGCCAAAATAAAAAAGATAAACGCAAAGGTGTAAAACATAAGATAGAGGATAGTATTGAGGGCTGGGCAGATGCTCTAGGTATTCTTCTTAGTTCCTACTTTAATAAACCTGCTGAACCTAAATGGGCAGATTTTAAAGATCAACACATTACATTTGACTATAGCAATATCAGAGAAAAAGGTTCTCAGTTATCCTCTGGGGTCGGAAAGGCTCCCGGCCCAGAACCATTGCAAAATGGGCTAGAAAAAATTAGAGAACTATTAGATGGGTGTGTTGAAAATGAGCAGAAGAAACTCAGACCGATTGATGCTTATGATATTATTATGCATTCAAGCGATGCTGTATTATCTGGTGGTGTTCGCAGAAGTGCGTCATTAGCATTGTTTAGTCCTGAAGACGAAGAAATGGCAAAAGCTAAAACAGGCAACTGGTATATAGATAATCCTCAACGTGCCAGAAGCAATAACTCAGCATTGCTGCTAAAAGACGAAACAACATACGAACAATTTGCAGAACTCATGGAGTCTGTCAAAGAGTTTGGAGAACCGGGATTTATCTGGAGTGATTCTACAGAGATGACATTTAACCCCTGTGTAGAAGTCGGCATGTGGCCTGTAGATGAAGCAACTGGAAAGTCAGGATGGCAGGGCTGTAACCTTTCTACTATTAATTGTTCTTCTATTACTGATGCAGAAGACTTTTATGAAAGATGCCGTGCTGCTGCAATTATCGGAACACTACAAGCAGGCTTTACTAATCTAGAATATCTAGGCAAAACAACTAATGCTATTTTTGAAAGAGAAGCATTGTTAGGAGTTTCTCTTACTGGCATTATGGAAAAGCACGAACTTGTGTTGACAGAACAGGTGTTAAAGAAGGGTGCTAAGATTGCTGTAGATACAAATAAAGAACTAGCTAAAAAGATTGAGATAAATCAGGCCGCTAGAGTTACCTGTCTAAAGCCAGAAGGAACATCTAGTGCTATGCTAGGTACAAGTTCAGGTATTCATCCCCATCATGCCAAGAGATATATTAGGCATGTTCAGGCTAATACTCTCGAAGCACCGTTTCAACACTTTAAGAGTTATAATCCACAGGCATGTGAGAAGTCATCATGGTCTGCTAATGATACTGATGAGGTAATCAAATTCCCTGTAGAAGTGCCAGATGGGTCTAAACTTAAAAATCAATTACCTGCTGTAGAAATGTTGGGCGTAGTAAAAGATGCTCAAAGAAACTGGGTACACTCTGGGAAAAATAGGGCATTATGCACACAAGATTTTTTAAGTCATAATGTTAGTAATACTGTTACTGTGCAGCCTGACGAATGGGAGGCTGTTACCAAATTTATTTATAATAATCGTAAATACTTTGCAGGAATTAGCCTAATCCCTTTAAGTGGAGATAAAGATTATCCACAGGCTCCATTTACTGCTGTGCTTACTAGTCGTGAGATTGTTAAAGAATACGGAGATGCTGGGCTGTGGTGTTCAGGTCTTATTGAACTAGGCTTAAATGCCTTCAATAATAATCTCTGGGCTGCTTGTGACTATATCACATTAAACCAAGAAACAGATAAAGATAGTGAAGACAAAAAACTATTTGCTTTAAAGATGAGGAGGTTTGCTAAAAAGTATTTTGACGAAGATATGAAAAGGTTGACCTATTGTATGAAAGACGTATATAATTGGAAAATTTATACAGACTTGTATGATAGCTTTACCAAAGTAGATTATACACAACTATTAGAGACAGAGGACAATACCGTAGGGATAGAAGAAATTAGTTGTGCAGGTGGTGCATGTCTAATATAAACCCCTTGAAAGGTAGAAATTTTGAAAAAGAAAAGAAAACGAAAGGGCCAAATCCATGTGGGTTCCCCACAGATTGTTAAACCCGAAGAAATCGTAGTTGGTTTTAAAAACAGATTAAAACCTCGTACTATTAACCAAAAAGATTATATTCGTGCTGTAGCTGAGAACACCATTACATTTGCTCAAGGTGTGGCAGGAAGTGGTAAAACACATATTGCTGTTGGCATGGCTTTAGAATATCTTCTTGATTTTAAAGTAGAAAAAGTTGTCATTACTAGACCAGTAGTGGAAGCTGGAGAAAAACTGGGTTTCTTACCGGGAACAGCAGAAGAAAAACTCCATCCATATTTACTACCTCTGTTTGATGAGATTAATTATTTTCTTTCACAACAACATCGTTCCAGTTTACAGAATAAACATCAGATAGAAATAGTCCCTTTGGGATTGATGAGAGGTCGTAGTTTTCATGATGCTTTTATCGTAGCAGATGAATGTCAGAATGCTTCATACGACCAGCTTAAAATGCTACTGACTAGAATAGGCATGAGAAGTAAAATGGTTCTTACTGGTGATACAGAACAATCAGACTTAGAACAGAGAAGACAAGGTGGATTTGCTACTATAATTGACCGTCTGCAAGATACTCATAATATCGGGTTCACACATTTAGAGAATGTTGACATTTTGAGAAATCCAATTATTGCGGACATTGTGAATAAACTACAATGAATCATCAAAACTGTTTAGTATTAAATGCTGACTATACTCCTATGGGGATTATAGATTGGAAAAAGGCTATGGTATGGTCTTTTAGATATACCCATGAACATAATCCTAGTATAGAAATCATAGAGTGGCATAATCAAGATAAGGTTATTAGCTCTACAGGGCCAGTAAAAATCCCTTCTGTTGTCCGTACTATAAAGTATTTTAGGATGTATAATAAGGCAGTTAATTTTTGCAGAAAGAACGTGTTTATTAGAGATGATTTTACATGCCAATATTGCCATAGCCAATTCCCTGTGGGCAAATTGACATACGATCATGTGATACCGAAATCCAAATGGAGAGAACATAGTAGTCCTACATCTTGGACAAATATCGTCACATGCTGCATAAAATGCAATTTAAGAAAGTCTGATAAAACCCCTGAACAAGCCAATATGCCACTGAAAAGACAACCTATTGCACCACAAAAATCATTTAAGTACTTGCCACTTGCCTATCAGCTGCATACTATACTAAAGGAATTGCCAGAACAGTGGGTCACATATATAGGAGATGTCAGGAAATAATGCCGACTTATAGTTATTACTGTGAAAAATGTGAAGAAAGTTTTGAGAAGTTTTTCTATATCAGTAATTATAAAGAACGAGTGAGATGTCCAGAATGTCAGAAGACTTGTCAAAGAGACTACGATGATATTCTTACACAATCTGCATCTATAAAGAAAGCAGATAGTGAACTTAAAACTATTGGCGATCTAGCTAATAGGAATAGAGATAAACTATCTGTGGATGAACGAATAGCATTAGATAAAAAACATAACGAATACAAGGATACGGAATTGGAAAAAGAGTTGCCTAAAGGCATGTCTAAAATGAAGAAACCTAAGAATAAAATAAAGTGGAGATAATTATGTCAGATGATTTAGATTTTACATTGGATCAATCCAAGAAAGAAACTGTCTCGCATGAAGACGAGTTCTATACCCTGTTTGGTATAGAAGATTATGTAGACGACAACGGTAATACTAGACAAACTCAACAAGGCAAGAAAACGTATGCTAAACGTGTAGACGGCAAATGTCTTGTTAAGATAGGTATAGACGGAAGAGCATATAACCCTCTTGGTTTATATTCTGAAGGTCATGCAAATAAAACATTAGCTAAAGTAGGAAAAGGTCAATATAACTTCAAAAGGGTAAATCCAAAAGTATTTGATCTGTATGTTTCTTTTCTAAGAACTAAAAATATCGCGTGGTTAAACAATGCAAATAGGGAGTTATTATGAGATTAAATAAATCGCAAAAGTATGCTATTCAGTGGATGGTTTCTCAAGGCCATGATGTAACTCAGATTGTAAAGGAACTAAAGATTCCTGTTGATGCTGTGAATAAATTTATTGAGAAAAACTGTAAGCCTAATGATGATAATACAGTCAAGACTACATCATCAAGAGTAAAGGCATCGGACTTAATGATACATAAGACAGCAGAAAAAGGAACAAAGAATGTAGCGGTTATGACTAAAGAGGCATCTGAAGTAGCAGACAATTTTAAGAAGAATGTCCCTACTCAATCTCATCGTCATAGTGACGCTATTCACAGGATACATGAATAAATACGACTCAAAGTACTCTAACGGTAAAAAGGTTAGTGCTGCACAGTATATTACAGAGATAATATGTGAACACTACGCCAAGAAAAATAAGCTAGACTTATACTATAGGTTTTGGACTCATAAAGATTGGGCCACATTCTATAGGGGTCAAATAGGCACTGCAAATAAACTATTAAAGAAGTACGATTGCAAGGCTATCATAAGGGCTTTAAATAATCCGAAAAGTACAAGAATTTATTCCTTGAGAGCCCCTCATCTAGCTGCTATTATAGAGAGCGAGGAAAGCAAGCTAGAAAGAGAAAATAAAAACCTGACAAAACAGTACGAACGTAAGAATGAGAAGTTTAAGAAAAGCACAGGCAAGAAAAACATCATATCAAAATTGAAGGACTTAGAATGACAATGACAAAAGAAAAACCAAAAGCAACAAAAAAGCCAAAAACTTTATCCACAGACTTAGAAAAAACTTTTGGTGCTGATATTTTAATGTCTGGAAATGCTATTAAGGAAAAGGTAGTACAGACCATCCCACTTAGTCCTGCACTAGATATGATCTTACATGGTGGAGTTCCAGAAGGTAGCTTTGTGGTGCTTACAGGACAACCTAAATGTGGCAAGACTGTCACATCTTTAAGTTTAGCTGCTGTAGCTTTAGATCCTAAATATCAGGGAGATCTAGAAAAGCCTAGACATTGCTACTATCTGAATATAGAAGGACGACTTAAAAAGAGAGACATAGAAGGTATTAAGGGTTTAGATTTAGATAGGTTTACTTTGATAGGTTCTACGCAAGGTAAAATTCTACACGCAGAAGAATACTTACAGATTGCAGAAAGAATTATCAATGAAGAACCGGGAAGTATTGTTATCATTGACTCGTATTCTGCTTTATGTACAGAAGCAGAAATTACATCTGATATGAATAAAATGCAACGAGCAGACGGAGCAAAACTACTTGCTAAATTCTGTAGAAAGGTTGCCAATGTTATTCCTGTAAATAAGAATATTGTTATCGGTATCACACACCTGATGGGTAATCCTACAGGATATGGTGCAGAGTTTAAGGAAAAGTCTGGTCAAGCTATTGCATATCAAACAGATATTAAACTACGGGCTAAAAGATTTGCACCTCTACTAGTAGGTAAGGAAAATGCACAAATAGGACAAGAAGTAGAATGGCAAGTCGTATGTTCTGCTCTTGGGCCACCGGGAGCAACTACTACCAGCTACATTAGATATGGAGAAGGTATTGACAAGAGTATGGAATTATTTAATATGTGTGTAGACGTTGGGTTGATTGCACAGGCTGGTGCTTGGTATACCTTTGAAACTGTAGAGGGTAATCCTAAATTTCAAGGTGCTGAGAAGGCTAGAGAACATTTAATAAATAACCCTGACGTATATGATGCACTATTAAAAGAGATTAATGAAGCATTAGGTTTGTAATGGATATTATTGATTTAGACGACAACATTAGGAAATGGTCATTAAAAGGATATGTCTCTAAGGCTTCAGCTACCAATAAGTCTAGCCATCACATCAATGCTAGAAAGCTGCTGCACAAGATATATCCCACACTTCAAATATTAGAAGAGGTATCCATACCTATCAACAGAAAAGAAACATTATATTTGGACTTTTACATACCGATGATTAAGAAATGTATAGAAGTACATGGTGAACAACACTATAAATTTATCCCGTTTTACCATACTAATAAACTAAACTTTCTAAAAGCCAAAAAGAAAGATAGGCAAAAAGCAGAGTGGTGTGAAAAAAATTCTATAACATATATTGAGTTACCGTATAACTTATTAGAGGAATGGGAAGAAAGATTAGGATGAATACTAAAGACAGAGTTAAAGAATGGGATGATGTTCTTGATGAATATGAAAAAGGTATAGGTTTACCTAAATATAATGGTGGTCAGTTTACAAACTCTGAACTAGAACATTATTTTTCTATGGATAGAAAAGTACTAGAATCTATGACTCCACAAGACTGTGGAGAAATAGCATACAGATTAGGACAGTTTAGCTTTCATGTTCAAAGAAGTCTCAACAGAGAATTAGCTAGGGTAAATTGGGCAGAAGAGAATATTAAAGAAGCTATTGCAGATGAACTAAATTCATATAAAGGATATGGATATATAGAAAAATCATCACAAGCAATTAAACATAACGACAATGCTAATGCTTTGAATAAAATTAAGAAATATGCAAAAATGAGAGCAGACAGGCTGCAATATACAGCCACTAGTGTAAAAAACCTATCAGACATTTTACTGAATATTCAGAGGAGTAAATTGAAACATGAGCAATAAGAAAGAAACAATAGAACAGATTGTTGATCTTCTTAGGTCTTTGGTAGATGATGAACCAGAAACTGAAGAGGTCAAGCCTGCTAAAAAGAGACAAACAAAGAAAAAGACTATTCGTAAGAAGTCTAGCACAGCAAGAAACAGAAAGACAACATCAACTAAGACGACTTCTATTAACAAGTTTGATAGTATGCCAGAAAGAAATATGTTTAGGGATGATGTGGCTATTGACAAGAAACTTAGCGTACAACCACCCTCGCCAAGAACTAGGTCATACACTACTATAAATGTAACGTGTCGGTCTTGTGGGAAGTCGGACAGTCTAAATCCTGCATTGGTACATGATGCAACAAGATATAAATGTAATACCTGTTCTCAGGCTGGAGGTTGATGAATGAGTCTTGATGATACGTCTGCTGAAAGAGCAGTATTATCAGGGATTTGCAAATACGCTGACGATATTTATTTGGAAATTGCTGATATTATTGATACTGAATGTTTTACTATAGACAGCAACAAACTAATCTTTGAGTGTGTTAAAAATCTCTGTGAAGAAAATGTTCCTGCTATTGATCTAGCATCTATCCTATCTCAGGCAAAAGAATTGGGATATGAAGATTATTTTAATAAGAAAGATGAACTCACACATCTACAAGCTGTATTAAATTTTCCAATACACAAAGACAATGTCAAGAAGTTTGCAGCTAAGATAACCAAACTTAAAATAGCAAGACTACTAAAAGACCAGCTTAGAGATGCACAGAAAAGCATTAATAGTATCAATGGCTCAGAGTCTGTATCACATATTATATCTTTAGCAGAAGATCCGATATTTGATTTTACTAATCTGATCAGCAATGATGATGCGGCTCCTGAACAAATGTCTAAAGGGTTAGAAGAATATCTCCAAGAACTACAAGACAATCCTATAGATCAAGTAGGTATTCCCACGGGATTCCCTGTGTATGATCAGGCTATTGGAGGAGGTTTGAGAACAAGTACAATTAATGTAATTGCTGCTCGCCCTAAAACAGGTAAAACTCTGCTATCTGACAACATGGGTTTAAATATAGCTAAACGAGGCATCCCTGTCTTAAATATGGACACAGAGATGACAAAAACAGACCATATAAACAGACTTATAGCCATGATGACCGAAATAGAAATCAATAAAATTGAGACAGGCAAATTCGCTGACTCTCATGCTTCTTTGACAAAAGTAAAAGAGGCAGCAGCAGAGATCGCTGATATGAAATTTTATCACAAATCTATTGCTGGCAAACCATTTGATGAACAGATATCTATTATGAAAAGATGGTTGGTAAAAGATGTTGGTTTGAATGATGATGGAACTGCGAAACAGTGCGTAATATTTTATGACTACTTAAAACTGATGGACACACAAGGCTTGTCAGGAGATATGAAAGAGTATCAACTGCTCGGATTCATGATGACTAGCCTACATAATTTTGCGACGAAATACAAAATTCCTATTGTTGGATTTATTCAGCTTAATAGGGATGGTATCACAAAAGAAAGCACAGACACAGCTAGTGGTTCAGATAGAATCATCTGGCTTTGTAGCAACTTCACAATCTTTAAAAGAAAGAGCGATGAAGAAATATCAGAAGATGGCCCCAATTCTGGCAATAGAAAACTTATTCCTATTATCAGTAGGCATGGTGGTGGTCTTGATGATAATGATTATATTAATTGTAATATGAAGGGTTGGTGTGCCAAAATTACAGAAGGCAAAACCAAACTTGAAGTAGCCAATAGTAGTTCCAATGAAGATGAAGGATTTGTAGTAGACAATGATGACAAAGAAGAAATCCCCTTCGCATAATCAGCATCAGTTAAAAGCAATTTGTGATGCTTTATGTGATAATATAGAAGAGTTATTAGCTGCATTAGATCTGCACGAATACAGAGATAATGGAAAGATGATAACAATGGCGTGTCCTATTCATGGTGGAGATAATGACTCTGCTCTAAATTTATATTATGAAGGAGACACATATAGAGGCAACTGGAAATGTAGAACTCATCAATGTGAAAAGATTTTTAAAGGTTCTATATTAGGCTTTATTAGAGGTGTTCTGTCGGCACAGAAATACGGATGGGAAAAAGAAGGAGATAAGATTGCACCATTCCCAGAAGTAATGTCTTTTGCCGAAAGCATAGTGTCTGATAAATTAGACGGTCAATTAGACGACATTAAACTAAGATCAGACAAGACTAATTTTTCTAGGATTGTTAACAATCTAGCGGTTAAGCCTTTAAGCGAAAAAAAGATTCCTAGAGAATCAGCAATAAGCAATATTGATATACCAGCAAAATATTATGTAGATAGAGGCTTCTCTAAAGATGCTTTACAAAAGTATGATGTAGGACTTTGTAGTAATCCTAAAAAGCCCATGTATAGCAGAGTTGTGGTTCCTATATACGATGACTCTGGGCAATACCTAGTAGGAGCAACTGGTAGAAGTATCTATAATAAATGTGATATTTGTGGGGCTTTCCATAATCCTAATGGTCAGTGTCCAGATAAAGAAAAGACATGGTTATATTCTAAATGGAAACATAGTCTTGGCTTTAAGTCTCAGAATCATCTTTATAATTTTTGGTATGCTAAAGAACATATTCTAAAAGACAACTATGCAATCATTGTAGAAAGTCCCGGTAATGTATGGAGACTAGAAGAAAACGGAATACACAATAGCGTAGGTATCTTTGGATGTAATCTAAGCGACAGACAAAAACTGATCTTAGATTCTTCTGGTGCTATGACTCTGTTTATTATTACAGACAATGATGAAGCAGGACATAAAGCAGCAGAGGAAATTAAAGAGAAGTGCGAAAATACTTATAGATTATTTTTCCCTAAAATCTCTAAATCAGATATTGGGGAGATGAGCAACGAAGAAATACAAAAAGAAATTAAACAGTATATAGAGGCGAACTTATGATTATAGCATTTGCGGGTAGAAAGCAATCTGGTAAAACTACTTCTGCTGAATACCTAGTAAAACAATATGAATCTACTCATGACTATGGAAAAGCACGTATATATAACTTTGCAGATAGTTTAAAACAAATGTGCATGGATATATTTGGTATCAATTACAATCAGTGCTATGGTACTGACGATCAAAAAAATCAATTAGTAGATTGTCTTTGGCCTGATACAGATATTTGTATGTCGGCTAGAGAAGTCTTGCAATATGTCGGTACAGATATATTTAGAAAAATGCAACATAACGTATGGGCTAATGCCACTATGAGGTCTATTATAAAAGACAGATACAGCCTTGCTATTATTGCGGACTGTAGATTTCCTAATGAGGTAGAGACAGTTAAAAAGTTCGATGGTTTAGTGATTAAACTAAATAGAGACCTGTTTACATCATCACACGCAAGCGAAGTGGCATTGGATGCCAAAAACTATGATTACTCTAATTTTGACTTGGTTGTTGATAGTCAAGAGATGGGTATCGACGAACGGAATCAAATCATCAAAACCTTCCTCCAAGAAAAAGGGGTGTTACCATTATAATTACATATTTCCGAAGTTCCTCCTATAATACTCATAATATGTGTGAGCAGCAATATCTGTTTGACTATGTTATGGGATATAGATCTCCTTCTAATAAGAAGGCAGACAAAGGAACTATTGTACATAAAGTACTAGAAATATTAGCTTTTGTAAAATTTCACCAACAAAAGAAAGATAAAACTTTTGTAGACGATATTGTGGGAGAGGTAGATGTAAATAATTATGATCTAGATGCAATTATAGATTCTGTTTATACATACTATACAACAGCCTTTAGTCATCATAAGTGGACAGCAACAGACGCTAGAGATTGTTCTAAGTGGACATACAAGGCTATCAATTACGAGGACGGAATGTTTGATCCTAGAAAAAGAAACATTCTGTATCCTGAACAAAGGTTTGATATTACCATAGATAAGCCTTGGGCACATTTTAAGTATAAGACTAAAGATGGGCCACTAGAAGGACAATTATCTATTAAAGGTACAATCGACTTGATCACTCAGCCCAACGAGAACACTGCTGAAATTATAGATTGGAAAACAGGACGCAGATTAAACTGGGCAACTGGGGAAGAAAAGACCCAAGAGAAACTAGAAGTAGACCCACAACTAATGATATATTACTATGCAGTAAAAAAGCTGTATCCACATATAGATAATGTAATTGTGACAATCTATTTTATTAATGATGGTGGGCCATTTAGCGTGGCGTTTGACAAGAGCGATATGCACAAGACAGAACAGCTATTGAAAGACAAGTTTAAGAAGATACAACATACTCTAAAACCGAGATTAAGCAAAAGCTGGAAGTGTACAAAATTATGCCATTACGGTAAGACGACTTTCGAGGGAACAAATATTGAACCTATCACAGAATATAGAGATGGTATGGTATGCAATGTTGGCGACAAAATGACTAAATGTCAGCAGGTCGCTCACGACATTGGCCTCAAAGGTTATCAAGAAACAGTTGACGAGTACACTACTCCCGGCTACAATGTAGGACATTACAAGGCTCCGGGAAGTACAGAATGAAAAAATATATACCTTTGCATGTGCATACGCACTACAGCTTATTGGACGGATTAAGTAAACCTTCAGATATTGTTAAAAGATGTCAGAACATTGGAGTATCATCCTGTGCTATCACAGATCATGGATCAATCTCTGGCACTGTACAATTCTATAGTAAACTTAAACAAAACGGAATCAAACCTATCTTGGGATGCGAGCTTTATGTACCCCAAAAAGATTCCAAAGAAAAGAACAGAGAAAATGGTAAGTTAGACCATCTTGTAGTTCTATCTAAGAATTTAGCAGGATGGAAGACTTTAATTAAGATTGTGTCTGAAAGCAATAATCCTGAAAGATATTACCATAAGCCCAGAATTGATATAGACACACTGGGAGATTTGCTTGACGGTAATCTAGTAGCTATCACTGGACATTTAGGGTCTACTTTAGCACGACAGATCATACCGGGAGATAAGATAAATGACGATTGGAAAAAGAAAGGTCAAGATCATATCTCTAAATTAACCAATGCTTTTGGTACAGGGAACGTGTTTCTAGAAGCACAACTAATAGACAAAGAGATGAATCCATCTCAGGTAGAACTCACTGACTGCATCAGAACTCTAGGTGGTCTTATGGACACCAAAGTTATATGCACACCAGATGCACACTATGCCAAGCAGTCTGACGCTGTAGACCAGAGAATATTGCTGTGTAATAATATGAAGATTACTTTATCTCAGATTAACCATAAACTGCAAAATGGTCAAGACGTTCCGTTAAGCTGTTTTTTTAATAGTGATAAGTATTATATTCCATCACCAGAAGAAATGGCTGAATTGCATACTCAAGAAGAAATAGAGAACACAATATATGTAGACAGTATGTGTGAAGAGTACGATATACTTAGTCAGCCTATCTTGCCACCGTTTAACTATCCTGATAAATACAACTCTGACTCTGACTTTCTAAGAGATTTGTGTCGGTCAGGATGGAGACACAATAAGTTAAATAGTCTAAGCCAAGAAGATCAAGATAAATATGTTAAAAGATTAAAGTATGAATTTGATGTGTTGCATGGTGCTGGATTGTCTAGCTACTTTCTTATTGTGCAAGATATAGTTAATCATATTAAAGAGAACAAATGGCTACCGGGGCCGGGACGAGGCAGTGCTGCTGGCTGTTTGGTTTCATACTTATTAGGAATAACAGCTATAGACCCTATGCAATATGGTCTAATCTTTGATAGATTTTATAATGCTGGTAGAAATACAAAAGATAGAGTATCTATGCCTGATATTGATATTGACGTACCTATTGACAAACGAGAACATATCATTGAATATATTAAGTCTACTTATGGTAATGATAAGGTTTCTCAGATGTTGACATTTAATACCATGAAAGGTCGTGGTGCATTAAAAGATGTTCTTAGAGCATACGGGAATTTGGCATTCGAAGACATGAATAAAATTACTAAAAATATTCCTGATGAAGCTAAGATATCTGATGAGTTGCAGGAAATGAAAAAGGAATATGGAGAAGCGTCAATTATTAAGTGGGCTTTAGAAAACAGATCTAACGATCTAAAAGAGTGGTGTCATTTAGACGAAGAAGGTAAGCTGAATGGCCCCTTGGCAAAACGCTTTGAGCAGGCTATTAGACTAGAAGGGACTAAAACAAATCAGTCCAAACATGCTGCTGGAGTAGTCATAGCACCTGAAGCACTAACCAACATTTGTCCTATGGTTTACGATACAAAGAATAAAAATTTGATAGCGGGCATGGAAATGCAAGACTTAGAAAATATTGGGGTAATTAAATTTGATATTCTAGGAGTTGCTGTCCTAGACAAAATTATGAATATTTCTGATATGTTAAAACAAGGAGTATAAGAATGAAATTTAAAGACCTAAGAGTAACAGAAAAGTTTTATAAACAAGGCTCTAATACAGAATATGAAAAAGTTCCTGAAAGACGAGTTTCTTGCTGCAAAGTTAAATGCAATGCAAAGACTCTTCCTGAAGGAAAAGAAATTGTATTCAAACCACTCGATGAGGTAACGAAAATTGAAAACTAATAAGATATGCGTATTTGACTTTGAGACTGATGGTAAAGACCCATACAAGTGCAGCCCTGTACAACTGGCATGTGTCATGATTGATCCTGAAAAATTGGACATTATTGACAACTCTGAGTTTAACATAAACCTTAAACCGGAAGCACTAGAAAAAGACCCTGATCATCAGTACGAAGTTGATCTGCTAGAATTTCACGCCAAGGCTCAGAAATGTACCTCTACTGAAGTTTTAGAAAACTGGAAACAATATCCTAACCAAAAACAATCTTGGCAACAGTTTGTTAACTATCTAGATAAATATCATACCAGAAGCACTCGCAAGAGTTTATTCTCTGCACCTATTGCGGCAGGATATAACATCTTGAGATTTGATATGCCTATCATAGATAGAATGGCACTAAAATATAAGAATGTTGGTAAAGATAAAAGCAATAACATCTTTCATCCTAGAGATAAGATCGACCTGATGCACTTGATGTTTTTGTGGTTTGAGAATAATACGGACATTAAGAGTCTGTCTTTAGACAATATGAGAGATTATTTCGGTATGTCTAGAGACAATGCTCACGATGCTTTAGGAGATGTTAGAGATTGTGCAGAAATCCTGACTAGGTTTTTGCGATTACATAGGAATCAGGCTAAGAAAATTAAATTTAGGAACGCTTTTGCATGACAAAATATTTTGAGTATAGTAAGTGTGGATGTAAATTCCCACTGGACGACAACGGTAATATTATATTTGATCCAGACATAACCAAGATTAATCTGAACTGTAAAGCCACATGGGATTTAATATCTAGTGGAAATACTAAAGGTTGTTTTCAGTTAGAGTCTAGGCTTGGTAGAAGTATGGCTAAGAAACTAAAGCCAAACTCTATTGAACAATTAGCTGCCCTAATCAGTATTATGAGGCCGGGATGTCTAGAAGCGGTGAGAGATGGTAAAACAGTTAGTACTCATTTTATAGATAAAAAAAATGGTCTTGAATCTGTTGATTATTTTCATCCTGCTCTAGAACCTATCTTATCTAATACTTTTGGAGAAATGGTATACCAAGAACAAGCTATGCAAATAGCTAAAGACTTAGCAGGTTTTGATTTGCAAGAAGCAGATATGCTGAGAAAAGCTATTGGTAAGAAAAAAGCAGATGAGATGGCAAAGCTAAAAGACAAATTCATCAAAGGATGTAAAAAACTAGGTATCATCTCTTCTGAACAAGCAGACCAAATTTTCTCTTGGATTGAGAAAAGCCAAAGATATAGTTTTAATAAAAGTCATGCTGTAAGCTATGCTATGAATGCTTACCTTTCTGCTTACGGCAAGGCTCACTTTACTAGAACTTTCTTCGCCTCTTATTTAAAGTTTGCTAAAGATAAGATAGATGCTCAACAAGAAATTAAAGAACTAATTCAAAACGCATCTCAAATGAACATCCATGTCTCTACTCCTGATATTAGAAAACTTAATAGATATTTTGTTTTAAGAGATAAGATTATTTACTTTGGTTTAACAGATATCAAGGGTGTGGGTCAGTCTGTATACAACAAACTAGAAACCCTTACAAATGAAAGCAAGCTAGAGACAATAGGCTGGGTAGACATGATATTTAATATCCTGCTTAATATTAACAGCAAGGCCGTTAAAGGAATGATATCGTCTGGGGCTATGGATCATTTTAAGATAACCAGAAACAGAATGTTGTTTGAATATAGCATAGCGGCTGACCTAACTAAAAGAGAAGCAGAACTATGCAGAAAATATATAAAAGATAATAGTAAGCTGAAGAAAGTATTGAATGATTTATTAACGGATAAGATAAATATAAGAAGAAAAAACGCAGTAGAAAACCATATAAGATCTATTGATAAGCCTCCATTCGATTTAGAAGATTCTATAGAGTGGATATCAGATCAAGAATATGAATTGCTAGGTTATTCTATATCATGTTCTAGAATAGATATGTATGATGTCTCAAATACCAACTGCACTTGTGGGGAATTTTTAAAGAGTCATCAAAAAGAAGTTGTTATAGCAGGAGAAATAGAAGGTATAAATGTAGTAAAAACAAAGTCTGGGAAAAATAAAGGGGCAGAGATGGCTTTTTTGAGCATTTCTGACAATACAGGACTTTTAGATTCTGTAATAATATTCCCAGAATCATACCGTACTTATCAGAATGTGCTTTTTGATAATAATATTGTTATAGTTAAGGGAACTAGGTCTAAGGAAAAAGATAGTCTGATAGCAGATAAAATTTTTATTCCGCAGGCTTGACACCGTGTCTCACCTATCTATAATAAGGGACGTTAGTTAATTTTTTGAACAAGGAGTTTGATTATGAATCAAGTAATTTTACGAGGGAATTTAACAAGAGATCCAGAACTTAGAACTATTGACAATGGTAGTAGATCTATTTCTGTGATCAATTTTACAGTCGCAGTTTCTAGAGAGTATACCAAGGCAAATGGGGTTAAGGACAAGATCGTGTCCTATATTCCTTGTGAGGCATGGGACTCTGGTGCTGAACTGATTGCTGAGTCGTTTAGGAAAGGCGATTTGGTTTTTGTTGAAGGATCAATGCGTAACGACAAGTGGGAAAAAGATGGCGTTAAGCATAACAGCATGAAGGTTAGAGTAAACAATTTCTCTAAACTAACAAAGCTAAAGAAGAATACCGATACTGCTAAGAACACTGAAGAAGCAGTTGCATTCTAAATATTATTACTCTAGTTTAAAATAGGAGATCTCTAGTTATATGAGAAAAAAAAGAATATTAATGGTTGGTGAGTATAACATTGCCAAATCAGGGTTCGGATTATATACTAGAGAAATCCTATCTAGGTTACATAAAACGGGTAAGTACCATATAGCAGAACTAAGTTGTTTTAATGATGGTTCTTCTCTTCCAGTAGTACCTTGGAAAGTATATCCTAATGCTGCTGATCCCAATGATAAGAATATGATAAAGGGATACAATGCTGATAGTTCTAATGTGTTTGGAAAATGGAGATTTGATCAAGTACTATTAGACTTCAAGCCTGATATTGTATTTGACATCAGAGATTTTTGGATGATAGAATTTGAAGGAATATCTTTATTGAGACCATATTTTCACTGGCTCATAGCACCTACCGTAGATTCTTTGCCGCAACAGCTAAACTGGCTACAAACATTTTCTACAGCAGATACAGTTTGTGCTCATACAGATTGGGCTGTAGACCACATGAGAGATGATGTAGGTCACAATATTCCTGCTGCAACAAGCGTGTCTGATTCTGTAGATACAGACGTATTTAGACCTATTGAGTATTCTAATAATGTTAATAGAGCACAGCATTTTGTGCCTGATGATGCTTGGATAGTTGGGTCTGTGATGAGAAATCAAAAGAGAAAACTCATTCCTAACCTTATGGGAATTGTCAGAGATTTAAGAGCAGTGACTAATAGTACCAGACCTCATCTGCTTTTGCACACTAGCTATCCAGAAAAACAAGGATGGGATATACCATCTTTGTTGCTAGAATATAATGCTTATAACTATACTTTGTTTACATATTATTGTCAAGTATGCCACAAGCCCCATGTAGGATATTTTAAGGGTGAAAAAACTAATTGTACTTTCTGTGGTGACAAAAGTGCTGTATTCCCAAACGTGGTAAAGGGTTTAACAGATGCACAACTTAATAAAATATATAACTTAATGAATGTCTATGTCCAATATGCTATATGCGAAGGACTAGGTATTCCTCAATTAGAAGCTGCTTCTGCTGGTATTCCTCTTATCTCTGTAGACTATAGTGCTATGAGCGAAGTGAGCACTTATCTAAATGCAGACAAGGTGTCGTATGCTTTGTTTAAAGAAATGGAAACGGGAGCATTTAGAGCCATACCTAATGACAAAGAATGTGTCGGCATACTATATAGACGGTTTATGCAAGGCGACTACGAAGCTAAAAAAGCTAAAGAAACTATCAGAAAGAATATTATAGCAAGTTATAGCTGGGATAAAACAGCTAAGAAGTATGAAGAACTATTTGATAATATTAAACCTAAAAATATGTGGGATCAACCATTGAGTTGCAATCCCCAATATCCTGTACAACAAAATCAAAGCAATAGGGAATTGGTTGAGAATATTATTAAGTATGTCATTCAAAGCCCTTTTCTTTTAAGAACTACATATATTCAAAATATGATTAGATTCTTAGATGAAGGATATACATGGAATGGTGGAAATATTGTTCCCTATACTATAGAAATGGCAAAGAAAAATTTAGAAGGACTGTTAAATCATAAGGTTCTATTAGAAAATCTAAGGTCAGGAGCAGCTAAGGATAACTCCCCGTTTTTAAAACATGGACAGTAATAATATACTCTATATAGCTCCTTATAATGAGGTGTCAAATCGTGGCAAACTTTCTTTGTCTTACATAAGAGGTCTGCATCAATCTGGACATAATCTAAAAATAGTACCAGTATATTATCCTAGTGAAAAATTTATAGATACCCCTGAAGATATCTTAGAATTAGAATCTAACGATTTAGATAAATACAATATTTGTTTTCAACATTGCGATCCTTTGCAGTTTTGTTTCAATAGGAATTTCGATAAAAACATTGGGATATACACCCCAACCAATATCACTAACCAAGATATCATAAACACCAGACTTAACTTATTAGACCATATCATAGTTTCTTCTGATAAGATATACGATGGACTAAAACATATCTTAGCCCCTCACATATTTAGCAAAACTAGATGTTGCCCGTATATTTTTGATGTAAAAAACACCATGCAACAAGAGACAACAAATCTAGAATGGGTAGAAGAGGATAGGTATTACTTTTACTGCGAACTAGAATTTAATGAAGAATATGATTGGGAAAAATTATTATATGTTTATCTAAGCTCTTTCACGCACAAAAAAGCAGGATTAGTATTAAGAACATCAGACATACGCAACGAGACTGAGGCTAGTGAAATCACCGTAAGAATCAATCAAATTGCTACATCAGCCGGTATTGATATTGACGAGGCATCCATGCCTAAAGTTTTAAATGGCTATACAGACGATACAATGTCCCTAAGTTTTATAAAAGCAACAGACTGCATGATAGAATGCGGAAGAACACACGATTATAATATTAATATTTTTAAAGCAGCAGCATTGAACAAAGACTTGATATGCAATAACAAATTAGCAGCATCAGAATTTTTTGACAATAATAGTGTCGAAGGTATTTCATGTAATATAAACTACAGTAATCATCAAGACAGATTTTCTTCTGACTTCTACAATAAACACTATACTATGGAGCCCATAAGTTTGAGACAACAAATGTTAAAGAGCTACTACGAAAGATTTAGAACAAAGACAGATATATCTAGCACACTAGAAAAATACGACATTAGGAATTTAGATAGGATCTTATTTTAATGTTTATCCAGAACATAGCTAAGAAAAACACACAAACAGAAAACAAAATACTGTATTCACATACAGACAATAAGATATTTGTAAAGATGCTCAGAAAGATATTTAATGCAGAAAGAGTGGGTATAATTGATGAGTCTGCATTTGCTAACAAAGGAATAGACCTAATTATCTGCAACAATAGATTAGAACTATTAGAGACTTGTATATCTTTAGCTGGATACTTGCATTGTCCTTTAATGATTGTGGATCATAAACTTAGACCTGAGCATGTACATATTAGTATGATTACGAAACCTGCTATTACTCATTTCAAAGTAGCCCTCAATAAGCAGATAGCAGAATCGTGGATGGAATGTGATGCTGTATTAGGAACAGACATTAGCAATCCTAAACATATAGAATCTTGGAAAAATACTATAGAAGATGTCATTAAGCAAACTTATAAAGTGAGTAATTATGAAGAAAAATATAGCGATATTAATTGATGAAGAAATAGAACATCCAGAAGATTATCAGTTTTGTAGTCTGGAAGATATGGCTGATCTGAAAAATGATTACGAGAATATTTATATAGGAGATCTAATAGACTATATTCCTCCATCTGAAATAGAAGGAACAATCACAGAGGTTGTGTCAAAATTGTCAGACACAGGACAGCTACACATTAAAGGGCCAGATATCTTACAACTAGCTTGGTTTTGTGGCAGGCTTAATATAGATCTAAGAAAGTTTAGATATGTTCTTTATGGAACAGGTCGTAGGGGTTGCTACAGCATGGATGAGATCATGGAAATGGCTGCATCAGGCACAGGTCTTGTTGTAGAATCAACTTCGTATATTAATGGATACGAATACTCTTTAACCCTCAAGAGAATCTGAATGAATGAACCAATTAGCTTTATAATTACATCACCATATTATGATAATGGTATAAAATCATTAGGATCAAAGTGCATATATTCTTTAAAGAAGAATACTATTCTAGAAAAACAATATAAGGCTATAGCTAAATACTGCAAAGGCAGAGAACATGAAATTATATTTGTAAACAATATAGATCATACAAGAACTAAAAAGTTTTTAGAAAAGAAGAACTTAAATATAAGATATGTTTATTTGAATAAAAATAACGTGAATCATGGAGGCTGTTTTTTAAAGGGTTTAGAACTTGCCAAGTACGACACAGTATTTAATATAGAGTGTGGGTTGATTATCTCTTATCATGCACTAGAAGACACAATAAAAAACAATAAAGATTGTGATATTAATATTTGCTGCATTGGTAATAAGCATAAACAGAACACAGATTTGGAAGTTGGTTGTGTTATACAAAACTCTGTTATAGACAACATATTTTTTGGTTTAGACCATAAGTGTATCGGTATCAACTGCATACATAAAGAAGCTAAAGAATATATTTTAGAAAACTTTAAAATAGATCAGGATAAAAACAAATACATATTTGAGATTCTTAATACCTGTATTTCTAAGCATTTCGTATGCAAAAAAACAGATTTAAAAAGCAAAGATGTTCATCTTATTTTCAACAAGAAGTCCCTACAACAATACATAGGTGTAATATGACCACTACAGAAGCAAAATATTATCATACTCAATTAGCTATTGCCTGTACATCTTTTAATGCTGAAAGGTATAATGAAGATTGTTTTAAAGAATTCTTAGAGGTTATGCTAACAGATGATGATCAGTTTAGAAAAACTTATAGCTATTCTATATACAGTGATACTTTTAGTGTTCCTCATAATCTATTTGTTCCTAGATTTCATACTTACTATTTAAATAGTGATAAAAAGCATGTCATAATTTTAGACGCAGGTATGATTGACTTGCCTATGGTTTATAATCATCATGAATACTATATCTATAACGATAAAGAACTATTTGCTAAGTTTGAAGAAAAGTATGACAATGTAACTCATATTCATTCCATTAAAGAAATTATAAAAGGATCTGAAGATGTATCAGCAACTGACTGACGACCAAAAGAGAAAAACTATTGAAAAGCTATACACAAAACAGAAGCTATCTTATGCAGAGATTGCTGAACAGTTTGATACTTATGCTAACAGGATTAGAAGAGATGCTAAAAAGTTTGGTATTCCTGCTAGAGATAAAAGTCAGGCACAAAAAAATGTTTTAAAAATGGGCAAGTCTGCACACCCTACAGAAGGTAAAGAAAGAACTGAAGAAGAAAAACATAAAATAGGTCTTGGTGTTTATAAAAACTGGGAAGAATGTGGAGAGGAAGAAAAACAAAACAGAAGGTTAAAGTCTAAGCAAAGATGGGAAGCATTATCGGATACATATAAACAGAACATGCTTACTGCTGCACACAATGCCATTAGACAAACTAGTGCAGAAGGATCTAAACTAGAGAAGTACTTATTGGAAACTCTTGTAGACAATGGATATAAGCCGCAATTCCATAAGGAAGAAGTTTTAGCAAATACTAGACTGCAAATAGATATATATGTTCCAGAAAAAAACGTAGCCATTGAGGTAGATGGGCCTTCTCACTTTGCACCAGTATGGGGAGACCAATCTCTTAATAGGAACACCAAATCAGACCAAAAGAAAACAGGACTCATACTTGGCAAAGGAATGAAATTGATTAGAATAAGACATGAGTATGACTTCTCTGCTGCTAGAGCATTTCTGGTAGGAGAAAGACTCATAGACTTATTGCAAGGAATAGATACAACTAAGGAAAAATTATTTAACATAGAGGACAATTCATGAGTAAAAGCAAGAAACCTAGTATTAATGATATTGAGTGGACAGATTACGTTTTAGAACTTCTGTCTGATGATGAAAAAATTCAGGGCAATCCTACAACTGATGGCCTTCGTAGAGTATTTGAAATCGCTCTAGATTGTGTCGTAGTAGAATCTACATCAGAAGTATCACAGTCTCCAGAGCCAAACAACGGCAACAGAGCCACTGTAGTCCATCGTCTGACCTATGTTTTAAATGATTCTAAGGTGAGCGAGGCAATTAAAACCAGAACCATTAACGGAGCCGCAGACGTATATTGGGGAAATTGTGATAAAATCTTCCGCAATCATCCTGTAGCTGTTGCAGAAACTAGAGCAGAAGGAAGAGCATTGCGTAGAGCTTTAAAACTTCGTAAAGTTGTAGCAGCAGAAGAGTTAGCCGCAGAAATCGAAGACGATATTGATGGCCATAATGTGGGCAAGGTTACTAATAATCAACTAAATTTTATGGATGTATTATGTAAGAGGCTCAACATTAATGCTATTAAATATTTAGAAAATCAAGAATTATCTATAGATACTGATAAACTTGACCATAGTGCTGGTGTATCTATTATAAGACAGTTGTCTAGTTATCAACAGGATACTAGCAATATACCCGAAACCATCTTAGGATATGAGGAAGGCTGGAAATGAAAGCATCATATAAATTAAGCGACAAGCTACAATTCGAAGTAGAAGGCGAAGGCCAAAAAGAGATCTTCAAAGAAATCGCAAGTATACAGGAAATCTTTGGAGAAACTAAATGCGGAATGTGTGGATCTGAAAATATTAAATTTGTGGTAAGGGTTGTAGAAGACAACGAATACTATGAATTACGTTGTATGGATTGCGGTGCAACACTTGCTTTCGGTCAGCACAAAAAAGGAGGAACTCTCTTCCCTAAGCGTAAAGACGAAAAAGGTGAGTATATGCCAAATAGAGGATGGTATAAATGGCAGGGTAAGTAACCGATGAGTGTTGACTTTGTCCTGCTAAGTAAATCTGGTATTCCTCAACCGGGATTAAACAGTCCTTTTTTTCCTGATACATTATTAGGAACAGACAACTTCCCTTCTGGGTTTGACTGTTGTTGTGCCTGTGACATCCCGGTTGAATGGAGAATTTTAGAGTTAAGCTATCCATATTTTTACCAAAGCGGGCCAATCGTCCTAAGAGGGGAGCAGAAAAGCGGTGATGATAGACCAGACGGGCCTCCAGTAGAGCATGATGAAAGCGAAGAGGAAAGTCCTAGCTATTTTTTAGAGGGACTTCCTTGTTGTTTTTATCCTCCGTATTTTCTTTATACTGGCTTTATGGAATTGCAAGCTAAATGCATAAATCCTATTACTGGAGAATTTAAAGGATGGCATACATTAGATGAGTGGACGACTGTATATGGTGAACCTGTACACTGTTTCGCTGAGTCTTTTGAAAATCCTTGTTGTACTGGAACAGGAAGATTGTATAGTCCTATGAGATGTACACAAACTCCAACAGAATTTCCACCTACCACACCTTCTGGTGGCACTACACCTGATCCAAGTGGCACTGATGGGCCACCCCACACAACGATTGGGATCGATCCAGACCCTCCCACAGGAACGCCAATTCCGGGACGACCACCCTTTCCACCACCTCCTCCGGGAGGAACAGGGACAGGTACAGGTTGGCCAACAACAACAATCAACCCAACTGGCACACTCCCAGAACCTCCAACAACCACAACTACGACAACAACGACTACCAAACCTCCGTTTACAACAGACGAAACAGGATATCCTCCATACCCATGATAAACACAGACATATTACTCAAGGATTACAGCCAACCATTCTTATATGAACAAGATAATAAACTATCACTATTATGTTGTTTTGCAAGATGGAATATAGCTGAAAAATTTGGAAGTGAAGGTTTTACTATTAAAGCATGGAAAATACATCGTGTTTCTGATGTTCTGAACAATACAAAATCTGAAAGAATAAAACTACCTAAACAAATTGAGGGTTACGGTAGGGTTGTTCTAGAATGCAATCCGTGTTTACATAATGAAAACCTCTTGACATACACTTGCGGAATCAAGACACACGATCTATCTGCTATATATTATTTTATTATAGCTGCACAACTAGATGGCAATAAGTGTCTAGATTATAAAGTTATTCACAGAGCGTTTAATGGTGCGTTTCACGATAAATATATTTACTATATATCTAACTTAGGAAAAACATTAGAGATAGCTAATGCTTATGATATAACAGATATAAGAAAAACCAAGACTTTCTCACTTGAAAAAGATGAACAAATAATTAGATTAAACAGAATATATAATCATGAGATATTTGTCATTACTGTAGCTGGACGAGGCACAGCAAAGTCTATGTTAATAGATGAAAATCTAGAGATTATTAAAGATATTACTATAGATGGGGAAGATGTATACAAGTGTTCTATCTATAAAGACTACTTGGCATATACTGTCAAAGACCCTAGTAAGCTATATGCTAGTGAAAATAGAAGTATTGTGGTAACAAAACTAGACACAAGTATGACATCTACCTAATTCAGAACTCCAACAGAATCCCGGTGGACACTCTGGATTATCTGGCCCATCAGGAATAGTTCCTCCACCACCTTGGGTATTGCCACTACAGTCTACTACTGGAATATCTATCATACAAGGAAAACCCCATTTATTCAGTGTTTCATAACCTAATACGTTTACTCCACCTCCACCAAGCTCTTGTTTAAACAACTCTTCAATAGAGTATAAAGCAGGTCTCCCCTGAGGGCCAAATCCCCATAAATAACCATCGTCTGGTTGTATTTCTTCCCCTACACCTTCACTATCTGCACAACCTCCAGCATCTCCCTTAACAAAGTTGTCTGAATGATTAAGCACAATGTAATCTGCCCCAGCTCCATAATGATAGCATACTACATGATTACCCGCAGGAATACCTTCTCCTATATAATCATAAACAGTGATTGTTCCTCCTGCTGTAGTGTTGTAAAAACCCGGAACATTTTTAACAGATACTGACGCTGATCCTCCGGGAAATAGGTCTGATTGTAAAGTGCCAATCACTAGTGAAGCAGAAGGAGGTGAAACCCATACTGCTCTTGCTGGATCCCATCTTAGGTCAATAGGGCCACAAGGCCATGATTTTGGATTACCCATCCATCCACCAGTAAATGACTCTCCACCGCCGGGAACACACTTTCCATTAATGTCATATCCCCAAGAGTGTAAAAGCAAAGGCCCTCTTAATGCTGGGGCTCTGATATCACTTGTGCCATCTCTACCACCACCACCTCCTGATGCGAACTGATAAGTGTTTTTAGGGTCAGTACCAAACGCTACATATTCAGCAACAAAACCAGTGCCTCCACCATGACCTCCAAAATTCCCCATCATAGCACTTGTAGTATATGGATTTAAAGAAGCAGCACCAATAGGAATAACTTGATTACTACCCATAGGGGGTATTCTCATTTTTGTAGCATTAGCAGGATAATTCATAATGTTTCCCAAAGGAGTAGTAATAGGAGGCATCGCTGCTCCACTCCCAGCAGGATTTGCAAGAATAGGACTAAATATCATATCTAAGCTAACTATAGCATACTTACTATAATTATTGTTTTCTTGAAAATAATCACTAGTATATTTCTTATCTATACCTGCTTCAATTCTATCATTGCCTCCATCAGGGTAACTACAATATATAACACTATTTAAACTAGCAGATGAAACACTTAATGGTTTAGGGCCAGATTCAAAAAACTTATCTCTAACATTACCAAATGCTCTCATACCCTCAGAAAAAGCTCTTTGGATATTTAATTGGGAGTCTTTAAGACGAGTGGCAACAGCTGCTCTGTCACTAACTCCTTTTTTAATAAAGGCATTAAAAGCTTCTGCACTTTGTCCAAACTTTTGTACATAGGTTTGATAATTATATGTAGTAGTAGCCCCTCCTTGAGCATCAATTTTTACAGCTATACTAGCTATCATAGGATCAATTCTACTAAGCCCACCACCTTCCATGTTGTACTTAGGAGTTTCTGCAATGGTGACTTGTCCAGACTCGTATTTTGTTCTCGTTCTAATAGCGTCGTCAGCAACTCTTCTACCAGCTGCGTTCATATTATTATAGCCGCCATACTGCCAAGGGTTTAATTCTTCTATATGCTTAAATTCTGTACCTCCATCTTGGGCATTTGAATTTCTTGCATGAGAAAGCCAAGGGCCATAATTAACGACATTACTTTTCATAGGAATGGCAATCCTATCAGGCATAGCTGCTCCCATACTTTCCTTAAACACATTAAGAAAACTATAGTCTGTTGTGCCGCCAAATTGACTGAAACCTTTTACAGTATTAGGTGCTAGTAATAACTCTATAGCTCGTAAACCCATATTATTTGCTTGACCACTTTCACTTTTATATTTTTGAGGCAGCATATTGGGAAGTTTAATCAGAATACCCATTTTGTTGCCTTTATCTAAGTATACTCTACCATCAACTTCAGCTTTAGTATATATAATATTACCGTTAATTAAATAGTCTCCCGGCATTGAAGAGACATCCAATCCATAGTTTGCGAATAGGCCATTCGGCATGGTTCTGTTAGACATAGCAAAAATGTTAGTACCACAAAAGCATGTGATTTTACCACTACCATCTTTAAACAGATTAGGATTTGATAATCCAAGAGGTGCAAAAGAGTCACTAAAACCAGAATCAGTAGGCTCATCACTCATAAAAGCCCCTGCTCCTTGACCTAAAAATATATCACTATTTTGAGTAAAATTAGTGGTATCATGAAAGCAAAATTTTGCAGGAAGATAACATAGAAAATATTTACCGTAATATGTATCAGCTAGGTTTCTCATCCAAGGATAACATAATTCGTCATATAATAATTCTCCAACACCTTTTTTAGTTGTAAATTTAACAGCTTCTACACAAGCATGTGCTTTGTCTATCATAGTGGTTGCTTGATTAATCATAGCTCTCGCACTTGTATGATCTATGTTGAAAAAATTTAACAAGGCTCTAGAAACACTGTTTCCTTCTAATATCCCATATAATTTCCATTGGGCTAGAGTACTCAAATTACAAAATTCAGTATCTTTAGTAGTCAACACGGTGTTTAATCCTCCAAACCCTGTTGCTCCCAAAGCTCTGGACAAACTAGAGGTATTTATAGTTCTTGTCCAACCATATTGTTGTTCGCTGTACAGGGGAAATCCTTGATTATTAAATCCAACTACAGGATAAACTTCATGTGATACTTCCTCACCATTTACTGTAGAAGTGCCACCCCCAGTTAATATCTCACCATTAGCACCGGCTGAAGGAAAATACATTTCTTTAACATAGTTAACTTTAGAACCTACAACAACTTTCTTGGTTTTTTCATTCTTATACTCTGCCCCAATACTGTAATCCACTAACTTATTATTAGATTTCGCTGCTTCTATTCTATTTTTAATAACTCCAAATGTAGTCTTTTTCTTTTTGTCTATCAATCGAATATCAATCTGATTACCCCCACTAGGAGTGCTAAAAGTCCAATCATAACCAGCTTCTTCACAAACATTGTTTATTAAGTCTAACAAAGTCATATTTTTTGCAGATGTTCCGACGTATGGAATTTCAGCAGCAATATCTCTAATAATACCAAACCACAACTTTAAAGGATAAAAATTACTACCGAATAAATTTATTTGTCTTTTACAAAGACCGTCTAGTGCTTGATAATATGTAGTACTTCCTTGAGATACCTTGCCTTCTGTTTCCAGACCAAAAGGGAAGCAGTTAGATGACATATCAGGAAGTTTCCCTGCATAATCACCAACCTCAAGAGTCTCTCCACCTTGAGTAGAGAATATTGAAGGGCCGTAAGAATCTTGTTGTATTTCTCTGTGTATATTTCTAGAGTTCCAAGCTGTTCGTGTGATAAAACTACTAAAACCGCTTGCGGATTTTCTCATAATATCTGTACTTTGATTCCACTCATTAAGAAAAACATCGTATCCAGCAAGAACTTCTTTACAATCGCTTATTTCTACTTTTGTGGTTTGTCCATTTCTGTTCTCTTTATGGACAACACTTTTAATAATTCCTCCAAATCCAAAGCTATCACACCTAAAGATAGTAGTTCTTCCAACAACCTGTTCTGCATTAAGATGAAAACCAGATAGTTCTATGGATAAAGTACTTGTGGAAGTACCCATACCTAAAGTACAAGTAAACCCTAATATCTTTTTGTATGGATCTTCAGCTCCTGATAATGATCCGTCAGGATCTAATACTTTTTTAGGAGTAGGTTGATCAGAAGTTGGACTCCAATTCCCTTCGACAAATGTCCATGTAAAAATTGGTGCAATTGATTCGCAAGCCATAGTTTTTTTCCTTTATCCTGTTATATAATAAATTGTATTCGCATCCATAGTAATGCCACTATATTCACCAGAACTAATCATAACAATATTTGTAACACTTGAACCCGCTCCTGCACTGCTACTATTACTAATTATAAAACCAGTTCCGTTGGATAGTTCACTAATATTATCTCCACTACTTACATAGTTAGAGTTATTATTTAGTTTACTAATCGGATTTCCTGTAGCAACAAAATCGTAATTAATAGTAAAGTAATTTGTATCTATGGAACAGCTACTATCATCTATTAATACAGTATCTCTGTATGATTCAAATGTAAAGCTTACCAATACATTAGTTGTCTGACTTATATTGATACTTCTATTCTGAGAATAATAATATAGATCATTCAACTGTTCAGCATCTGGTTCTATATTATATACACCGGGAGGCATTTGAGATAGTACAACTCTGTCATTAAATTTTCTTTTATATCCCATAGGCCCAGTAACTAAAAAAGAAATTTTACCGGGATCAGTTTGTATAGTAAGACTATTTCTATAACTAGTATTAGGACTTAATAATATATCGCTAGTAGTAATAACAGGAGGAGGAGCAGCAGGTGGCACTGACTCTTCTGGAGGACGTATAACACCGGGTAATCCACCATCAGGTGGACTGCTTTCAAATCTTAAATCTACTAAATTATACAGAATATCTCCATATTCATAATCTATAGCTTCTGGTGTGGTATCTAAATCGTTTAAAATAAAATCAAGAGTATTAATATGAACAATATCGTAGCTTTCATTATTAATTCTGTCAATCTTTCCTCCATTAAGATCTCTAATTTTAACAATATAAACACCAGCAGGAACATTCGCAAGATCAGCAGTATTGACAGGTAGGTTGTTTTGCAGAACATCGCTTAAACATCTGGTGTTTCTATCATAGTATTTATAAGAATAACTATAAGGAGCATATCCTCCATTTACCAGAAAAAACATAGCAGCACTATGATGTAAAAAGTCTGTTGATTTAACATACATATTAGTTAAGAATGCTTTTTCATTTAGTATCATTAAGAATTTACGAGCCTCTAAAAGCAAACCCATACTTTCTTGACAATTAAAACTAACATCTTCTATCTGATCAGATCTTAAATTTGCTGAAAGTTTTGGAGTATTTAAAAAATCAATTCTAGTTATAGAACCCGGAACATATTTATTAGTTAATATATCTACATCTATAACTTGAGTTTTAACATCTTGTAGTCTAGTAAAATCACCAACACTATTATTATATGTAAAGAGTCCAATATCGACTCCCTGCTTATATTGTGATGTATTTAAATCTGTAGTAAGGATTGACCCTTTAAGTAATTTGATAGTATTAACATCATTATTCAATGAAGTTTCTAAACGAATCTTCCTTCCTCCCGGCAGTATAAGAAAAGATTCTTTATTTAAGATATCTATGTCTGAGTCTGTAATATCAAAAGCTTGGAAGAAAGGTAGGGTGTAATACCAATCTAGACTATCTATACCAAAAAACTTAACATTTAAAGTTGAATATGTATCACAATTAATAGCACCAAATAATACTGATCGCACATATACTTGTCCATCGACCTCTATTTTAATTTCGGTGTTTTCCGTTAACCCTGAGACAAATGAAAGTAAATCAGCATCTCCAACCAAAAACCTATATGGGATAAACAAAGTATCTAGTAAAGGTTGAGAAATAGCCTGAAAACCAAGCTCAGTAGGCTGGTCGCTATATGATGTGGCTGACACAGTCAGAGCAGGTACATTATTTGCTTCAAACCTTTCAGTTACAAATGAACAATCGTCATTATTAATAAATTCCATTATATAGCTACCGGGAAATATCTTTCCTCCTAAGTCATAATAGTATGTCATTGGATTGGTATTATTAATTACTGCTTGACTCACTCCACTATCATCAATATAAGTAGCCCCCGGTTGTTCTACTTTCTGTAAAATAGTAGTATCATATCTGGCAAAAGTTGATACTACATTACCCTGTTCTCCTGTAGTCGTAGAATATAGCTCTATTTGATACGGCCCAGAACCAAAAGAAACATTGAAGTTAAAACTCTCTAATGCCGCATCACGAATCAGTGGTGGGGATTGTCCTGAAAACTCAAATTGTTCTGTTATAAAAGAAAATTCTGTTACAGCACCAGTAACTAAACAGCCGTTTGAATCTTGTACGGTTGGCCTGCCACTAACATTAGCCGCAACAGGAAGAGATAAACTAGTAATTCCATCAGGTGCTCCTGATGAAAAACTGCCCATGCTTACAATATATGGAGGAACGCCTCCACTCCAAGTTATGTCGATAGTTCCTGATCCCTCACAAGGATTTTGCTGTTTTACTGTCTGCAATAGTTGTAAAGTCGAAGTTGTCACGACAGAAAAATTTAATTCTGATAAAGGCAAAGTGCCTCCAAATAAATACCCAGAATAACTACCAGTAGGTAAGTTGTTTATACGAGTACCATTTAATCCTGTTCCAGCATCAGTAGGTAAATTTAACCAATCTACTCGTAAAGGATATTCATTCTGACAGGCAAATGTCTCATCAACTTCACCTTCTCCTCCTGTGTATGCTACATCAATGCGAATCCTTCCGTTGTCTTCATTTCCACACACAAGATCTGTTACAGTAGAAGAAAAAGAATATCTACAATCTACTCCTGTAGAAGAAATACCTAGAACAAAATCTCCTGTAACGAAAGCCCCGCTAGCGTCTGTAGCTACGACTAGTGCATTAAGATCCGAAGAGCCTAGTGTTGCCCCACTATTGACAAATAATTCAGCAGTCTTAATGAATTGTGTTCTGTCTGCGGTAATTCCAGTAGCAACATCAATACTAAAAATAGATGCGTCCGACCCAGTAAGAGCATAGGTCACTGTGTTTTGATCTTCATCTTTAACTTTTATATCTGCTATTTTAAATCTACCAGCTTGTGTTGGTGTGTCATCTGCAATCAGCAAAGACGCAGGATCAAAAGAAACAGCAGGAGGATCATTAGCATCATTAATAGTAATGGTTATTAGTCCACCTAAATCGTATGGGCTACCGGGTTGCAAGAATGGAGGTCTTCCAGAAACAACCAAGTCAATTCTGGGTTCTGTTTCATAATCTAAAGAAGCACCGGGTTGCAAATATATTTCTGGAGTTCTTGTTTCATTATCTTCTATATAAAATCTATCTAGTGCAGATCTAAAACCTGAGCCTGCATATCTTAAATCATATACAGATATGTCATTTTGTAAGAGAGGGTCAGTAAAGATTAAAGATGATATAAAAGTTCCTGTAGAAACACTATAGTCTTCATTTAAAGAAAGAAGATCAGGAGTACAGGTAATTCCAGTAGCTTCTACAACATCAAGAAGATTAACCAATACTTGTGCAGATGCTGAGTATTGTCCAAAAATATTACCAACACCTACTAACCCAGTAAGAATAGGTTTAGTTTCAAAATCTAATAGAACTCCTACTGCTATTGCTATTGCACCAGTACCAGCGATTGGATTATAATCTAACGTAAATAAATCTGCATCATCACCTAACATCATAGCGAAATTATCACTGCTAGTATCATTATCTTGTACAGTAAGTTCAGACACCTTAAATCCGGTAGAAGGTATAATTTGATCTTCTCTTACGTCTACTCCACTTACAGACAATGTTGCAGAAACAGGGGGATTATCGGTTGCGAAAAATAACCACTCTCCAGTAACACTTGGGGTCTCTCCGCTTTGGCCAGCAATAATGCTAATATTATAATCTCTTTTGACGAACTTGTTTAGAACTGTTCCAGAATTAAGATATATATTACCTTCTTGAGTTCCGGTGTTAAAGGTTATGTTAAAGAAACTACTGTCAGCACCAGCAAGAACAACTTCATTATTTCCGTTCCCTGAAGTGTCAGGATCTAAAACATTAAACAGTGCAACCAATACGTCAGATGCTGTTGAACTATTTTGATTGTAACCACCACTGCCTGACGGAGTAAACGTAACCCCTGTCGGAATTTCTGGAACATTTAAGACATTAACTGTAAACGGAGCGTTAACTATACACTCAGGGCAAATCGTGCCAACATACGGATCATTACCCGTCATACTGGTAGCATAAAAAGGAGTAGTTTCATGGTCACATGCTACTCCAGAATTAAGAAACAAAGTACCGCTACTTCCTGATATTACGGTACTAAATGTTCCGCTAATCACTGACCCTGTCTCAATAAAAAGCTGATTGTAGCCTAAAAATTCATCATCATTTGTAAATGTGAATCCCCCAATAGGAATTAATCCGGTAGTAGTTTGTGTGGCATTACCAGCAACAACGGTTTCATCAATATCAAAAACACCACTACCATTATCCCATTCAACACCAGTTGCAGAGACTGTTGTTGTTGACAGAGCGATTAATTTATTTTCAGGAAAAGTACTAGAAGCAATAGTAGACGGCATAAGATAAAAGTTGTGAGACTGATTAACAGTGCCAGACAATCTATCAAATACTATAATGTCATGATAGGTTCCCATATTTAGAGATCCTGTAAAGCTATGTGTATCATATAGCCTATCTAAATCTCTAAGTGCGTAAGCCTTTTCTCCTCCTTCTTCTAATAACAACGTCCTAAACTCTGCTGGACAAGAATAAGTTACTTCTATATTACCTGTTATATTGTCAAAGAAAGGATATGATAACATATTGTACGGGTCGATTATAGCAGATATCCCTGTAGTCTGACTAGAAGCCCATAACACCTGATCATTAACTAACTTCGATATTCTTCTTCTACCTTGTGCAGCATATACTGAATTTATAGAAAGGGAACTATTGTCTCTAACAACTAACTGACTAGCATCATTGCCTGTGCTACATAAAGAAACAACCAGCTTATCTGCTACTGTAATAGCATCTGCTCTATAATTAAGATAGCTATGTAAGTATGTTGTACCAGAACTGACATTTCCAGAGAGAGTAAACTCTCCACTATTCAAGCTATTTGTATTAAGGTCTAAAAGCAAAGGGTAGTCAGATGTCCCGCTATAATGATGATCTGTGGCTAGAATATGGTACAGCCCACTGTGTACTACCATATCTTCAGAATTTTGAGCATCCCAGTAACAATCTTCTTGTCTCAATGTTGGAATAACGGATATTTTAGCAGGAAGAACCCTTGCTGTTCCTCCGGTAGAATTGTCTGTCAGTGTTGAACTTATGGTGTCTGTAACAGCATTATATATCTTGAACTCGCCTACTCCAGTACCTATTACTAAATATTTACCATTGTTATAGTCTAGTCTCGAAATTCTATTAACAACACCAGCACCACCGAAAGGTTGTTGAGGATTCCATAATTGTGTGATAGTATTGTAGCGGTATATTCTGGTAGGGTCTGAAGCAAATCTGCAAACAATATAATTATTATAAGAGGATCTAGCATGAGCACCGACTACCTCTACTAATCCTGTTTCTGTTGGATGCTTAATTCCACTATAAGAAGAAGAACCATATTGATAAGTATATAGATAATCATCATTAGATGTAGACCCTGCTCCTCCTGTTCCTTGTGGAGCTAAGACAAACAGACCTGTGCCTAATGGTTCAAAATATGAATTTTCTACATTGTTTACTCCTCCACTAAAAGGAATAGTTTGTCCAACGCCAGTAAGAAAAGGATCATGTCTACCTAATAGAATATTGTCTGTACTAATAGTTGCGTCGTCAAGACCACAACATCTACTTGAAGGAACATCAGCACCAGTAAAACGTATTGTTCCAACACCCCCAAAACTAACACCAGAACCAAATCCTCCGATACTCCTTTGTATACTTACTTCTATAGAATCTCCAACACCAGTTGGATAGTAAAAAATATAGGAAGCACTAGTAGACTCAATATTTTCACTACCTACCATAGTGCAGTTATCACTACATCCATAAGCCTCATTAATGCCAGAACTCAAAAATGGAATTTTATGCCCAATGACAATAGGATTTCCTGTGCTTGCAAACATCCCCGCAGGAAGACCACTAACATAATTGTATGTATTAATATTGGGTACAAAACCCCTATCAACATTAACACTAACTGTTCCAGTTACATTGTAAGATCCGCTATCAGTAATAGCAACATTAACAGTCGCTGTTGATGAGATTGTTACTCCTGTAGTATTTAAAAACAGGTCTGCCCTACCAGAACCTACTACTTGACTCTTATCAAGGCTAAAACTATCACTAGTAGAATCAGGGACTATTTCAAAATAAATAGTTCTAAATTCATCAGTAATATCAAGGTCTTCAACTTGAAAAAAACCAAGATTTGTAAAACTTCCTGTACATGCTGGTTTATTTGCATTAATAAAGACAACATCCACAGGCTCATCATTTAGATCATTAAGAGTAAAAGCTAACTCGCCACTACAATTTAGATATGTGCTTCCGCTGATAGTAAAGACTTGAGAATTTTGGCCAGTTGCTACAGTGTCATAATCTACAGTAGTTCCACTAGCAATAAAAAATTCATAAACATTAAAATTAACACTAGTAGTAGTTTGTCTCATACTGACAAAAGAAGGAACACCTGACTGATCAAAAGTTCCTGTACCACTTACTGCAAAATTACCAATAATAATTTCAGATGCAGTAGGTTCAGCTTCATTCAAGCTAGCAGTACCAGTAGTGACAGTAATATCACAAGTGCTCAAAGCATAAAAGTTTTGCTGAGTATCTATAGAATTTAATATATTATTATATAATTCTCTATTTTTATCTATTGACATTTAATGTATTCCTCGGTAATAGAATATGAATATCTTCCGTCTGTAATACTCCGTGACTTCCTCATAATATTTGCTACATTTAACGAAAATCTAGTTTTTTGAGTTACAAATTCCAAATTCACAGCACTTTCTAGTACACCATCACTTTTCATACCAGAAGGTACAAATCCACTTGGCCCTACAGGATTGCTTGTACAAGTACTAGGGAACTCTGCTGTAACAGTAAGTCTATATTTTGGTGCAGAAACAGCTGGGCTTTCATATACTAATGGAGGAAAATTTCCCCTATTAGGAGCTAGATGTTCAGCCCTACCATGAACAGAGGGTCTCTCTTCATAGTTTGTCTTAATCTTATAGCCCAGTAAATCACACTCTTCTACTTCTTTATATACTGTTTCAAAATCTATTCGATTACTACCTTGAATTTCTGAAACTCTAGTACTATACTTTTTTAAACATGTTCCGTCAGGGGCTTGGTATGAGTCTCCTCCTGCTACTCCTCCTCCTCCTCCTCCTCCACCCCCACCGTCAGCAATAGCAGCAGGTGGTGCAGATATTTCTTCGCTCTCTAATGGACATGCTATCTCGAAGATTTTTTCTTCTGGTTCGACGAATTCCGTAGAGACCATACCGTATACAGCTTTAGCATTATCAAATGCATCATATGAGGGTGATGAAAAACTAGAACCACCATCAATACCCTGAATACTTCCTTTAACGGTAGCTGTTGACAATTTAGTTTTTTGGTCTGTTGTTTTTGATATGCTATAGTCTACCATAGCCATCGCACCAGCTTGTCCTACGCCTTTTGGTGCAGCAATCATTTCAAAAGTTGCACTTCCGTCTGTCTTCCCTATGCTTTTATTTGAGGACAAACCATAGTAAATATAGCTATCTGATACTGGCATTAGTTTATTTATTTCAGTATCTAAAAAAGCACTTATGCCACTTTGATAATTAATAGCATTACTGTCGCATCTATCTGCATCATAAAGACCAACAGATACTGATGAAGTAGCCTTGCCATGACTTTTCCATATATTGGAATTTCCATCAACTACAAAAGTACTACTAGTAGCGTCTTCAAAAGAAGTAGACCCTTCGAATGAACTCAGTATTGCGTTACTGTCTATAGTACCAACCGAAATGTCTGTCTGATTTTTAATCAAAGGTGTTTTAGTAGAGTCTTTAGCACATTCTAAATTAATACTATAACTTAGATCTAAGGCACCACCTCCCGGTGAAACACTAACATCTTTAACTATTCCTTGTGCTCCATCCAGAGAGTCTATATCGCCCCCACATTCAACAGTCCCTACAATAGATTGACAGGTGTCTATCATTCCTAATATTGTGTCTATCATTCCTGAATATTCAGAAGCGGTATTGGAATGATGAGTTCCTTGCACTGATACATTAACAACACCTCCTATTACTTCCTCTCCATAATAGAAGTACTCTGGACTTGCTGATACTGAGCCCTTTGGTATTGGGTTAAAACCGCCTACTGTAATCATTATTATCCTCCGTATCCTACATCATCACTGGAGAGATTGGCTCCAGAATATTGTGTAATTTTAAGAGAGCACTTATTATCGTTTACACTAATCACTTTACTGGTGATAATACCGCTACCTTGCATGTAATCAAGAGAAGCAAAAAGCCCTGTTGTATAAGCTATGATTTCAGTACCAGTGCCGGGACATTTTCTTTTAGATGTGGCATCAATACTGTATTCATATACTGTGTCTGGAGCAACATTCATATTTTGTATCCAATAGCCACTTGAAGACCAGCCTTGAACTTCTATTAAAGTTTTTTGAGTTCCTCTTGGTTTTCTAGTAATGCTGTAAGTTGCATCATAGTCATCATCACCACAAAATCCTGCATTTTGATTAGTGACTTCTACAGTTAAAGTAGCACTATTACTACCTTTGTTTTCTTCTACATTCATGCTTTTAACAAAGCCGCAACCACTATTTGTAAATTCAGGAAGAGTAAGTATACATGGACTAACCGAACCACCTCCCGGCTCACCAACGCTCACTCCTGATATTCCAGAGTTTGCCATAAACACCGCTAAAACACCTTCAACTATACTTAACGGTGAACTTGATAAATCTGATGAAGACGTTGAACCCGAACAGTCTACAGCTGACAATATAGGTAGTTTTGTAACGGTTAGCTGATAAGACTTATCTATATAATTCTCAACATGATTAATTGTTTCAGTCACGCTCTGTTCTGCCGTCAGCATCCCACCCCTCGCACCAGTAGGCATCCCATATGCCACACAATTAATACTCACACTTCCTGCACCCTTATCATCAGTTCTCGAAAAGCTGTAAGGATAAAAAGTCCCGAAGCCAGTTGGCTTTATAGCACCCTGTGGGAGTGAGGAAAATAATGCACAGGCTACACTATCTGCGTTCTCAAAAGCACTACTACCCTCAGTAGATCCACACTGAACTTGAATAGAACAGGTATAAGACGCTGGTTTATTGAAAATTACGTTTGGCTCTTCTTCTGTTGACTCACTAGACTCGTCCACAGGTAGCTCTACACCGTCCATATCATGAGGAATATCAATGGACTGACTGTAAGATATAGATTGGCAGTTTCTGCCAGCTACGGGATACTTAGAGGAAAAACTTCTATTAGGAATAGCTTTAAGTGTAACAGTATATACTAATTTAGTAGCAAAATCGGAATCCCCACCAGCAGATACTCCTTGAATGTAGGCTTTTACATTATCATTACCGGGATATGAAATAGTCATTGGAGCGGGATTCAAAGACAGATTAAGAGCATTATTGTAAATGCTGGTTAAGTCTGATGAGTCTGTACTAAATACAGTATCAGTGACACTTACATTATCTGTTATACCAATCACATTCTGATTACTGTCAGAACTATATTCTGTAGTAACGCTTACTGTAGGTCTAACAAGATTTAATCCTCCGACTGATATAGCCATTTAAAATCCTTTTATCTATTTTACTATATATATATTTCCACTAACTGTAGCACCGGGATTAGCATAATATGTTCCACTTTCGGGAGCAGCATGTCTAGGTGTGTAGCTAACAGTGCCATTAAACACTCCAGTATTATTAGTTGTTCCACTAGATATAGGTAATGCTCCTCCTCCATGTATAATGGTGAAAGAATTATTTAAGCCTGTGCAATTAAAATTATAAGTAAAACCACGATACAAATACAAGTCAGGAGTTTCGTCTACTCCTGCTCCATTTGTGCCTCCACCACTAAAGATAAAACTATTAGTTCCAGTATTAGAAACAGCAAAAGAAATAGTAGGGTTATCTGCTAGGACACGATATCCAACGTCATTTGCCAACTCGCTTACATTGTCTCCAGAAGCAACATAGTTAGCGTCATTAACAAGAAGAGAAATGTTGTTTCCTGTAGAAACATAATTGGCATCATTTGTTAAGTGACTAACATTTTCTCCACTGACAACATATTGAGCATCATTAACTAATTTACTAATATTCTCTCCACTAGCAACATACTTAGTATCGTTAACCAGTTCACTAACGTTGTCTCCGCTAGTAACATAGTTGATATTATTAACTAACTCACTAATATTATCTCCGCTTGTTACATAATTAACATCATTTACGAGTTCACTGATATTGTCACCACTAGAAACATAATTAGCACTATTAACAAGGAAGCCAATGGGATCGCCACTAACAAGCATTGCTCCGCTTCCTGCCAAGACAGGTCTATTCTGTGTGACTACTGATGCAGAATCTATCTCTAATAGTGAGCCAGTAATTGTGACTCCCGTGTTCTTGATATAACTAGTATTGTGTCCAGTACTACTAACATTATTACCGAATATATGAACACCAGAATGAGTAGAAGTATTTCCTTGACCGATAACATAAACATTATGATTATCTATATTATTTTGATAACCTAGAACGCTAGAATTATTGCCAGAAACATCATTATTCACACCAACAATAGATAGATTTTCTCCAAACCCTCCATTATTATAACCCACTACAGCAGAATAAAGACCACTATTAGAATTAGAAGTACCTACTGTTGTAGAATAATTATCGTCTACGGTATTTGAATTACCTACTACAACCACATGATCATTACCAGAAGTAGAAAGTTCATTACTGTATCCTACTATAGTATTCTCACCACTATTAGCCTGTACAACATTATCTAAACCAACCACAGTAATGTTAGCACCAGTACCAGTAACTGATAGATTAGAACCAACAAATACTGAATCATCTAGTCCAGATAAGTTTGAAAGGTTTACATTATTATCACTAATACTTAACACATCTGTAGGACTGCCAGATTGTAAAACTCTGACAAAGAATCTTGAGGTTTCTGATCCTGATGCAGGATTGAGAACTTCTACTCCATATTTAGTTCCTGTAACAGCAACACCAGAGGTATTGCTAAAGATAATACTTTGAGCATGTTCTGTTCCTGTTGCAGAAATCCGACTATTAACAATATTAACTTCTGTGCCTGTAGAATCAACATAGAAACCTATTCTTTGTGCTGCGTCTTGTTTGATCTTTATGTAATTATTATCGTTAGATACTAGATATGTAGAATTACTACCTGTAATACTAGCTCCTGAACCACCTAGAACCCAAATGTTTGCACCTGTTACAGTGTGTGATGAACCTATAGCACCGGCATAAGAACCACTTTGAATATTATTTTGATGTCCGATATTAATACTGCTGGTTCCACAATTTGTACTGTAGTAACCTAAGCAAACATTATTTCCTTTGTTAGTATTATTTGAACCTATTACTATACCACCAGAAATAGAATTATTGGGGCCTACTTGAATATCTTCGTATGTTAGCAAACCTACAGTTTGAAGAGTTCCATTATTGTCTACTTGTAATTTAAGAAGACCTTCCTCAGAGGAATCAGTAGCATCACTAGCTTCTGCCAGAATTCTAGCATAAGTAATATTTTCATCAATAGAATTATGACCTATAAAATCTATACGACCTACATCCAGACCTTCTGTAAAATCAGGATCATTATTCTTCATTGTGATAACAGGAATACCTCCACTTGTAGTAGAGCAGACAGTCATACCTTCTGTTCCTGTAGACTTAATGTAAAGCCTATCTGTAGGATAATCACCAGCGATACTAACACCATATTGTGAAGCATCTACGCAAAGTAAGTCTGCTTTACCATTACCATGTACTTTTAGGTCTACATTACCAGACTGTAGATTGAATGTATTTCCAGCAGGACTTAGCTTGACAGCAGCAGAAGCATCACCACTTCCTCCTACATACAGAGCATTACTACTAAAGAACAAACCTGTAGAATTTGAAAGCAGATTACTTGCTGCTATTTGTATAGAACCATCCGGGCCACTAGAAGCAGCAGCATCTGATATAGGGTCTAATACAACCCAGTTAGTATTAGTAACATCAGATACTAATCTTACATAATCGTTTTTCTTAGTAACAACATAACTTGTAGTACTATTAACTGTGTCTGAACCATCTGGACTTAATGTGAGTGCATTGGCTCTTTCTGTTTCCACACCAGCAAGAGAAGTTAATACTATACCGATAATAACAGAGTCATTAGATATTGCAGGAAGGGAGACTGTTAAGTTAGTTGCGGCATCTACAGCATAAGTACTATTTACGTTAGCAACGCTAGAACTGCTAGATATTCTCTCAAAAGGAGAAAAATTGGGATTTTCTGCTACTACATCAATATTCACAACACCATAAGAAGATTGAATAGTAATTTTATCATTAGCAGATTCACTAGAAGAAAGGCTGGTTTCTCTCACAAATTGATAGTTACCACCACCCAAGTCTGTTAGATATCCAATGCCATACTCCCAAGTAATAGCACTATCTACAGTACTGAGATAGTAGACAAACCTTTCCTGATTAGGAGAAGTAGTATTTACTAAAGTGGTTATGTCATTATAAGACGAAGATGCTGTAACATTAAAGTTTCCTGTTCCATAAGAACCTGCTACTGCTGTTGCTCTGTATCTGTAATTAAAATGTTTATTAGCCATTTTTATCCCTTGTTAAATTAGTGGTGTTAATTTATGCTTGATAGCTTGCTGTGATTGCTGAAGTGTCAAAACCGGGGTTATTCTGTGCCAAACCTGCTGCAATATTCTGACTAATCATCTGTCCAAATCCTGCAAGTCGTGTTTCAATTGCTTCTAGGCCAGCTATGTTCACCGTCATGGGTTCAACGCTAATTGAACCAACAACAGTAATAGTGCCATCTAGTTTAACTCCTTCAAGTCTATTGAGGAAAGCGTCTGTCTGGGACGTAAAGCTACTTGCAGCCCTCTGGAACCTTCCAGCCCCTGTCATAATCTGTTTACTAGCCGTATTTAACGATTGTGCTCCATCATTAATTACACCAATAGAGCTTTCTAAAGTACTTAAACTAGAAGAAAGAGTCCCTACATGTTCGCCAAATGCTGTTACTTGAGTAGTAAATGCTTCTACATTTAATACTGTACTATTACTACCTGTTTCACCTCCCTGTTGTTGTCCAGTAGCCAAGGCGTTTATGGCAGTTACAATAGCAGCTTGAGTCTCAGTAAGTTTGCCAATCACTCCGAGGTCTGTAGCAGTAGCATTTACAGCCCCTATAATATTACCTCCTTGAGCATTTACAGCTGTTATAACATTACTTCCTTGAGTATTTACAGCACTAGTCGTTAAAGCGATGGTAGGTAGCAGTGATGAAGTCTGGCCATCTATTGCAGTTACTACACTTTGGAACTGAGCTTCACAACTACAATCGCCTTGTACTTCTGGCTGTGGTTGTGCTGCTGGGGCTGCTGCTGGTGCTGGGGCTGGTGCTGCTGGGGTTACTATGTTTTGCAGTGCTTGTTGGCCAAGTCTTGCCAACTCATCAAATATTTCCTTAAAGGTATTAAACATGCTCAATGCTTTTCTCTCTGACTGAACCTTTTTCTTGGTAACTTCTAATGTTGGCTCTCCACCATCTGCAAGATAGTTAACCCCACTACTACTAACTGTACCTCCGCTACTTTTGTTTATAGCTTTAAGAAGGCCAGCATTTTTGGCTGCTGATTTAGCATTAACAACAAATTCGCCGGGAGTCAACATCGCCGGTACAGTATCAGTACCCTTTGGTTGGTAATCAACAAGATGTCCACCATCTTTAAGATAATTAACTTTACCACCACGTTGCAGTCCCATAGCCTGAATGACATCTCTAAGGGCTTGTGGACTTCCTCCGTTTCCACGACCAGACTTACCAGCCGTCATTGCTCCTAGTAAAGTTGCAAAAATTTCTCCTTGCTTATTACCTAGTAGTTGTTGTTCGTTATATCCTCCTCCAGCTTCTACTGTACCGGGATGACGACTAGCAAAAGCTTGAACAGATGCAAGGTCTGCTAGGTTTCTGCTAGATGCTGATCGGTCAAGCATATTTTGTCCCTGTTCATCAGGGTTGTCTGGTAGTCCGTGAAAATTCTGTATAGCATGGCCTAACTCATGATGAAGAAGCGATTCAGCAGCTTGTCCATATTCATTTTTACCTACATATACCTGTCCTCCAGCTTCAGTACCACCTCCTACAAAGTCAGGCTTATTTTGAGCATAATACAACCCATAGTCAGGATCATTTTCTTTACCTGTTTGATCAAATCCGGGAGTGTTTTGATTTTGATTTCCTCCAGCATAGTTCAACCCTGCATTAAACCCTGCATTTCTCATATAGTCTATTATTGCGGCATTTGCACCAGCAGATTTTAAATTACCAGACAAATTATCCAATGACATTGCTACTTCTTCAGGAGACCCCAAGTCTACTCCATCTACTAGTTTAAACTCATTAACATTCATTGAGTCTAGTAGTGTGGCTTCATCAGCACTAATTAATCCTCCGTATGCTCTGTATTGAGGTCTAGGTATTCTGCCTCCTCTTCTTCTTCTTTCGGCCATAATGAAATTATCACCTTGCTCTGCATCATCATCACCAGCAGGATCAGCTTGTTCTGTTGTGTTTTGTTGTTGCTGTGCCAACATCAACTGCTGTTGCATTTCCTTAGATATTCTAGACTGTATTAATGGAACCTCTAGCGGCATCTCAGATAATGCTGTATAATTTACTCCGTACTGATTACCCCCATCACTAACTGCTGGAAGATCAGTAGGCATAGCTTGATTTGTGGCAGCAGAAGCAGTTTGTCCATAATTGCCACTACCCATGAAATCAGCAACTTTGTTTGGAACAACTCCTCCTTGACTTCTATTAATAGATTGTAAGAGACCCATATTCTTTTGTGCAGACTTCCTGTTTACTACAAACTCACCGGGAGTAAGCATAGCAGGCACAGTGTCCGAGCCTTTTGGAGTCATAGCAACAGTTGGACTACCACCAGTACTGAAGTACCCTTTCACCGGTTCTGCTTGTAGTGCCTCTTGGCTTAGTCCTATTTCGCTTCTAAGTTTGTCGTACAGCTTAGGATTCTTTGAGATCATTTCTGCAGTAATCTCTTGACCCTTAGCACTAATGCGATTATCTCTTGCATATTCAGCCAATCTTTGATGGCTTCTACCTACTGCTGCGTTTCTGTTTATTCTATAATCGTATGCTGCCTTGATATCAGGATCAAACCTATTAATAAAAGCCTGTTTTTCTGTTTTAGAAAGACTCTTAAAGTTGTCAGGCAGCTGATCAAAACTAGTAATTGCAGTATCTGTATCGGGTGCTTGTACTGTTGGTTTTATTTTTTGTGAAGGAGTAGCAGGAGCTTTCGAACCACTTATTTGCTTAGTATTTGTTGTATAATATCCTTGTTGTGATGCTTTTTTAGCTGCTGCTGTCGAATCGGATGCCTCGATTGTCAATGTCTTTTCTGCTCCGGTTTGCCTATCAAGAACTTCAACGCTAAACGTCTTCGTTGTGTCGGAAGCACTAGTTGAACTTGCACTTAAATTTTTACTGACTGCTGCTTTGGCTTTGCTATCTACTTGTTGCTGTTGCTTCTTAGTCAATGGTGTTTGTTGAGAACTTATTGCTCCTCTTCCTACATCGTTTGGATCGTTGGGAATCTGATAGCGACCTGTTGTAGGTTGAGTGGCCACTTTATTAACATCAGTACTAGGATCAGCTTTAGTTTTTGCTGCCTCAAGTGCTTCTTTTTCTGCTTTGCGATCAGATATAACTTTTGCAACTCCATCACGATCACTACGAGCTGCTGGGTTTGGTGAGTAAAGCTCATTTTGTAGTATTGCTTGTTGTCTCTCTAGCGTTTCTAAGTCTGCCAACTCTTCCTTAGTATAAGGATTGCTCTTGAAAACGCTAGTTTTGCGTTTGTTGCGAGCTGTTTTTATTTTGTTTACGTTTGCAACAATATCATCATACTCAACTTTCAATGCTTTACGACTAGCACTCACTGATGATATCTTGTCTACAGTTTTCTTAACGGTAGGGAAGGCTGCTGAAAAGAAAGAACCATACTTAATTGCACTAGCAAATTCTGTTCCGTCTGGGCTAATAAAATCTAGACCCATCATAGTCATAGCAGCCGCTGGATTTGTCTTGAACAAGTTAGCCATATAGTCTTCTTGACTAGCACCAGCAATATAAGAATCTGGAGTCATGTTCTCTTTACCAATCAGACCTTCAGCTATCTTACTACCGGGTTTAGTAAAGGCACTTAAACCACCCTTCATAACATCGGTCGCTAAATTTTCACGACTAGGAGTAACACCTTTAGTTGCTACTTCAGGATATATAAAGTCTCCAACTTTATCACCAATAAAGTCTCCAATCCCTGTTTGTTCAACAACAGCACCGGGGGCAGTAAGAGCACTAATAAAAGCACCGGGAATAACACCTAGCACATCTAGAACGCTCGAAGCAGCATCTGCACCACCAGCTATAAGGCCAGCACCAAGAGGATTGTCCATCTTGACTTCTTTACCAGTAATAGGACTTACTCTTTTATTTCTTTTTCTAGAAGCTACTCTACTATTACTACCTCTAGGAGGATTGCTGTCTAGAGCTTTTTGTACTTCTACTAATCCACCCTTATTAAAGAATTGAGCATTTTGAGGATTATAAATTTGTGCAAAGCTTAAACCTTCTATTCCAGCTATGTCAATTGCATTTGGTAAATTTCCATAAACGCCGAAGCCTAATCGTCCATGAGCTTTACTAGCAGTACCATACATACTAGGAGCCGAAAATGGTCGAGGCCAAAGTTTTTTCCACGCTTTAGCCTTTTCTATAATAGTTTTACCGTCCAGCTCTGAGGCGAATCTATCTTGTCCCGGCCAATTGCCTGCCAGACCTCTATACCAACCTTGCAGAGAACTGTAAAAACCCCTCGCTTCATTAGCAGATGGCTGACCCGCAGGGTTTCTTCGTTGGCCATAATGACCCGCATCTGTTAAAGACTTATATATCTCTCCTAGAGCAGTAGACCGTACAGTTGGGCTTGTGTATCTCTTGTAAGGATCAGCAACACCATCTATATATTGACCAAATTTTCCTGCAAGTAAATTGCCATTACCACTGGCTTTTCTTGCTTCTTCGACAGTCCGAGGGTTTATACCTTGAGCTAAGTTCAAGTTTCCTGCATAAAGTTCAAACCAATGTTTCTGAGCAAAACTTAAACCTGCTGCTTTTGCATTAATAAATCCACCACGAGACTCAAAAGGTTTAACTAAATCACTGTCCAAAGCCCGTAACATTTCTCCATAGCCTCGCCCGACAGCTTTAACTATAGCATTTGGCTGATTATCGTTCCCCATTGTTTCAGATATAAAGTCTCCAAGGGAATTCGCTCTACTGTCTAATTCGTCTGCACCCAGAGTGCCTCTAGGGACAATGTTTTGACGAGCAGCACCAGAAATGTCTGGAGTTCCATTACTAGCTAAGAATCTCATGACACTATTGTATCTAAACCACATCCTGTCATTATTTGCGTTGTCTGCTAATGATCTGTCTCCCGGCTTCACAAAATCATCTCGTTCCAAAACGCTAATGCGAGCATTCTCTCTAGCTCTTTCTTTCTTCTGCTTTTTCATCTTTTTATATAGTGTAATATTATTTAAAGCTTCCTCATCAGCAACACCAAGAACTTTGCTCTGTCCGGGCAGTCCTGCTTGACCCTTAGTAGACAAAGGAAGAGCTTTCATTTGAATTTTCTTTGGTTTACCTTTATCGTCCTCAAATTCTTTGCCCTGATATTTGGACATAGCAGCACTGGCAATAAAAGGTTCTGGGAAATTCTTGAAGCCATCATACGCAGATACATCTTTGGATATTTCCTTTCCTCTTCCTGCGTTAAATACTTCATCAATAACTTTTTCAAAAGCAATCGCGTCTTGGTCTCTGTTCAAGCCTCCTCGAAGTATGTCCGATGTCTCTCCCGCCAGTTGGTGCAGTTTAGAACTCTCTGATATCAATCCTTCCTTAGTAAGACCGTTGATAGCAGCTGCTTTAAAAACCTCTCCTGTACCTTTACCGTCTATGTCGTATTTCTTACCATAAAGATAGCCAGTGTTAGGAGTAACCTTTGGGCCAACTGTGTCTTTACCCTGACCAGCCCCAATAGCACTATACAACCCACGATAGATTCCATCGTCCTGATACATAAAAGGATTATTAGGATCCAGTTGAGTTGGGGGCTTCTCTTCTATGTCTGGAAGATTAGGTTCTATGTTAAATTTATTTTTTA
>Ga0228629_1000029_pt1 | contig 47807 bp, 56 predicted proteins | sample 36DmetaG_FD_183022 | JGI IMG/M metagenome (GOLD analysis project Ga0228629, IMG submission 183022) | Seawater microbial communities from Monterey Bay, California, United States - 36D | ecosystem: Environmental > Aquatic > Marine > Coastal | place: USA: California | collected 2016-11-14
CCACTAAAGTTAAAAACTTTCGTTCGACTTGCATGTGTTAAGCATACCGCCAGCGTTCATCCTGAGCCAGGATCAAACTCTCCATGGTATTGAATGTCTTCTTGTTTGAAAATTAAACTTTTAATCTAGAAATAATAATACTTTATTTGATTACTATCTGTCAAGGATGAGTTTTAAATGCGTTTGTATGCTTGTCTAAAGTTTCATAAATAGTACAGTGTGCCTGCGAATTTTTAAGATGCAAGACTAATCAACTTGAAGCTCTTTTTTCTATCCACCTTAATTACGAACTGCCCGTTACGCTAACTAGAAATTAAATATAATTTTATGTATCATTTAAATTGATACGACTATAAAATAAAATACAAAAATATTTTAAAATATGAGTTTACTTGTAATTGGTGGTACAGGCACATTGGGACGCCAAATTGTGAAACAAGCTATAGACGAAGGATACCAAGTAAAATGTTTTACACGTAACCTTCGTCGTGCAAACTTCTTAAAAGATTGGGGGGCAGAATTAGTATATGGAGATTTATCTTTACCTGAAACTATACCCCCTGCATTGAAGGGTGTATCATTTGTTATTGATGCGGCGACTGTTAGGCCAACAGATGACTACAATTCAGAAACAGTTGATTGGAAAGGTAAAATTGCTTTAATTGAAGCAGCAAAATTAGCAAAGATTAAGAAATTTATCTTTTTCTCAGTTTTAGGTGCGTCGGCGAACACTGCCATACCTCTAATCGACTTAAAGCTTAGAATTGCAAATTCATTAAAAAATACCCCCTTTGCTTGTACAGTTTTTCAATGTTCTGGGTTCTTTCAAGGTATTATTAACCAATACGCCATCCCGGTCTTAGAAAATAAGACAATTTGGCTTCTAGGGAGCTCAAGTCCTATTGCCTATCTGGACACGCAAGATGCTGCAGTTTCAGTTGTAGAAAATTTAAAAGATTTAGAACCGACTACAAAAACAGTAGCCCTTATTGGAAAAAAATTCTGGACATCAGAAGAAATCGTAGCATTATGTGAGCGTCTATCAGGAAAAACGGCAAAGGTACTATATATTCCAGGCATTTTATTAAGTGCTTTAAGTCGTTTTTTACGTTTTTTTGAGTTTACATGGAATATTTCTGACCGTTTACAATTTTCGGAGCTTAATAACGAAGCCGTAAAAACTGCCCAAACGATTCCTGAAGCTAATTGGACCATTGAACGTTTAGGGTTAGAAAGTTATTTGCAAGAATATTTTGGAAAGATAATGAAAAAACTAAAAGAAACAAATTACCAACAATCTCAAAATAACGAGATATCATTTTTGTAAGCCTATGATTGCATATTGAGTCAATGGACATAGCTTGATTTTAACGTGGATACATGTACATTGACTCATTACCTTTCCACCTTTACCTGCAAGGATAGCATCTAAAGTATTGCTTGACTTTGCTACACTATTTATATATTATATATAAGGAGACTACAAAGGGGTTGTAGTTCAATTGGTTAGAGCACCGCCCTGTCACGGCGGAAGTTGCGGGTTCGAGTCCCGTCAGCCCCGTTCTTAATGAAATAGATAGTATTTGTTCTCTAAACACACCGAGCTTTTACAGAGCTGTAAAAAAGTTATAGTTACTTCAATAGAAGTAACTATAACTTTTTATTTTCTCTTAACAACTTTTAATTTCAACATCTACACCGGCAGACAAATCTAAGTTTCTAAGATTTTCCATTGTTTGTTCCGAAGGTGTATATACATCAATTAGTCGCTTATGAGTTCTTATTTCAAAGTGCTCACGCGAGTCTTTGTTTACATGTGGCGAACGTAAAACACAGTAAATTCGACGCTTCGTTGGTAACGGAATGGGTCCTACAGCTTGCGTCCCACTTGTATTCACAACGTCAATGATCTTACGACACGATTCGTCTAAGATACCTGAATCGTAAGCCTTTAAACCAATACGGAGTTTTTCTGGTTTATATAAATCCATTTATTTGTAATTATTCTAGAATTTTTGAAACAACACCAGCCCCTACTGTTCGACCCCCTTCACGAATCGCGAAACGCATCCCTTGTTCAATAGCAATTGGGTTAATTAGTTCAGCGGTCATTTTGATACGGTCACCAGGCATAACCATTTCAGCTACACTACCATCGTCACCCGTAAACTGAACAATTGTACCTGTTACATCAGTTGTACGAACATAGAATTGTGGGCGATAACCAGTAAAGAATGGTGTGTGACGTCCACCCTCTTCTTTGTTTAAGATATAAACTTCTGCTTCGAACTTTTTATGTGGTGTAATCGAACCTGGCTGTGCTAACACCATCCCACGTTCAATATCTGCCTTTTGAATGCCTCGAATTAGGATACCTACATTATCACCTGCCATACCTTGGTCTAAGGTTTTTTGGAACATCTCGATACCTGTAACAGTTGTTGATTTTGTATCTTTTAAACCAACGAGTTCAACTGTATCTCCAACAGTTACTACCCCACGTTCAATTCGACCGGTTGCTACTGTACCACGGCCTGTAATTGAGAAAACATCTTCAACCGCCATTAAGAATGTTTTTTCTGTATCACGTTCTGGTGTTGGGATGTAACTATCTATCGCATCCATTAAATCGTAAATCAGATCAACCCACTTATCTTCGCCACGTTCTTTTGTACCACCCTCAACAGCTTGAAGAGCCAGAAGGGCAGAACCCGAAACAAATGGAATATCATCACCTGGGAAATCATAACTTTCAAGAAGTTCTTGTACTTCTAATTGTACTAATTCTAGAAGCTCCTCATCATCAACTTGGTCAGCTTTGTTTAAGAACACTACTAAGTGAGGTACACCAACTTGCTTTGCTAATAAGATATGTTCTCTCGTTTGAGGCATAGGTCCATCAGCAGCCGATACAACTAGAATACCACCATCCATCTGTGCTGCACCCGTAATCATATTTTTTACATAATCGGCGTGACCTGGACAGTCAACGTGAGCATAGTGACGTGTTGCTGTTTCGTACTCTACGTGAGCTGTGTTGATTGTAATACCACGCGCTTTTTCTTCTGGGGCAGAATCAATTTCGTCAAATTTCTTCGTCGCCTTTTCATTGTGAATAGCTAAAGTTGCTGATATAGCAGCTGTTAACGTTGTCTTACCATGATCTACGTGACCAATAGTTCCAATGTTAATGTGCGGCTTAGATCGTTCAAATTTTTCGCGAGCCATAATTGAATTCTTTCGATTTAATTGTTAATTTTGTTTTCTCTATTTGAAAATACTTTTGGCGAGAGAAAGGCATAAGCCTTTACAATTTAGTATCTGAAATGTGCAAAAGCTTTATTTGCTTCCGCCATTTTATGCGTTTGTTCTTTTTTACGAATTGAGTTTCCAGCTTCTTTAGCAGCATCGATCAACTCATTAGCTAACTTTCCAGCCATGTTTTTTCCAGAACGGGCTCTTGCAAACTCTGTAATCCATTTAAGCGAAATATTTGTACCACGGTAAGCACGAATTTCAATCGGTACTTGATAAGTTGAGCCGCCGACACGACGTGCTTTAACTTCAACTTGTGGCGTTACATTCTTAACAGCTTTCTCCAATACCAAAATCGGGTTCTCCTCTGTTCTTACTGAAATAATTTCAAGCGCTTGGTAGACAATTTTTTGCGCCAAAGATTTCTTACCGGATTGTAAGATTCGAGAAACTAATAACGTAACCAAACGACTGTTATAAACTGGGTCAGGTTGAGGTATTGTTCGTTGTGCTCTATTTCTTCGTGACATAGTTGTTATTATGCTAAATTAATTTTTAGGCTTTTTACCACCGTACTTCGATCTACTTTGCTTTCTATCTTTAACTCCAGCCGCATCTAATGTTCCCCGCACGACGTGATACCTACAACCAGGTAAATCTTTAACACGCCCACCACGAATTAATACTACTGAGTGCTCTTGAATATTATGGCCAATTCCTGGAATATAAGCGGTAACTTCAAAACCCGACGTTAATCTCACACGGGCAACCTTCCTTAAAGCAGAATTTGGTTTCTTAGGTGTTGTAGTGTAAACACGAGTACAAACCCCACGTCGTTGTGGACAAGCATTTAAAGCAGGGGATTTTGTCTTCTTTTTATTAACTTTTCGTTCGAATCTAACTAGTTGTTGTATTGTTGGCATATGAATTTATAGCTCTTAGGTTTGATTTTCGATCCCATATTTACGCATAAAACGTTCAACACGCCCTTCTGTATCAAGAATCTTTTGCGAACCGGTATAAAATGGATGGTTCCCAGACCAAATATCAACATTTAATCTTGGTTTTGTCGAACCTACCTTCATAACGAGTTGCCCATCACAAAAAACCTTTGCATTAGGATACCATTTTGGATGAATGTCGGGTTTAGCCATGTTATTTTACATTTATTAACTTTATTAACGTTTTGAGAATTGTGGAGCTTTGCGCGCCTTACGTAGTCCATATTTTTTTCTTTCTTTACATCGTGCATCTCGTGTCAGGTAACCAGCTGTCTTTAACGAACTTCGATTATCGGATGAAATATAACAAAGTGCTCTTGCTACCCCTAGTTTGATGGCATCGGCTTGACCTTTAATACCACCACCATGTGTATTAACATAGATATCATAGGTATTTTCTAAACCTAACTTTATTAACGGAGCTTTGGCAGCATTAATATACTGAGAATTGAATTGTAAGTAAAGTTCTCCTGGTTTGTGGTTTACAACCATGGACCCAGTCCCTGAAACCAGAATAACTTTTGCCACGGACGTTTTGCGACGCCCAATGCCAAAGTAAGCTGCTTGTACATCTGAAAGAGACATAAATTCGTTCTATTTTTACTGTGAAGTTTATTAATCAGTTCAAAGATTATTGGTCAGCAACTTATCAGACAATTGATAGTAGCTATAAATCTTATCTTTTTACAGTCGTTCTCTTGGTCTTTTAGCGTAATGTTTTACCAAATTTTCGTTCCAGGTTTAAACAAACCTCATCTGCAGATTTTTGCCCAAAATTTTTAAATTCTAATAGGTCATCCTGCGAATACTTTAACAAGTCCGGCAAGGTGTGAATATTAGCCCGCTTTAAACAATTAAACGCACGTACAGATAGCTCAAGCTCTTCAATTAGAATATTTTCTAATTCATCTTCTTCTGTGTTATCTAAATTCTCCTCAACAACTGTTTGTGTTTGAAGGGGAAAATCTGTAAGCTTTAACGAGTTAAAGATAGTTTGTAAACTCTCTGCTGCTGCGCTGACTGCCTCGGTAGGTGTAATACTTCCGTTTGTATAAACTTCCAGAATTAAGCTTTCAAGATTTGAAGATATATTATTACTCGAAGTTTCAATAAAGAAATTTACTTTTGTAACCGGCATATATACTGCATCAATCGCTAAGAAGCCTTCTGGGACAAAATTTGACGTACTACCTAAAGAATAGCCCTCACCATTCTTAATTAAGAACTCCATCTCAATCGTTTTGCTAGTATTTACACTTGCAATATATTGGTTAGGTTCAACTAAAGTAATTTCATCTGGTAATTCAATATCTTTTGCTGTAATGATTCCTGGTCCATGATAGACTAACCTTGATAAGGTTGACTCTGGTAAACCTCCTTTCAAAACAATTTGTTTGAGATTCAATAGGATATCGATAACGTCCTCTTTTACATCTGGAATTGTGGAGAACTCATGGTTTACATCTGCAATACGTACCCCAGCAATTGCTAACCCCGGTAAGTCTGATAACAATACACGGCGCAAGGCATTACCAATCGTAAGACCTTGCCCTTTTTTTAAAGGGCCAATTGCAAATCTTGAAAATAAAGTATTAACTTCTTGTGTTTTAGATTGTAAGCACTGAATCTGCAACATTACACTATCTATTAAAAATCGACTCTTCGTGAAATATTAAAAGTTAATGAAAAATTTTAAACACGACGTTTCTTTGGTGGGCGACAGCCGTTATGAGGAACAGGAGTAATATCTTTTATTACTAACACTTCAAGACCACATCCTTGTAACGCACGAATAGCAGTTTCCCGACCACTACCTGGGCCGCTAACGACTACTTCTGCCTGTCTCATACCTTGGTCATAGGCTTGCGCGGCTGCCTTTTCCGCAGCTGATTGTGCGGCAAAAGGTGTTCCTTTTTTTGCACCTTTAAAACCACTACCCCCGGCCGATGCCCACACTAGTGTATTTCCTGTTTTATCGGTAATATTAACAATCGTATTATTAAAAGTGGATTTGATATGAACTACACCTAAAGATGCAATTTTTTTCGCTTTCTTGTTTGAAAAGCGTTTTACTTGTTTAACCATATATAATATAAAAGTATGAACTTATGCGGTAATAGATTTTATCCATTAACCATTTTACTTTTTCTTTGCTACGACTACTTTAACCTTCCCTTTACGTGTACGCGCATTTGTACGAGTTCGTTGACCACGAACTGGCAAACCAACTCTGTGTCGACGACCAGCTGCTGACCCGATTTCTGTTAAACGTTTTATATTTTGCGAATAGACACGACGCAAATCACCTTCTGTTTGATAATCTGTATCGACTACTGCACGAATATTTGTTATTTCTTCATCTGTTAAGTCATTGCAACGTGTACTTAGCGGAACATTTGCTTGCTCAAGGATTTGTTTTGCACTTGTTCGGCCAATTCCAAATACATATGTTAGTCCAATGTCAATTCGCTTATTTCTTGGAAGATCTACTCCTGAGATACGTGCCATTTGATTCTTTAGTTGTTATTTACGTTTCATTTTTGCTCTGCCTTGTCTAACTTTTAAACGGGGGTCACTTTTACAAATAAGGTAAATTCGCCCACGTCTTTTTACAACTTGGCAATCCTTTGATCGGTTTTTCAGATTTCCGATTGAACTTACGACTTTCATAAACCTGTGAATAAATTTATTGTTCAATATTTTGAATTAAGGTGCTATCCAAGATTAGGTGCAAACCTTAGTTTATAAATGTTTCTAACTTCGAACATCTTCCCTAAAGGTAACTTAATTGACTTGAAAAGTCTACGTTTTTTTGAAGCCTTCATAATTGCGCGAAATAAGGTATCCACGAATTTGAGCTGTTGTATCTGTAATTACACCAACTAAAATTAAAAGCGAAGTAACGTTTTTAAATAGGTTAAATTGGAAAATATTACCCAATAAGAGTGGGAAAAACGCTAGAAAAGCTAAAAATAATCCCCCCATAAAAGCTAACCGACTTACGGTTTGTTTTAAATATTGAGTAGTTTGGTTTCCTTGACGAATACCAGGGATACTGTAAGCCATTTTTGCTAAATTTTGTGAAATGTCAGTAGGCTTAAGAACTAACAATGCATAAAACCCACTAAAAAAAATAACTAATACAATATTTAATATAAACGAATAAGCTGTCATTAGACTTGGTAGAAACCCCAATGATATTCCTGCGGATGAATTTGCGAATATTTGCAAAGGATAATAAAGAAAAGTTGCAATAGTTGAACTAAAAACAAGTGGCATAATCCCACCTTGGTTTAATTTGATTGGAATATAACTATTTTTTAGTTCACCTGATTGGGGTATTTGAGCTGAATAATTTACATTTAACTGTTTTGCCGAAACGATACTAATCTTTTTATACGCATCTTGAAATAAAACGATTACGAAAACAATAAATAAATAAATTAGGGCCCCTTGACCAATTAATGTAGTTGTCTCCAAGTAAGAACTACCGGTTAACTTTTTACTAAAGTCACCAAAGCTATTTGGAATACTACCAACAATGTTTATAAAAATAATCATCGAAGAACCATTGCCTAAACTTTCTTCGGTAATTAATTCTGCGAACCACATGGACAACAAAGAACCGGTAGTTAGGGATAGAATTATCTTTAGGGCTAGTCCGAAGCTCCAATTAAAGACAACTGGCTTGACCAAAAAGAAAGCAATTGCAGCACTTAAGACTAATGCCCAAACGAATGTAAGGTAACGTGTATAGCGACTAATCTTTTGTCGCCCTAATTCCCCTTCTTCTTTTTGCAACCGTTCTAAAGTTGGAAAAACGGAAGTTAATAATTGAATAATAATTGACGAGTTAATGTAAGGTAAAATACCTAGTGCACCAATACCTAAAAATGAACTGCCGGTTAAGCTTCTTGCAAACCCAAACATTGGGTTTAATGCTTGCCCCTGTGCAAATATATCTAAATCTACATTTGGGACTGGAATATATAATCCTAACCGTACTAAAAGTAGGAGAGTTAAAATTTTAGTTATCTTCGTTTGCAATAACGTCGTTGTTTCAGATATTTTCATTGAATATTATTTTGATAACCAGAATTTATAATTTAATCCTGGTACAAGGATTATCTTTAGTTACTATAGGCACGCAGTGAACTTAACCCGTTAATTGTTGCACGTGCGTTATTGAGTAAATTCTTTGAGCCTAATTGCTTGGACAAAATGTTTTTAATACCAGCTAATTCCAGTACTGTTCGAATTGAACTACCGGCAATAACGCCGGAACCTGGGGCAGATGGTCGCAGTACTAATTTTGCGGCCCCGAAACGACCATTAGTTGGGTGAGGAATAGAATCTGAACTCGTTAAGGGAACAGAAATAATGTTCTTTTTCCCATCTGTTACACCTTTACGAACTGCTGTAATTACATCACCAGCTTTTCCAACACCAACACCAACTTTACCCTGCTCATTACCCACAACAATCACAGCGCGGAAACTCATTTTTTTTCCACCTTTTACAACCTTTGTTACACGTTGAATAGCTACGACACGTTCGGACCATTCAGATTTTGCTCTATATGATTTTTTAGGGCTTGCCATACTTTTAAATTAATTCTAAAACTTTTTAAGTGAGGTAATTTTAACCCCGTTATTTACCAGTCTTACCAGCTTTACGACGAATAACTTCACCCTCGTATGCAATTCCTTTACCTTTATATGGTTCGGGTGGACGGACAGAGCGAATCTTAGCAGCAAATTCACCCACAGCATCTTTTTCCATTCCTGAAATAACAACACTAGTAGGCGTTTCACACTTCACAGATAGTGAACTTGGAGTAAGCATTCGAACAGGGTGACTGTATCCCATATTTAAAACGAGATCCTTACCATCTACTTGCGCACGGTAACCTACCCCTGTTATCTGCAAACGTTTGTCAAAACCTTCAGAAACACCTGTTACCATGTTTGACACTAATGTTCGTGTTAAACCGTAAAGGGCTTGTGAGAGTTTGGTGTCTTGAGCCTTTTCTACAAAAAGCTTTCCTTCTTCTTCATTTAATGTACAACAAATAAGCGAGGGTAAAATACGTGATAAGCTTCCTTTTGGACCATCAACTGATATTTTTTGCCCATTAAGTTTTACTTTAACTTGCTTAGGTACAGTTATAGCTTGTTTACCGATTCGAGACATCTTTTTATATAGAATTTAATTACCAAATATAACATAATAGCTCCCCACCAACCCCTTCTTCACGGGCTTTTCTATCAGTCATGAGACCTTTTGAAGTGGAAACTATTGCTGTACCGAAGCCACCAAGAATTCTCGGCATTTTTTTTGCTTTACTATACACACGTAAACCAGGTTTACTAGCACGTGTGATTTTAGTAATAAGTGGTGTACGTTCTTTACCTACATATTTAAGAGAAAGAAGAAGAGAACTTTTTAGACCATTTTTTAATTCTTCAAAGGATTCAATGAAACCTTCTGCTAGGAGTACTGCTGCAATATTACGTGTAACTTTAGTAGAAGGAATCTGAACAATTTGATGCTTAGCTAAATTCGCATTACGAATTCGCGTTAACATATCTGCTATAGTATCTGTCGTCATAGATTAAAAATTCGTTAAAATTTAGGTTGTTTTAAAAGGTAGACCAAGTCCTTTTAAAAGAGCAAAAGCTTCTTCATCCGTTTTTGCTGTTGTGACGATGGAAATATCAAACCCATGAAGTTGGGTTACATCATCATATGAAATTTCCGGAAACATTAATTGTTCTGTCAACCCAAGATTATAATTACCCCGACCATCAAACCCATCCGGGCTTATACCTCGGAAATCTCGAATACGTGGAAGAACAATATGAATTAATTTTGCTAAAAAGTTGTTCATCTGTTCCTTTCGTAAGGTTACGGATCCACCCACAGGCATCCCATCACGTATTTTAAAACCCGCCACTGATTTTCGTGCTTTGTTGATTGTCGGTTGTTGACCCGTAATCACTGCCATTTCTTGTAGACTCACCTCTAATTCTTTTGAGTTTTTTGCTGCTTCCCCCAGCCCTCGGTTTACTGAAATTTTAACAACTTTGGGTACTTGTTCAATATTTGTATAACCAAAATCTTTAATCATTGAAGGGACAACTTTTTCCCGGTACAAAGTTTTTAAATCTTTATGCATTTTTAAATAGATTTTAAGTTTTCTGTTTCTAAGGGTTTCATTACAATACTTCTGGGGCTAACGAAATAATCTTTGTGAATCCTTTATCTTTTAACTCTCGCGCAATGGGACCAAATACGCGTGTACCGCGTGGGTTATTTTCTTTATTAATAATGACTGAAGCATTATCATCAAAGCGTAAACGTGAGCCATCCTTTCTTCGAATTGAGTACTTTGTTCGAACAATTACAGCCCGTACAACATCAGAACGCTTCACTGTTAAATTCGGAGTAGCATCTTTAACTACACCAATAATTACGTCCCCTACGTAACCATAACGACGATTTGGTCCAAGAATACGAATGCACATCAATTTTTTTGCACCACTATTATCTGCGACTTTTAGACAAGTTTGGGGTTGTATCATTTTCTTTTTTTAAGTTGAGGATTTCTTTAATATGTCAGTTAAAATCCAATTTACGGTTTTACTAATAGGACGAGTTTCGCGAATGCGAACTTTATCGCCAACCTTAGTGTTAAAATCTGTATCATGAACAGCGTAACGTTTCGTTTTTGTAATTACTTTCCCATAACGCTTGTGCATTATACGATTACTAACAGCAACGATCCGCGTTTTTGTCATTTTATCACTAACGACAATACCAATTTTTTCTTTTGTAGTCATTTTGCGTTATTTTTTAAATTCTTAACAAGAAGAGGGTTGTTTTTAACGGCTAACAATTTTTGTTTTTATCGGCAACTTATATGAAGCGAGTTTTAAAACATGGTACGCACGTTCTTTTTCCAGTCCGTTAATCTCAAAAAGAATTGCACCTGGTTTAATAACTGCAACCCAATAGTCAACGGCACCTTTACCGGATCCCATTCGTGACTCAGCTGCCCGTTCAGTAATGGGTTTATCTGGAAAGATACGAATCCAGATTTTTCCAGTTTTACGCACATATCGTGTGATACTTCGTCGTGTAGCTTCAATTTGACGAGAGGTTAACCAAACTGGTTCTAAAGCCTGTATACCATATTCTCCAAAAACGACAGTATTTGCGGTTGAAGTACCTTTTAGTCTACCCCTATGTACTTTACGAAACTTTGTTCTCTTAGGCAGTAACATAAATTATTTCTTCAATATCTTTAAACTTTAACTAGTGTGTTTAGATAATTTCTTTATTAAAAATCCAAACTTTTAAGCCGAGCACACCATAAATTGTATTAGCTCTATGTGTTGCATAACTAATATCAGCCCGTAGTGTTTGAAGTGGTACTCGCCCCTCTCGAACCCACTCAGCCCGAGCAATTTCTGCTCCATTTAGTCGACCTGAGACTTGAATTTTAAAACCTTTAACTCCACTCTTCTGAAGCATTTGTGTTGTTTGACGGATTGCTTTTCTAAAAGCAACTCGCTTTTCAAGTTGGTCACCTAACGAGCGTGCAACTAAAGAACTCTCATTTTCACTCTTATTAATTTGAAGTACTTTGATTCGAATTTGTTTTGAACCACTTAGAAGTTTTTTCAACTTCGACTGCAATTTTAAAATTGTACCTTCGTCGTCCGAACTGGAAGCAATGGACTTCGGTCGAGCTGCATAAATCAATAATTCAAGTTGGTTTACCTTTCTTTTAATCTCTAACTTAGCAATCCCTGCCTTGTTATAAAGGGCAGAGAATTCTTTTTCAAAAAATTGGCGGATTTGGTAGTCTTCTTTTAAAACGTCACTAAATGCACTATAGTTTGCAAACCATGTTGAGCTCTGCGTTTTATTTACACCAATTCGAAAACCGGTTGGATGTGTTTTTTGTCCCACAAATAGATATTCTTCGTAAAATTATAAAGTTCCTAGCATGCTAAGCTGCCACAATAATAGTAATGTGGGAAGTAGCTTTTAAAATACGGTAAGCTCGACCTTGTGCTCGAGGTCGAAAGCGTTTCATCGTTGGACCCTGATCAGCAAATGCTGATTTAACAGTTAAGGTAGATTCATCAAAACCTTTGTTATGCTTTGCATTTGCAGCGGCCGAACGTAATACTTTAATAATCGGTTGACATGAAGCGTAAGGTAAAAACTCTAAGATAAGTAATGCATCTTTGTAACTCTTACCTTGAATTTGTCGTAGTACTCGACGAATTTTACTAGGTGACATTCGAATATACTTTGAGACTGCTCGCGCTTCATTCTGTTGGATTGAAATTGTCTTCATAAAATATAGAAACTAGCGTTTTCCTTTTTTATCTTTTTTAATGTGGGATCTAAATGTCCGTGTTGGAGAAAACTCTCCTAATTTATGGCCCACCATTTGATCGGATACAAATACAGGTAAATGCTGACGACCATTATAAACTGCAAAAGTATGACCAATCATATTCGGTAAAATAGTTGTAGAGCGCGACCAAGTTTTAATAATATCTTTTTTTCCTTGACTGTTCATAGCCTCAACTTGATCGAAAACGTATGAAGCAACAAAAGGGCCTTTTTTTAAGGAGCGTGACATTGTATTTAGCTTATCAGTTATGTTTGTGATTTTTACTAACGTCGACCACGTAGAATATAACGACTACTGGCTTTCGTCGGCTTTCTTGTTTTAATACCTAAAGCCGGCTTACCCCAAGGAGTAACGGGTTTTGCACGACCAATAGGCGACCTACCTTCACCACCACCATGCGGGTGATCGATTGGGTTTTTTACTACACCACGTACTTTTGGTCGCTTACCTAACCATCGTTTACGACCAGCTTTTCCTAACGTTACATTAACAAATTCGACGTTACCAACCTGACCTAGAGTTGCATAGCATTTTTTATTTACTAATCGAACTTCATTTGAGGGTAATTTTAAGGTAACAAAATCGCCTTCTTTAGCAATTAACTGGGCATAAGTACCTGCTGCTCGAGCAATCTGACCACCTTTCCCAAGCGTTAATTCAACGTTATGAATAATACTTCCTAATGGAATGAACTCTAATGGCATGGCATTACCAATTTCAATGGGACTATCACTACCAGAACAAACCGTTGTACCAACTTTTAATGATCGTGGTGCAATGATATATTTCTTCTTTCCATCAGAATAGTGAAGCCTAGCAATACGTGCATTTCGGTTTGGATCGTATTCAATACCTACTACACGCGCCAAATTACTTGCTTCATTTCGACGGAAATCGATCATACGGTACTTTCGTTTATGACTACCACCACGACCTTTTAACGTTATAACACCTCTATTGTTACGGCCGCTACAACGCTTTTTTCCGAATGTTAAAGACCTTTCTGGTTTATTCTTGGATAAATCATCAAGGTATAAACTGGAACGCGAACGCGTTCCGGGGCTATAAGCCCGATATAAACGAATTGCCATTATACTTATAGTTATTTTTAATACAATCTAATGTTTGACCCCTGAGTGTGCCTTTATTAAACGTCTTCAAAAAGCGTAATAGAGTTCTCGGGTGCAAGAGTAACAATTGCCCGTTTGTATTGAGTTTTTTTCCCAATAAATTTTCCAACTCGACGTTTTTTTACTGCTTGTAAAGATGTATTTACGGAAACCACCTTAACATCGAATAGTTTTTCAATAGCAGCTTTAACGGCGGTTTTCGTTGCCTTAGCATCAACCGCAAAACTGTACTGGTTTTGTTCAATCAATTTGATTGTTTTCTCTGTAAGAAGTGGATATTTGACTAAATCAATTGATGTTTTTTGATCGTAACTCATATCAAGTTTATTAATAATGCCAAACGCATTTTTATGTTCTGAATCTTGTTATTGCACTCGACTTATTAATCCTTTGGTTGGATTTTGAGAAGCGTGTTATGTTTACCTGGTAATGAACCCTTAAGGACTAGAATTTGTTCCTCTGTATTAATGAACAAAACTTCACTATTTTTTATTGTTACCGTTTGCCCACCTAGTTGTCCGGCCATCTTTTTCCCGGGATATACACGACCTGGTGTACTACCAGCTCCAATTGATCCTGGCAATCTATGGTTTTTCGAACCGTGAGTCATTGGCCCACGACTAAAATTATGTCGTTTTTGGTTACCAGCGAACCCCTTACCAATGCTTTTACCTGTTACGCGAACTTTTTGTCCAACCTCAAATGAATCGAGTGTAATGTTTTGCCCTAATTTAAAGTTTTGTGGATCATTAACGCGAAATTCACCAAATGATTTAAAACCTTTTTCCCCACTTTTCTTTAAATGCCCTAACTGCGGTTTCGTAATTTTGCTAATTTTTTCTGGGCTATATGCAACTTGGATTGCATTATACCCATCTGTGTTTGTCGTTTTAATTTGACTAACTTGACACTCTTCTGTTTTGAGTAGTGTCACTGGAAAAATAACCCCAGACTCGTCAAATATTTGTGTCATTCCAAGCTTTTTTGCAAACAGGCCAACAGACATATATAAGAGTTCCTTTTAGATATTTAAGCTACTATACAACTATACAAAAAACCGGTGGGTTTTTACTCTTGGTTAAGACTACTATAAGTAGTTTTCTTTAACAAGAATGTATAAATTATAATGGCTAAATAAAGGTTTTGTCCAGTTGTGTAAGTTTGGGAGAAAACTAGACAACCTCATAAACAGTACCATTGATGTGTGGTAAACACCCCTTGCTTTGTCAGAATAAGAAGATTTATTATTTATAACAGCAGACTAAATAATTAAATATAGTAAACTAAAATATGGCAAAAGTTGTTGGAATCGATTTAGGTACTACAAATTCGGTTGTTGCAGTAATGGAAGGTGGGAAACCCGAAGTAATTACTAACTCTGAAGGACAACGTACTACACCTTCAGTTGTTGCGTATACTAAAAAGGGTGATCTTTTAGTAGGGCAAATTGCAAAACGCCAAGCCGTTATCAACCCAGAGAATACTTTTTATTCAGTAAAACGATTTATCGGTCGTAAAACAGATGAGGTAAAAGAGGAACTGCGCCAAGTTTCATACAAAGTAATTCAGACGGAAGATATTATTAAGTTAGATTGTCCGGCTTTAAATAAACAATTTGCAGCAGAAGAAATCTCAGCTCAAGTCTTACGTAAACTAGCGGATGATGCTTCAAAATATTTAGGTGAAACTGTAACGCAAGCCGTAATTACTGTACCCGCATATTTCAATGACTCGCAACGTCAAGCGACGAAAGATGCGGGGAAAATCGCCGGATTAGAAGTTCTTCGTATTATTAACGAGCCGACTGCAGCTTCATTATCATACGGGTTAGATAAAAAAGATAATGAGACAATTCTTGTTTTTGATTTAGGTGGTGGAACATTTGACGTGTCCGTATTAGAAGTTGGGGATGGTGTTTTTGAAGTACTAGCTACTTCGGGTGATACGCACCTAGGCGGAGATGATTTTGATGAAAAAATCGTTCAATGGTTAATTAAAGATTTTAAGGATCAAGAAGGAATTGATCTAACTCAGGATAGTCAAGCGCTACAACGTTTAACAGAAGCGGCTGAAAAGGCAAAAATTGAATTATCAACATTAACTCAAAGTTCAATTAATTTACCTTTTATTTCAGTAACACCTGAAGGGCCAAAGCACCTTGAAAAAGAATTGACAAGAGCAAAATTTGAGGAACTTTGCGCAACATTAATTGATCGTTGTGAAACACCAATTAAAGCTTCATTAAAAGATGCCGAATTAAGTCCCGATGCAATTGACCAAAACGTTTTGGTAGGTGGTTCAACACGTATTCCAGCTGTACAAACGCTGGTAGAAAAACTTCTTGGCAAGCAACCAAACCAAACAGTGAACCCCGATGAAGTTGTTGCTGTCGGTGCGGCCGTTCAAGCTGGTGTGTTAGGTGGAGAAGTAAAAGATATTTTATTATTAGATGTAACACCACTATCTTTAGGTGTTGAAACATTAGGTGGGATTACGACGAAAATTACGCCCCGCAATACTATTATTCCAACTAAAAAGTCAGAAACATTTTCAACGGCCGTTGATAATCAGCCAAATGTAGAAATTCATGTATTACAAGGTGAGCGTGAACTGGCAAAAGACAATAAAAGTTTAGGTACGTTCAGACTAGATGGAATTGCACCTGCCGCTCGTGGTGTGCCACAAATTGAAGTAACATTTGATATTGATGCCAATGGTATTCTTTCCGTTACGGCAAAGGATAAAGCTACTAATAAGCAACAATCAATTACGATTACAGGTGCTTCAACACTTGCAAAGGATGAAGTTGAGCGAATGGTTAAAGATGCGGAAGCAAATGCCGCAGCTGACAAAGAAAAGTCTGAACAAATTGATGTAAAAAATCAATCGGATGCACTTATTTACCAAACAGGCAAGCAGCTTGAAGAATTAGGAGATAAAGTGCCAGCCGAAGAAAAGACGAAAATTACAGACCTTATTGCTAAATTAGAAGAGGCAGTAAAGGCAGGTGATTACAGTAGCATGAAAGACTTAAACGAAAGTATTAAGAATCTAATGATGGAAGTCGGACAAAAGGTTTATAGTCAGAACCCGAACCCAGCTGGTAATACTTCTTCTACACCAGGTGATGATGCGATTGAAACAGACTTCTCGACAGAGAAATAAAATAACATTCCAGTAGAACTAAATAAAGAGTAGAAAACTACCCTACTCTTTATTTAGCTTCATGGCATAAAATTTAATATGTGATGTTAATAATAAAGTATTAAATTATCTTTTTGCGTTTTATTCTTGCGTTTGTAACAATCCAAAAAAGTTTTACGAACAGTTAACTTATTACAATTATTCTATAAAGTTTTTAGCAAGATCAAAATATACTCCCTGCACATTGTTGGTGTGGGAAAATTATTATAAACTCTACTTATAAAGACTGACCAGTAAAAATAAGACATCTTGGTATTCAGACAAAAAAAATCTAATCATAGTTATTAAATGGAGAAAAATAATACGTATCAATATTATTGATACGTATTATTTTAGATTGCTAATTACGCTGCAACTGCAGGAGCAACTAGAGCAACTGGTAAAGACTCACCAGCAGCTAGATCTAGAGGGAAGTTGTGAGCGTTACGCTCGTGCATTACTTCCATACCTAGGTTTGAACGGTTAAGGATATCAGCCCAAGTGTTGATTACACGACCTTGTGAATCTACAACTGATTGGTTGAAGTTGAAACCGTTTAGGTTGAATGCCATTGTTGCTACACCCATAGCTGTGAACCAGATACCAACTACTGGCCATGCACCTAGGAAGAAGTGAAGAGCACGTGAGTTGTTGAATGAAGCGTATTGGAAGATTAGACGACCGAAGTAACCGTGAGCTGCAACGATGTTGTAAGTCTCTTCTTCTTGACCGAACTTGTAACCGTAGTTAGCAGACTCGTTCTCAGTAGTCTCACGAATTAGAGATGAAGTTACTAGAGAACCGTGCATAGCTGAGAATAGTGAACCACCGAAAACACCAGCAACACCAAGCATGTGGAATGGGTGCATTAGGATGTTGTGCTCAGCTTGGAATACAAGCATGAAGTTGAAAGTACCAGAGATACCTAGAGGCATACCATCTGAGAATGAACCTTGACCGATTGGGTAGATTACGAATACTGCAGCTGCTGCAGCTACTGGAGCTGAGAAAGCAACACAGATCCATGGACGCATACCTAGACGGTAAGAAAGCTCCCACTCACGACCGATGTAAGCACATACACCAATGAAGAAGTGGAATACAACTAGTTGGTAAGGACCACCGTTGTAAAGCCACTCATCAACTGAAGCAGCTTCCCAGATTGGGTAGAAGTGAACACCGATAGCGTTAGAACTTGGAACTACAGCACCAGAGATGATGTTGTTTCCGTAAAGTAGAGAACCAGCAACTGGCTCACGGATACCATCGATATCTACTGGAGGTGCTGCGATAAAAGCGATAACGTAACAAGAAATTGCTGTAAGTAGAGTAGGGAACATTAGACAACCGAACCAACCAATGTATAGTCTGTTCTCAGTTGAAGTGATCCATGCGCAGAATTGCTCCCAGAAGCTTGCGCTCTCGCGTCTTTGTAAAGTTGTAGTCATGATTATTTTTTTGTTTAAATGTTTATGGTCTTGAAAACCTCCCAGGACATTGCCTGTTAATGTTATTATCAATCCAAATGCACTGAGTTAATATTACAAGTGTTTAACAAAAAGTAAACGTACGTATAAATGATCTGTAGATTCTCAAAACCAAACGACAGTTATTATATAAAGCTCTCAACGATTATCTTAACGTGTAGCGTTCTCGCTCTTAGCTCAGGAAACCATCTAATACAAAAGGATTTATTACCCTTTAATAAGAGTCGAAACCTCGTATTTACATCACCAAGTTTTTTATATGAATATATGGTCTATATTAATGCTAATCCTATACTTTTAGATCTTGGAGCTGAACTTTTACAAGCTATAATGAAAACACGCATCACACACACTGTTATTCAACGCAAGACAATCACTAACAAACTTGTTAAACAGTATTTACGAAAATTTACCTTCTTTTATCGCTATTATATAAATAGCTACCCAAACGACCTTACTACCCTCTCGCGTAAAAAAATTAATACGGCTGCCGTTCACGGCCTGTTTCTTATTACCAGTTTATAATTACTCAATAGAATTTTACTTTGAAGATATATAAATTTATAGGGTTTCTGGGGGGATTCTTAGTCTCAAGTATTATTGATACAACGTTAGGAGAATTAAATGAGTGGGCAATTGTCGGTGCTGCTTTAGTTGTGGCAAGTTTGGAGACCACGAGCAAATTCTTCTATACTTTTATAACACGTGCCCGCAATGGAAGAATGACTCGAACATCGTATATAGTTAATCTTATGGTTATTCTAAACGCGATTAAAGTGGGAATTATTTATGGCTTAATCGTGGATGCATTTAAACTTGGCAGTTAAAAACTTCGGTTCAATTTATTATAAATGATTATAAATGTGTTGAAAAAGATTAAAAATGCCATACTATATAGATAATAGAAATAATATATAGCTAATATTACGTTTTATGATAACTGATAGCCAAATTTTCTTAGCTCTCACAATAGCACTAACAGCTGCTATCTTTGCAATTGGGTTAGGTAGACAATTATACGTGTAACACCAATAGTATTTGTACCTTGAACCCCGTTGATTTTAAAGAAAAAGGAGATTCAAATATTAGTATGTCCCCATTCAATATTGAATCTCTTTTTCTTTTTAATGCTCGAAATTCCACGATTAACCTCTATAGAAAATACACGCTAAAGGATTTGCCCATAAGTATGAAGACCTTTCCCTAAGAAATTAACTCCAAGGTAACATATCCAAACTACAACAAAGCCTAAAGACGCAATCATAGCGGGTTTCTCACCTTGCCACGATTTGGTTAAGCGAGCATGAAGATAAGATGCAAATACTAGCCAAGTTATCAAAGCCCACGTTTCTTTCGGATCCCAACTCCAATAAGAGCCCCATGCTTCATTTGCCCAAACGGCCCCAGCAATAATTCCGATAGTCAGTAATGGAAATCCAAAACTAATAGTTCTATAACTTAAATTATCAATACTTTCAAGCAAAGTTAAGCGATCGTTAGCTACATTATTTGGTATTTGATCAGAAGCTGGGTCAACCAATAAATTATTATAGTTAGTATCAATAACGTTAGTTTGATAAAATGCTGTATCCACTAAGTCCGTAGTTACAAAGGGTGTTCCGTAGGAATTCCCCTGTACTTCGATCTTTTTACCTTTTGCTAAAATAAGAAAGAAGATGCCAAGTAACGACCCAATAATTAAGCTTGCATAACTCAACATCATCACAGTAACATGCATCATCAACCAGTTGGATTTTAATGCTGGAACAAGGGGTGCAGGAGCCTGCATACTTTCAGGGAGTGAAAGACTAGCAAAACCAGTTACAAATAATGCAATTGGTGTACTAATAGACCCAATTAAGCTAAGCTGCGAACGATTTTCAATTACTAACGTGATGAAGGTAATCCCCCACGCTAAGAAAAGTAATGATTCATAGAGGTTACTTAATGGGAAATAACCAAAGTTTAACCACCGTAAAGCTAATAATGTAAATAATGACAAATTCGCAAGAAGATTGCCGTACGAACTTAAAGTGGAAAATATTTTTATATTGGGATAGACTAAACTTGCCCAATAAATGATTGTTAAGGATAATAAATTTAGAAAGATTATATTATCTAACAGTGACTGAATGTCCATAATTAATATAGTGTTTATTATTAAATACCATATGAAATATGGTAGCTTAAGCTACTTCTTCTTGTTCAACTAAGACAAAGAAAAGTGCGAAACAAAGCCCGGGAAAAACAAGTGTTACGATTGGTGTTAAAATCGGTGGTAGAAATGCTGCTGTCATGTTTTAATGTGTTTAGCAAAGTTAAATTTACACAGTCAATTAAACTAAATTTCCACTATTACCGCGGAAAATTATCTCTTAACCATAGTTTAAATCCCTGTTTTTAGAAGAATTATAATCCTAATTATAATAGAATAAGCCTGATTATTTTCTTTTAATAATTTTTGGAATAATAAGTAATGCAAAGTAAGAATGAATAACTTTAGGTCGATACATACAGTAAGTTTAAAAAACTGAAAAACAAAGGGTTTTGACCTATGTTTTTCAGTTTTCTAGGCCCGGGAAACGGACTCAGAGTTTTTTTCTCTTAGTAATAGATTTTTCCACCACCCCATTTTTCATTAACTACTTTTGGTTGAAGTAGAATGTGGCCAGCAATCGCAAAAAGATCTTCATCTGTTAATGAACGCATTTTAGGGAAAATATCCGCACTCTTAATGCTTGGGTGCAGTTCAGAGATAGAATCTAAACCATCATACGTCATTGGATCTTTAAAATAACTTACTAAACTTGTAATGTTATCACGTGCTGGAGTAGCTAAACTCAGAGATTCTGTATCTAAACCAACGTTTGGGTTTGTTTTTGTTAAACCACCAACGTGGCAAATTGCACATGCGTTGTTAAATAGACGCTTACCTCTCTTAACTTGCTCTGGAGTCATAACTACACTGTTCCCTTTAGCATCAAGAGGAACAGTTCTTGTATCTTCATCTAGCTCTAGTGCATTAACTGGAGAAATGTTAGTGCTAAAGAAAAGAGTAGCTAAAATGCTTCCTACTAAATATTTATTTTTTAGCATATTAGTCTAAGTTTTTAATCAAACAATAAGTATAATCTAACGATAAACTGTTAGATCTAATTATAGGGTCTATAGTAAAATATTCTTCAAGGCTTTAAAAGGTATTCATGAATTTTGAATAGTAAGTAATACCTAAAAAAGGAATAAATTAATCGAAGGTGTTACGTCCTGTAAATTTCACGTTTACAGGCTGTGGGTTTTTTCCAATGGAATGGTTAACATTTCCTACACCGATACGACCATCATTTAATTTTTCTGGGAATACGCCATCTTTCGGATGTAAATACTGTACTTCACTATTAGGAAAAATACGGTAGATTTTGTAATCTGAAATTTTAAATAGTGTTCGAAGCTGTGTACCCAGTGCTAGACATTGCTCTTTTTTAGATAGGTATAGCAAGTTCTCACCCTTTTGCATAATCGCAGCACCACTTGTTGGCATTTCAAAAATCTGCTCTTTTTTACTTGTCCATGTGATTGCGTACTTTTCTTCCGTTTCAGCTGCTCGTAACCAACCACCTGTGCTTCCTCCAAAAGTAGGGGAAGGTATCTGTAAATTTAATGTGTCTGTCATTTCTGTTTACTTAATTCAAGTTATACTTTTGACAAAAAACTACTCTCACGAAATTGTTCGGCATATAAAAATATTATATTTCAATTTCGCTAAAATACTTGATATGAAACACTAGTCTTTTCGAAATTTCTTCGCGAAAATTAATAGATTGCATAGGTCTAGGTCTCATCCAAATGCAACAAGTCCATTATAAATTTAATCTATACAACAATAAAATCCGACCTGCTCTGTCTTTAACTGGGCCGAGTTGGATTTGAACCAACGTAAGCTATGCTAACGGATTTACAATCCGTCCCCATTAACCACTCGGGCATCGACCCTATAAACGATACCGTTATAGTAACACAATTGACTGTTATAAACAAGATTTGGGTTAACCCCTAAAAAAAAAACAGTTTTAAGTTGCCAGTCAAGACAACTTAAAAACTGTTTAGTTTATAGAAAAATCATTACATTGCTTTTACATCTGCGATTGCTTTCTTAAGAAGCTCCTCTGACTCTGGAGAAAGTTTCTTTGAAGTCTTTACGTCTGTAATGAATGCTGGAACCGAGCTCTTAAGGTAAGAACGAAGTTTTACAGTAAAGTCACGTACTTCAGGTACTGCAATATCATCAAGGAATCCATTAATTCCTGCGTAAATTACTGCAACTTGCTCCTCTACTGGGATAGGAGAGTTTTGAGCTTGCTTTAACATCTCTCTTAAACGTTGACCACGAGCAAGTTCATTTTGTGTTGCTTGATCAAGGTCAGAAGCAAATTGTGAGAATGCTTCAAGCTCAGCAAACTGTGCTAAATCTAGTTTTAATTTACCTGCAACTTGCTTCATAGCTTTAATTTGGGCAGCAGAACCTACTCGTGATACTGAGATACCAACATTAATTGCTGGACGAATACCTGCATTGAAAAGATCACCCGAAAGGAAGATTTGACCGTCTGTAATACTAATTACGTTTGTTGGGATATAAGCTGATACATCACCAGCTTGCGTCTCAATAATTGGAAGTGCTGTCATACTACCACCACCAAGATCATCACTTAGTTTAGCAGCTCTTTCTAGTAGACGCGAGTGTAAGTAGAAAACGTCACCTGGATATGCTTCACGACCTGGTGGACGACGAAGAAGAAGTGACATTTGACGGTAAGCTGAAGCTTGCTTTGTTAAATCATCATAAATGATTAACGTTGCTTTACCTGTGTACATGAAGTACTCTGCTAATGCTGCACCTGTGTAAGGAGCAATGTATTGCAGTGTTGCAGGGTCATCAGCGTTAGCCGTAACAATAATAGTGTACGGAGAAGCACCTCTTTCTTCTAAAGAAGTTACAACAGCAGCAACCGATGATGCTTTTTGACCAACTGCAACGTAAACACAAACTACATCTTCACCTTTTTGGTTAAGAATTGTATCGATTGCAACAGAAGTTTTTCCTGTCTGACGGTCACCAATAATAAGCTCACGCTGACCACGACCGATTGGAATCATTGCATCAATAGCTGTAATACCAGTTTGTACCGGCTCACAAACTGATTTTCTTGTAATAATACCTGGTGCAACGGCTTCAACTAAACGCGAATCTGTTGCCGCAATATCACCTTTACCATCAAGTGGTCGTGCTAGAGCATCTACAACTCGACCTAAGAAACCGTCACCTACTGGAACCTGAGCAATTTTACCTGTTGAGCGTACTGAACTACCCTCTAAAATATCAATGCCTTGGCCCATAAGTACGGCACCAACGTTATCGTTCTCTAAGTTTAGTGCGATACCGATAGTTTTGTCTTCGAACTCTAGAAGTTCTCCAGCCATAACCTGTTCTAGTCCATATACACGAGCAATACCATCTCCAATTTGAAGAACAGTACCAACGTTATCGATTTGAACTTCTTGATCGTAACTTTCAATTTGTTGACGAATGATGTTACTAATTTCGTCCGGTCTAATGTTGATCATATTTCCGTCTAGTTTACTTTTATATTAAAGAGTTATTTAGCTTTTAAAACTAAATTAAAAGAGTAGAATGCGCTGAAAACAATATATTTGAACTTGACAGTTAAAACTTAAGCACCTAGAAGAGTACTGATTTGTCTTAATTGACCACGAATACTTGTATCAATTAATTTTGAACCAACTTCAACAGTAAATCCGCCAATTAGCTGCGGATCCACTTTTAATGCAAGTTTGATCTGTTTTGCTCCACAAATAATTTTCAATTTTTCGGCAATATTTTGTTGCTGTTGAGCAGAAAGCTGAACAGAAGATGTTACTTTTGCAATAGCAATAGACTCTTCTTCGTAAGATAGCTCTAAAAATTTTTGCGCGATTCCGTCTAAAACGGCTACACGACCACGATCAACTAGTAGTAGTAAAAATTTTAAAGTGTTTGTACCTATCTGTTCACTTAGAATATCTTTTACAACATTTTTCTTCGCTTCCTTCGTAATTAAGGGATTACTTAAAAATTTTTTTAAGTCATTCGAATTAGCTAAAAATTGCGAAACGATGTTCATATCGTTTGTAGTCTCTTTTAAACTACCATTTGATTTAGCTAAATCGAGAAGTGCCTCAGCATACGGTTCTGCGACTTTACTTACAATTGACATAATTTAATCGCTTAATTTAGAAATGTTTCTATCAATAATTTGTTGCTGCAGGTTGGAATTTAACTTACCTTCCAGTTGAAGAGTAACACGTTTAAGAGCTAAGGCAACAACATAATCTGAAATTTGCTTACGAACTTTTGCTTCAATCGTTGTAACTTGCGATTTAGCAGCAGATGTTAAGCGTTCAATTTCTTCTTTTCCATCATTTAAGATAGTGCTTTTAACCTGCATAGCAGTTTTCTCCGCATCTGTCTTAATCGAATCGATTACGAGTTGTGCTTGTTCTAATTGTTTCTCACTTTCTGCCAGACGGGCTACAGCTTGCTGTAATCTTTCTTCCGCTTCTTGAATGGCACCTAAAATCTTCTGTTGACGTTCAGACAGACTGGCAGATAAAGCGTTACTGCCAAGATAAATGATCCCCCCAAGAAGAATTGTAATATTAACTACATTTGTTTCGAAGATATCAGGGTTTAGTCCGACTGACAGATCAGAAATTTGGGCAGAGAAACTGTTTAAAGTCTGATTTAATAAATCCATTTTTATTTACGGAATAATTACTAACAAAGTCTAAAGAACGGCTTGAGGACCTAATAACTTTTCTTTAATTAATTGGCTTAACTCGTCAATTTGAGTTTCCAACTTTTGTAAAGCTAATGATTTTTGAGCCTCAAGCTCTTTATTCGTTTGTTGGATTAAATTAGCGGCATCTTGACGAGCCTGGTTAATCTCTGAGGCAACAATATCTTTTGCCTCTTTCTCAGATTCAGCTATTACAGCTTGAGCGTTACTGCGAGCAGTTTTTAGTTGCTCATCGTATTGAGTATACAGCTCATCTGCTTTGATTAGCTTTTCGGAAGCGTCAGCGAGGTTCTTGTTGATGCCTGATTCACGCTCATCTAATAGTTTTTCTACTGGCTTGTAAAAAACAAAAGTCAGTACAACTGTTAGAAGGATAAATTGAATTGCCATTAAAGGCAATGTTGCGTTGAAATCAAATAATCCACCTTCACCTTCAACAACAGCTATAATATGCATTAATGGCATAAAAAATATATTCATTTGAATTTGCTGTAGAATAACGTTTTAAACTCTAAAAATTAAATACAATTATTCAATTAAAAAGCATTTAAAAAGAGCGCTTAGTAAAAACTAAGCGCTTAAAAATTTCTAACCACCTGTGAATGGGTTTGCGAATAGTAGACAAAGAGCAACTACTAGACCATAGATAGTTAGTGACTCCATGAATGCTAAAGATAGAAGAAGAGTACCACGAATTTTACCTTCAGCTTCTGGCTGACGTGCTAGACCTTCAACAGCTTGAGCAGCAGCAGTACCTTGACCGATACCAGGACCAATAGCAGCTAAACCAATCGCTAAACCTGCAGCAATAACAGAAGCACCTGAAATAATAGGATTCATAGGAAAATATTTTTTAATAAAAAATTCAACGTTTACGAGATTAACAAACTTCTTTTACAAAGATTGGTGAGAAAAGAAAATCTATTCAATTGATTCACCAATATAAGCAGCAGAAAGCGTTGAGAAAACTAAAGCTTGTACTGAACTTGCAAAAATACCTAAAACCATAACCGGTAAAGGTACAAATAACGGAACTAATAAACAAAGTACCGATACAACAATTTCATCAGCTAGAATATTTCCGAATAAACGGAAACTAAGAGATAGTGGTTTAGTAAAATCTTCTAAAATATTAATTGGAAGAAAGATTGGTGTTGGCGAAATGTATCGCGCAAAAAACCCTAAACCTTTAGCTTTAAATCCACCATAAAAATAACTGATGGATGTTAGTAGCGATAATGCTACAGTCGTATTAATATCATTTGTTGGAGCTGCTAATTCACCTTCGGGAAGGGTAATTAATTTCCAAGGTACTAACGCACCTAACCAGTTGGCTACAAAGATAAATAGAAAAAGTGTTCCAACGAATGGAACCCAAGGACGGTATTCATATTCGCCAATCTGATCTTTTGCAATACCAGCAACGTATTCAAAAACAGACTCGACGAAATTTTGTAACCCCTTTGGGACTTGTTCAAGATTTAGTGTTCCTAGCACTGCAATAGTTAAAATAATAGCTATCACAAGCCATGTTACTAATAAAACTTGACCGTGTACCGTTAAACCGGCAAACTCCCAGTATAAATGTGTACCTACTTCAACAGCAGCTAACGAAAAAAACATAAACAGATTTATAACTCGGTGTGAGTAATGCAAACTTTTCTTATTGCCTACTCTAATTGTACCTAGGTATTATCCTAGCGTACACATTTACGCCCTGATTTATATTTTTTAAACTTGTGAGCGGTTACCGAATAATATCCCATCAGCTAATGTCGAGATAATCAACTTAATTGAGCGTACCGCATCATCATTGGCAGGAATTGGTATGTCAACCATATTTGGATCACAATTTGTATCAAGAATTGAAATAATAGGAATTCCTAATTTACGACATTCTGCAATAGCTGTACTTTCACGTTTAGGATCAACAACAATCACAATATCCGGGATTTGTGTCATTTCACGAAGTCCACCTAAATTATGCTTAAGTTTTTCATGCTCGCGGCGTAAAAGAGCGGCCTCCTTTTTTGGTAAGCGTTCAATTTCTCCACTTTCTTCTCTCTTATCAAGTTCCTTAAGATAACCAACACGTGACTGCACTGTTGACCAATTCGTTAAAATCCCACCTAACCAACGATTATTAACATAATGTGCCCCACACTTCTGTGCTTCTTCAGCAATTATGGCCGATGCTTGGCGTTTTGTTCCGATAAAGAGGAACGTTTTCTTCTCTTTTGCTGCCGTTTGAACGTAATTGTAAGCGTGGGTTAGTAAACGGGCAGTTTGTACTAAATCAATTACGTGAATACCATTTTGCTCCGTATAAATGTAGGGAAACATTTTAGGATTCCAACGGCTTGACTGGTGACCAAAATGTACACCAGCGTCTAATAACTCTCCAAGAGTAATAACTGTCATATTCAAATTGTAAATTTTATGTAATGGCTAAGTAACTTTCTTAATAAATGTAAAGTGAGATTAAATTTTACGTGAGTAAAACTCAATTACAAATAATTCATTTAATTTTAATGCAACCCAATCTCGATCAATAACACTAAGTATTTTTGCAGTTAAATTTTTCTTGTCAAAATCTAAATGTTGAGGAATGTTTGACAATGCAGGTGATTCAAGGAAATTCGTAACTAAAGCTTTTGAGGCTTTCGATTCTTTTACCGTTAAAATATCACCAGGTTGACATTGATAACTAGCAATAGATACACAACCATTATTTACCATAATGTGCTTATGACTAACTAGCTGACGAGCAGCGGCAATAGTTGGTGCCATACCTAAACGAAAGACGATATTATCTAACCGCATCTCGAGTAATTGTAATAATATAGTACCTGTTGCTCCCTTAACTCGCTTTGCCTGCCTTATGTAATTCATAAGTTGCTTTTCACTTAGCCCATAATTAAAGCGTAGTTTTTGTTTTTCTTCCAAACGCATAGCATACTGAGTCAACTTTTTTGGAGTCGCGCCATGTTGCCCCGGACGCTGCGTTAAATTTGATTTCTTACTTGTAAACGCAGGTAAGTCACCTAACCTACGTGTTACCCTTAATTTTGCTCCTCTATAACGGGACATATAATTTTTTTTTTTTAGCTAAATTACCGTCGTACGTTGATCTAATATACTATATTTTTAAGGAAAATAAAATATAGTAAGAGAAATTTATGCAGCTTCTAAACGCGCACTTAGTAAACTATCTTTAATAACACGTAAGCTCGTATTGTCAGAAAAATCGTTTTCTAACTTATCATTACGCACCTTTCGAATATGCTCATAACAATTAAAACCTGTTCCAGCCGGAATTAACCTTCCTATAATGACATTTTCTTTTAAACCATTTAACCAATCTTTTTTCCCTTCGATTGCCGCTTCTGTTAAAACACGAGTTGTTTCTTGAAAACTTGCTGCTGAGATAAAACTATCACTATTTAATGAAGCTTTTGTTAACCCTAATAAAATTGGAACGTAGACTGGGGGCTCTTCGTTAGCTAAACGCGCAGCTTTTGTTATTTTTTCCGCTTGGTATAAGCTAAGAATTTCCCCTGGTAATAATGTAGTGTTACCGCTTTCTTCTACTCGAACTTTTGATGTCATTTGTTTTACAATAACTTCAATGTGCTTATCGGCAATCTGAACACCTTGAGCAAGGTATGTACGTTGAACTTCATTAACTAAAAAAAGCTGTAGGTATTTAAAGCTTAATTTACAAGCTTCATCAACGGCTAAACGTTTTTGATAATAAGCGAACAAAGTGGATAACATATCATGTGGACTTATTTGCCCATCAGTTAATTGACTACCAACTTGAACAAAATCACCATTTACAAATTTAATTTGCGCTTTTGTACCAATTGAAACCGAAGTTGTAACTCCATCGGTGCCAACTATATCAATGGTCGAGTTCTTTAAATAGAGGTGACCCTCATATGGCGATAGCAAACACCCATTCTTGATCTTTCGGGCTTCTAAAATTTCTTCAACTTTAGGTAAACCTTGAACGATATCTACCGTCTTTAATTTTTCATAAACCAAAGTTGCTAAGATATCAGATCGCTGGACAATACTACCTTGACTTACGCGTAAAATTGTTCCTTCGGAAATTAAGTATGGTCGAGCTAAACGAATTAAAATTACACTACCAGTAATACGGTAAATTTGTCCTGAGTAGGAAGATTTGCGCATATTTGTCAGTGGGCAACCAATACGGACAAGATCGCCTACTTGAACTTGCAATACTTCATTTTGACTTAACCATTGAACTTCTTTTATATCGTTCTCTTTTAAGATCAAAATGTCCTTTAAACTAGTTCCTGTATTATCAACTCCGACAAGTGTACCTGAAATAGTAGACGAGACCTGGAGTTGTGCGATAATACTATTAGGGTAAATAAATTGATTTTCTTGGACCAAATAATTAGTAGACGAAAGAATATTTCGTTTAAAGTATTTATTTACAACCTCGCTTGGCTTCAAAACTTCATAAAGTGAAATCTTCATACAATACTTATTTGCTGATCCGGGAACTGGAACTGTCTCAAGTTGGGGCTGAAGATTAGGGTTTTTAGTCGTAACTTGTAAAACAAGAAAAGTTTGGAGTAGGTTGACTCCTTGGTTGGATTTAACACGTTCCCAATTTTTGAAGAAGATACGTCGGACAGTTTTTAGTTTAATAGATTGACCTGTTTCAGTCCGGAAGAAACGATGTTCTAACTGGAATCCTTTTTCGCGGGGAACTTGGAAAGTTTGGACGGGACGTACAAGAAGATATGAAAATCCTGAGATCTCTAATAATTCAACGTAACATAATTTTTCAGCGACTAAATTAGGTAGGATAAACTCTCCGGGTTTGAAAAACGAGCTATGTTCAAATTTCTTTTTTGCACCAGTATCATTTATGCTAAAAAGTTCGCCTGCTTTAATAACTAACTCTTGCGTAACATCATCAAGCTGTACTAAACCTGTCAACTTTGAATAGTTTCCCGGCCAGATTTCAGAACCTGCTTTGACAATTGTATCAGTTTTTACAAGTAAACTGTTTAATAGTGAAGAATTCAAGGCATGAGTTTCCTCTGGTAGCCAATACAATGATCCAGAAAAAACTTTTTTTGTACTACGGCGCTTTTTAACAGTTTTATGTTCATTAATATCGTAACAAATTATACCTCCTGTCTGTGTTTTATAAATGTCATTTTTTAAAACTGCTACGGTCTGATTATGTGTTAAAAACTCCTGATCGTTAATGGTCAGTTCAAAGCTTTTTTCAACCCCGTTATTTACAATATTCAACGTAGGAGGTTTATTATCCCGTTTTATTAATTCTGTATTTTTCAACATTAAGGAAAAATTCAAAACCTTTATGATCTTTCCAGTGGGACTAGTATCAAACTTAACGATTCCAGCAGCGGTATTTAAAATTTGGTGTTGGGCAAGAATACTATTCTCTGATACCTTTTGTCCAACATTAACTTTTAGCGTCGAAAATTTTGGTAAAGAATATCGCTCCCCATGCAATACCCAGATTAAACCAGCTTTTTTGCTAACTGTATTCAGGGAACCTTGCTTATCAACAACATTTTCAATTTCCACATTTTGAAAGAATGTTTCACCTGAAACTTGAGTGTACACATGCTTACTATCTTCCTCTAATATTAAGTTCGCATCCTTTTTAATTTCGGCTAAAATTTGACTAGCGTAAACTTTTTGCTTGTGGTTTACCAATAAAATATTTCCTTCCGGAATTCGAAGATGTGCTCTTGTGCCTACAACATTTTCAATGTATAAATCAACAGTCTCATTTAACCTAAAACCTTTATCACCATGCATTGTTCGGACTAAAGTTGTTTTTGCCGTTAGAGCATAAAAAACTGTTCCAGAAAATGGGGCACGGATCTGACGTGTTAAGTCACCGGAGAAAACACCACCCGTATGGAACGTACGCATCGTTAATTGAGTGCCAGGCTCACCAATTGACTGCGCCGCTACAATTCCAACAGCTTCCCCTAAATCCACGATGCGTGAATAAGATAAATGCCAGCCATAGCATTTACGACAGACAGAACGGTTTGAATTACATGTTAATGGGGAGCGAACTGTAATACCTTCAAAATTGGATCCCTCAATAACTTTAATTAATGGGGCCGTAAGAACTGTATTTGCCTGTGCAATTATTGTTTTCCCATCTTTAGCTATTAGTGGTTGGGATAATAGACGTCCAATTACTCTATCTTTAAATGATACGTTAGTTTTATAGCGTTGAAATAAATCATCATAGGATAAATTATCGCTTGTTAAACAATCTTCATCTCGAACAATAATATCTTGGGCTACATCGACTAGTCGACGCGTTAAATAACCTGAGTCAGCCGTTCGTAAAGCTGTATCTACTAACCCTTTTCTTGCCCCGTAGGATGAAATAACATATTCTGTAACTTTTAACCCTTCACGAAAATTACTTTTAATAGGTAAATCAATAATTTGACCTTGTGGGTCAGCCATTAACCCACGCATTCCAACTAACTGACGAACTTGAGAAATATTACCGCGAGCGCCCGAGAATGCCATAATATATAATGGGTTGAAAGGATCACTTTCGCGAAAATAAGTTAGAACCTCATCTTTTAAGGTGTTGCTAGCATTATTCCAAATATCAATAACTTTCTGAAATCTTTCGACACTAGTAATGGCACCTGCCCCATATTTTTGTTCTGCAACTTCGACCTCGGAGCTGGTTAAACCCATTAGTTGTCGCTTAGTGTAAGGAACGCGCAAATCTTCTGCGTTCAGGGATATGCCAGACCGAGTTGCATAATGGAAAGTTAAATTTTTCACCCGATCAGCGATTAAAGATGATTTAACTACACCATAATTATGGAAAGTCTGGTACATTAAATCCTGTAATTTACGCTTATTAACTACATCGTTACAATAATGCAATTTTCTCACTTTACCTGTTTCCATTATTTTTACGGTAATATTAATGTATTATTTAAAGGCCTCATTCAGTAAAATTCGACCTGGTGTTGTACGGATATAAATAGACACAACTTTACCATCTTGAGTTTTTTTAACCTTTTTGTAAGGGGAAATTAAATATTTAAAGTCCCCAATCTGCGTCTCTTCGCCTTCTAAACTTACTTGATCTTCTAAATCGTTAGCTCGCACCCATATAAAAGAATGTAAAGAAATTTTCCCTTGGTGATAAGCAATTATTACATCATCAAAATTGGCAAAGTAATGTTTTCCTAATGATTGCTGCGAAGGGTTATGGGCTGTTAGATAGAAACAACCTAATACCATATCCTGACTTGGAGTTAAAATTGGTTCACCTGTCGCCGGTGATAAGAAATTATTAGGAGCTAACATTAAAATCCTAGCTTCGGTTTGTGCTTCTAAGCACAACGGAATGTGAACTGCCATCTGATCACCATCAAAATCTGCATTAAACGCTGGGCAAACTAATGGGTGCAGTTTTATTGCTCTTCCTTCAACGAGAATCGGTTCAAAAGATTGAATTCCTAACCTGTGTAAAGTAGGGGCACGGTTTAGTAAAATGGGATGCCCTTTCATTACTTGTGCTAAGATTTTCCAGGTTAAAGCCTCATTTTTTTGAATAATATTTTTGGCTGCTTTAATATTATTAACTAACCCTTCATAAATTAGGCGATGAATAACAAAGGGTTGAAATAATTCAATCGCCATTTCCCGAGGTAATCCACATTGGTTTAATTTCAACTCAGGTCCCACGATGATAACTGATCGACCTGAGTAATCGACTCTTTTACCTAGTAAATTTTGTCTAAAGCGCCCTTGTTTACCTTCAATAATATCAGACAGTGACTTTAAAGGTCGATTGTTTAAACCGACAACTGCACGACCCCTCTTCCCGTTATCAATTAGGGCATCTACAGCTTCCTGTAACATGCGCTTTTCATTTCGAATGATAAGTTCGGGAGCCATAATTTCCTGTAAACGAGCCAACCTATTATTACGGTTAATAACTCGCCGGTAAAGATCATTTAAGTCTGACGTAGCAAACCGTCCTCCATCTAACTGAACCATTGGACGCAGATCTGGTGGTAAAACAGGAATAATATTTAATACCATCCATGAAGGATTACATTCTGATGCAATAAATTGATCAATAACTCTCAGGCGTTTAATTAATTTTTCACGGTCGGGACCTTTTGCCATGGGAATAGTTGTCCGTAAAAACGTCGATTCTTTTTTCAGGTCCATTTGATCCATTAAAGTCTGAATTGCTTCCGCCCCTATAGCAATTTCGACGTCTGACTTTCCTTCATTCGCATAATCAAATGCAGCCCAATCCGTTTCCCCCAAAAGCTGCTTATTTGTTAGCTCTGTACTTGTTCCCGAATTAATTACTATATAAGAGTTAAAATAAACAACTTGTTCTAATTCCTTTAAGGAAATATTCAAGATCGTGGCAATTTTACTTGGACGACCTTTTACATACCACACATGCGTTACAGGGGAGGCAAGTTCAATAAAACCTATACGGTGTCTACGCACATTAGATTCAATAACTTCTACACCACAACGCTCACATATGATACCTTTGTGCCTTACGCGTTTATATTTACCGCAGTGACATTCCCAGTCATTGACCGGGCCAAAAATCCGTTCACAGAATAAACCATGCATCTCAGGTTTTAGGGTTCGGTAGTTAATGGTTTCTGGCTTTGTAACCTCACCAACAATTTGCCCATTCGGTAAGATTCGTTCACCCCAACTTCGAATTCGCTTAGGTGAGGCCAAGTTAATTTTTACATAATCAAAAGATCTTTCTATCCTTAACATAGTTGTGGCCAAAATTATTATTTGCTATTCGTTTACAAAAAGACGTTTCTAAGAACGTCTTAAAATAGTTTTATTGCGGAGCATCGGGAAAAAATTTTGGTGCCGCTAGATTCCTAGCACGGTAACTTTCACCTTCCCCAGAACTTTGTTTTCCCAGAGGTAAAGAAGCTGCCGGAAATTCTTCCATTAAATTAATTTCATTATCTTCGACCTTAGTATCCTGTTCCATTCCTACTTTATAGACAGCTATATCTAAACATAGTGCCTGAAGCTCACGCATTAGTACCTTAAACGATTCAGGCGTACCTGGACGAGGTATTGGTCGACCTTTTACGATTGAGTTTAAAGTCTCATTACGCCCTTGCATATCATCTGATTTAATCGTCAGTAATTCTTGCAATGTATAAGCTGCACCAAATGCTTCAAGTGCCCATACTTCCATTTCCCCTAATCTTTGCCCTCCTTGTTGAGCACGACCACCTAAGGGTTGTTGCGTAACAAGGGAATATGGCCCTGTCGAACGCGCATGAATCTTATCATCAACTAAGTGAACAAGCTTAAGCATGTACGCTTTCCCAACTGTTATGGGATTGTCGAAATATTGCCCGGTTAATCCATCACGTAGTCTTACTTTTCCAGGAAACGTTGGTGAAAATAACCATGGTTGTTGTTGACTTGCCAAATGTAATTTCTTATTAACAAGGGCTCGTGATGCTTCTTCACCGTACATTTCGTCAAATGGAATAATTTTAAAGCGAGCATTTAATTGGTCAGCAGCCAATCCTAGCAAACACTCAAAAATTTGTCCGACATTCATACGCGAAGGAACTCCTAACGGGTTTAGTAAAATATCGACTGGCTCACCATTTGGTAGAAATGGCATATCTTGACGTGGGAGTATCTTACTGATAATACCCTTGTTCCCATGTCGGCCTGCCATCTTATCACCAATTTGGATTTTACGCGTTTGAGCAATATAGACTTTAATAACTTCATTTGTTCCTGGCGGTAAATCATCTCGGTTGCTGCGGGAAAAGATCTTAACATCTAGTACACGGCCGCACGTTCCATGCGGAATTTTTAATGACGTATTTCTTATATCTCGTGATTTTTCACCAAAAATAGCGCGCAATAATTTTCCTTCAGGAGGATAATCCGATTCGCCTTTAGGTGTCAATTTCCCTACAAGAATGTCACCAGATTCAACCCAGGCACCAATATTAACGATCCCATTTTCGTCTAAATGGCGAACTGAAGCTTCACTAACATTTGGTAAATCTTTTGTAATCTCTTCTAACCCTAACTTTGTTTGGCGCACCTCGATTTCAAACTTTTCTATATGAATAGAGGTAAAAAGATCTTGAGAAATTAAACGCTCGCTGACAACAAACGCATCTTCATAGTTGTAACCTTCCCAAGGCATATAGGCTATCAAAATATTTTGTCCTACAGCTAACTCTCCACCTTGAGTAGAAGCTCCATCAGCTAAAACCTGGCCAGTTAACACTTTTTCATTAATGGCTACTAGTGGTTGTTGATTAATGCAAGTATCTTGGTTAGAACGTTGGTATTTACTTAGAATATAATGAACAACTGTTCCACTTTCACCGATAATAGAAATACGTCCGTGATTTAAACGGCTTATTTTACCATTATGCAAACTTAAAACAGTCATACCTGAATCACGGGCAGTTTGTCCTTCTAATCCCGTACCGATAAGTGGAGCCTCGGAATAAAGTAATGGGACTGATTGACGTTGCATATTCGAGCCCATTAATGCCCGGTTAGCATCATCATGCTCTAAAAAGGGAATCAAAGATGCTGCTAGCGAAACAACCTGAATTGGAGAAATAGCTACATAATCTACCTCTTCCGGACTTACGGTAATTAATTCTTGCCTGTATCTCACAGGAACCCTTGAGCCAACAATATGATTTGATGCTGTAACTAACAAATCCCCAGCGGCTAAACGAAATTTATCCTCTTCCGTTGCATTTAAATAAATGGGAAAATAAGATTTTATAACGCGGCCCTGCTCGACTTTGTAGAATGGTGTTTCAATAAATCCATAGGAATTAATTCTTCCATAAGTTGCTAATGACCCAATTAAACCTGCATTTGGTCCCTCTGGTGTTTCGACGGGACAAATTCGACCATATTGACTGGGATGAATATCCCGTACTGCAAAACCGGCACGATCTCTTGTAATGCCCCCGGGACCTAAAACCGATAACCTCCGTTTATGTGTTAATTCAGCTAAGGGATTAGTTTGATCCATAAATTGTGATAGGGGGTTTGAACCAAAAAACTCACGGATTGAGGAAACGAGGGGTTTAGGGTTAATTAAAACATTGACGCGAAGATATTTCTGTTCACAAATTGTCATACGTTCGCGTACAATTCGTTCGAGCCGATTTAAACCGATACGTACTTGATTTTGTAGTAATTCGCCAACCGAACGAATTCTTCGATTACCAAGGTGATCGATATCGTCTTCAACTGCTGGCGTTAAACGGAAATTAATTAACTCATTAATGATTGCTAAAACATCATTTGGAGTTAAAACCCGAATCTCTTCACTGGTATTTAAGTTTAATTTTTGATTTAATTTATGTCGACCGACATAACCTAAATCATAACGTTTGGGATCAAAGAATCGTGAGTAAAGTAACTGTTGACCGCCTTTAACTGTTGCTGGCTCACCTGGTCTAAGCTTATGGTGAACCTCTAAAAAGGCTTCATCTAAAGTACTAATTTCACTACCTTGTAGGGTCTTTTGAAAATAATCCGGTTGACTAAAGTTCTCGAGAATCTCATGATCTGCTAATCCCAGTGCTTTTAAAAAAGTATAGCCAGATAATTTTTTTGCTTTATCAACTTTAACATGTATTAGATCATCTTTATCAATTTCGAATTTGACCCATGTACCACGATTTGATATCAAGCTAGCAGTATAAATGTATGAATTCTGTTTGCTTTCCTCGCGCTTATAGTAAATTCCAGGACTACGGACAATTTGATTAATAATAATACGTTCAATCCCATTGACAAGAAATGTCCCTTCATTTGTCATTAAAGGAATGTCACCTAAAAAAACTTCGCCCTTCTTACTTTCACTTGTAACTAAATAATTCAGTTTGGCAATTATATAGATACGAATACTATACGTTGTATCACGCCTTTTGGCTTCGGCAAGGGAATATTTTGGTCGCTTAATTTTGTATTGTTTAGCAGATAGGCTTAACTCCAATTCCCCTAAATAATCACGTATAACGGTGAAATTTTCGAGCTCCTGAAGTAAACCTTTTTCGAGAAACCAACAAAAACTAACCCGTTGAATTTCTAATAAGTTTGGTAATAGGCATCGATAAATATCTTGGTTTAAGTTACGCATTAGGATTTTAATTTTCAACCTATATTTATATTAAATTGACTGATAGCATTACGAAGTTTATTAAACAGCGTAAAAAAAAGATAGTTACGTTGTAACCAAAGCTTTTTGTTACCAGAAGAAAGGAGGAGGTCAAGTTACTTTGTTTAGCATTGGGTTTTAAGCAACTTAACCTATTTTAAAGTATTACTCTCATAGCGCTGAAACATGTAGCCTGTCCCACGTGCTGTAATTATCAGGTCAGGATTACTTGGATCTTCTTCTAGTTTTGACCTCAAGCGAGATATATGCACATCGACAACACGTGTATCTAAATAACGTTCAGGTGTATATCCCCAGACGCGATCTAAAATCATCGACCTTGAAAGTCTTTCTCCAGCTTTCATAACTAGCAACTCTAAAAGATTAAACTCCATCCCCGTTAGTTTAACTCTTTCTGTCCCTTTGAAAACTTGACGTTTATTAGTATCAATTGATAGTGCTCCAATCTGAAGAATATTTTGATTAGTATTGTGGTTTGTTATGCTGGCAGTTGATTCTAACCGTCGTAAAACTGCGCGAACTCTAGCCTCTAATTCTTTTGGTGAGAAGGGTTTCATTACATAATCATCGGCTCCTAATTCTAATCCCATAACTCGGTCTGAGATATCACCTAAAGCGGTTAACATAATAATTGGAACGGAGGATTCTTTTCTTATTTCGCTACAAACTTGGTACCCATCAATTTTAGGTAACATAATGTCAAGAATTACAAGATTAGGTTGTTCTTTTCGAAATAACTGTAAAGCCTCTTCGCCATTTGCTGCAAGAATAACCTTATATCCACGGATCGACAATCTGGTTTCTAAAATCTGACGAATACTTAATTCGTCATCAACTACGAGTATTTTTTCGTTATAGATCTCCACGGGTAAAATTGAAATAATTTATCCATTTCTTAATCAACTTAAAAGTTTAAAAAGGGGTAAGCTGTTTAATTTTTTAAGAACTATATGTTACAATATATAGGTATATGCAATTTTGGTGGCGAGCGTAGCCAAGTGGTTAAGGCACTGGGTTGTGGTTCCAGCATTCGCGGGTTCGATTCCCGTCGTTCGCCCTGAAAATATAACAAGCTAATCTGTTTCAAGGTACACATTTAAATACTTTGCTAAGTTTAAAGCTTCGGCCTCAATTTTATTCAATGCAACTGGCTTATCACTTCCAGTTAGTGGTATTTCGCGACTATCATTTAAGCAAAGAAATAGTTGTCGTTTTGGGTTTAGTCCATCCCGAATAAACATTTTAATAGACTTCAGCTCATCGAAATTAAATTTGAGGCATAGTTCACGATTTTTCCCCGGGAAACCTTTGCGATATAGAATTACTTTTTGAGTTTCTTTACTATATTCATTATACCCAAAACCAATATCCCACCAAATTGTAAGCCAGAGAAATACCCCTAAGGTTAAACCAACAGTACCATAAAATACTAAAACAATGCCTTGAGGAATAAACGAGAGTTGAGTAGAGTTAGAAAAAGCTAAAAGGTTCACTTTGAAAAAACTCGACAGGCCACTCAGGAAAAATCCTAGCCCCCCAGCACTCACCGATAGTGCCCAGAAGATATTGCTTAATTGACGAGAACCTTCGATATACGACCTTATTAAAGGTTGTTGTTCAATATTTTGATATGTCATTTCTTATTTTAGTTGTATTTCTACAGAACAAGGAACTGTAGAAACAATTTTAAACCTAGATTAAGCGTACTGTTTTTAAGCCAAAGTATAATCCGGCTGCTAGACTAAACATTAATGTCATTAATAAAATATAACCAATAAGAGCGCTCATAAATTTAATTCTAATTAAAATCTAACGAAAGTTTATTATTCATTCTATCTATATGTTAGCATAAGATGTTGTTATTTGATATAAAATCATTGGGTGGAGGTAAGAAATGGAAAAGGATTTTATGAGGCAAAGAACTTATCTGGGTTTTCATATTTATAGCTCACATAATTTGATTTATTTTTTTAAACCTTCAATAATACCTCGCCAAACTAAACCAATAACTTGTCCAATAACTGAAGTAAGGGTATAACGTACACTACTACCAAAGAAATAAATTGCTTCATCTAAACGACTCCTAACAAAATCTTTTGTTTCAATTCCAATTACCGTAAGTAGTGAAAAGTTGCGTAGATCCATTAAATCGTTTGATCGGTTTGCATAAATTATTCTATAGTAAATACCTGTTGTCCGAATCACCCAAATACCTTGTTGACTATTATAAATATCAGCAGGCCGTTTAATAAAATTTTTAATACGACTTTGCCAACTTAAATTATTTCGAAACCGCTCAACATTTCGTAACGATAAAAAGTTTGACCGGTAAAAATTTTTTCTAACTTCATAGATAAATGAAAATTCATTTATAACAATAAACATTACGGCATTCGTAATTTCAACGATTAAATTATCTAATAACGCTTCAATAAAGCTATCATATGCTTTGTTGTAAATAGGAACAAAAATAGAGCGGAATAACTTTGAATCTTCACTCCCTAGTACTTGAAGGGCGACACTCAATAAAATTCTTTCATCATTTAAAATGAATTTTGTATAAAACGATTCTTTGATAAGGCTAGATTGAATATTGATACCATAACCATAATACCCTGCTAAAAACTCCTGAGTCGTTTTCTTAATGAGTGAAAAGAAAATGGATTGCCCATGTAAAGAGTTTGGATTAATTTTACCCCTTAGTAATTCTATAAAGACACTTTCCACGTTTGTAGCCACAATTTTAAATAACCTTCGTTTACTATTATCACGTAATAAATCTGTTGCTAATAAAAAAGAACTTGTATTGTTTATGTCGAAGTTAATTTTATATTGAAGGCGGGCAAAAACATTGCTAACCCTAATAATTAATTTTTCTCTGTCACGATTCTTCATTCTATAGACTTTATTTATTAGTTAATCCGAACCTAATTAAGGTTGAAGGGTGAAGTGCTGAAAATTTTGAATAAACCTTTTCTACAAAATAGATTGGTAAGAAGAGAAACACCCCTATTATCTATCTGGAAAATTTACAACAAATGGATGCATCTCTTTTTTATAGCTTATTCATTTTTAAATATTTTTACAGCCTTAACTAAATGAAATATACGATCATTAGAACATGAGAGGTTGTGGACGCGCGAAGCTGTGTTAACTAGTAAGAGTTAATTACAACTTCGCTTTTTATTATTTATATTTTATATAAAAAGTTAGTATGACGCGAAAGAAAGCGTATCAGGTACGTACCGTTGAATTTCAATAATAAAACCTGCAGTGAAACTCATCCATGCTGTTATCAGGACAGGCGCTGTTGATAAATACTTAAGTAAATTTTTATCCATTTTTTTAAGGTGTTAATTTAATTATATTAACCTTAGTAGTTAATTAACGAGGGGAAACCGTCACTTCATTTCCAGGAACAAGTAATTTTCCAGAAACTAATTCGTTCCAAGCAGATAACGGCCATAAGAAACCTGATGACATCATCCCGATGGCAACTGGGACATCAATGATAATTTCGTTTTCGTTTGGTTTATCAGTTGTTTTCGTAAACTGTAGGTAACTACGGCCTACCCAACCGATCCAGCCGGTAATATATAAGAACATAAAACCTGGAAGAATAAATTCACCCGCATGGCTCCAACGACCATCAGCAATTAGGTGGGGTAAACCATCAGTCCCACATAGTAAGCCTTGTTTTCCATACTTATCGAAACGAACTTGTGTTTTCTCAATTTGAGCCTGAAGAGCTAGATAAGCGGGTGTCCCTTCATCATAATTACTTAGACGGCCTGTAAGTTTTTTAACACTTTGATCTAGACGTTTTTTAAAAACAGGGGAATCCTTACAAGGAGTAAGACCACTAACATCCGCAAATGCAGCCATTGGTGCCGTTGAAATTAACAGGGGTGCAAACAGTACTAAAAACCAACGTTTCATAAAAGATAAATTTACAGATTAAAAATATTATTAATAAATTTGTTCATATGACTTATATTTTAGGCTTGAAAACGTTCGAATTCCATAAAAGTTCATAGTATTTATTCAAATTTACGTAATCCATTAATAAACAGTACGTATTTATAAGATGGTTTTTGTCAAAAGTTTTCTAAATTCTGACTGAAAAAATAAAACAGCTCGATTCGAAATTCCTGCTAATGTAACTTGTTGTGAAGTTTCGGTAGCCCAGATTTGTGAATAGCTAATAAAACTGATATACGTACTAATAATAAGAAAAAAGAAAGCTAAATAAACGGTATTAATTCCAGGATCAGCTTTAATTTGTAAACCCGTACTGGTTAAAAAATCAGAAAAGAAGACCTGCTCGGTACCATTTAAGGTGATTGGTTGACCTAAATTACATTTTTGAAGTAACTTACCATTACTATCATAGATATATATCTTACCTTGTAGGTCGTTTACCAAAATTGAAAAAGACTCGACCTTGTCCTCTCTTGTCGCAACATTAATGTTACCAAACCAAAATTTCTGACCTGGCTTAGTAATTTTTTTAAGTGCTAGTTGACTGGTTTTTAAACCATTAACATTATATTTTAAGCCCACAATATCCCAATCCGTTTGATATAGAGTAATACCTTTATAGACAAATGGTTCATTTACAAAAATCGTTTTTCGCTTAAGTTCGTTACCAAAGTTATCCAGCAAAGATAAGTCAGAATAAAATTGATTTGTTTTCGAATCATCCGTATAAGTTATCCAAAAATCATTTACGCGCCAAGATAAAGTTTGGGGGATTTTACTTAAACGTCCAACCTTAATTACATTCTGTGTATGAAAAATTTCACCTCGAGGAACAATTTCCTGTCCTATGTAACCACCAAAAGAACCAATTGTGGATCCAATAAGTAATAAAATGATACTTGCATGAACTACAATCGGTCCAAACCTACCTAGAAGGCCAGAATAAGCATAATTTTTTTTACCCTGGCGAAAGATATTATAGTTGGACGAATGTAATTGGTAAACTAAATTATTTGTTTTATTTGGGGGTAACATATCGTAAATCCCATTGGTTTTTTTCACATTACTGTAAAATTTCCAACGGCGTAAGCGACGTAAAACTGGTAACTGCACACTTAAGGTACAAGCCATTAGGGAAGCACCAAACAGAATTAATAATGCGATAAACCAATAAGAGGTGTAAATATGATCAAAACTCAGAAAAGTGATTAATTCCCACGTCACAAATCCCCAGATTGGACTAGATGTTGGGTAATTTTGTTGGTAAAAAGTGAGGTTTTGGTCTTGCTCAATAATAGTTCCGACCGCTACAACGATACCAATTGTAAGGAGTAAGCCAATGGCTAATTGCAAATTTGCAAGTTTTTTAAGAAGACGGTCTGGATAAAGTTTTTGCATTAGGGAATAAATATAAAGATAAAATGTTCATAAGGGTTGTCAAAACCGTAGACTTAAGTTAATCTAATATCTAGATGCGTAGTTGCAGAGTGCGCCGGGATAGCTCAGTTGGTAGAGCAGTGGATTGAAAATCCTCGTGTCTCCAGTTCAAATCTGGATCCTGGCATTTATGTTTTTCACTTTATGGAAGTGCAGTAGTTTTAGGGAATCTGAAACTTCCATACCTATTTTAGTCACTAGGGTATTAAAGTTTTGCTTTTATTTTATTATTAGCGTTTAATCTAACTTGTAACAGCAATTTAGTGCGCGCGAAAAATAAGCAACATTCAGTCAGAAATTTTCTACCAATATAGCGAAAACTTTACTACTTCCAAAATGTTACCAAATTTTAGACCTATTTAATAGGTCATTCGATCATTAAACGCGTTATTTTAAATCATTAATAAATATTATATAATGCATAAAATAATATGGAACTATTTTAACTATCCGTGGTGATATCCTATTTTTTAAGATAAAAAAATAATATTTATTATATTTTGCTTGTTATATTTTTAAGTCTATTAAAGTCTTGGAATATAAAACCCAGCAATTATTAAGCATAACTCTTAAATCAAGGAGGTTGTCATGTCTCAAGCCGTGGAATCACGTACTCGAATCAAAAGTGAACGTTACGAATCAGGTGTAATCCCTTACGCTAAAATGGGTTACTGGGATCCTGATTACGTTATTAAGGAAACTGACATTTTAGCTTTATTCCGTTGTACTCCACAACCAGGTGTTGACCCTGTAGAAGCTGCTGCAGCTCTTGCTGGTGAGTCTTCAACAGCAACATGGACTGTTGTATGGACAGATCTACTAACTGCTTGTGATCTATACCGTGCGAAAGCTTACCGTGTAGACCCAGTACCTAGCACACCTGATACTTACTTCTGTTACGTTGCTTACGATCTAGATCTATTTGAGGAAGGTTCACTTGCTAACCTAACTGCATCTATTATCGGTAACATCTTCGGTTTCAAAGCGGTAAAAGCTCTTCGTCTAGAAGATATGCGTTTCCCTGTTGCACTACTAAAGACTTACCAAGGTCCAGCTACTGGTCTAGTTGTAGAGCGTGAGCGTATGGATAAGTTCGGTCGTCCTCTACTAGGTGCGACTGTAAAGCCTAAGCTTGGTCTTTCTGGTAAGAACTATGGTCGTGTAGTATTTGAAGGTCTTAAGGGTGGTCTTGACTTCCTTAAAGATGATGAGAACATTAACTCTCAGCCATTCATGCGTTACAGAGAGCGTTTCCTTTACTCAATGGAAGGTGTTAACCACGCTGCAGCAATGACTGGTGAAGTTAAAGGTCACTACCTAAACACTACAGGTGCGACTATGGAAGATATGTACGAGCGTGCAGAGTTCGCTAGAGAGCTAGGTTCAGTTATCGTAATGATTGACCTTGTAATTGGTTACACAGCTATCCAATCAATGTCAAAGTGGTGTCGTAAGACAGATATGATTCTTCACCTACACCGTGCAGGTAACTCAACTTACTCACGTCAGAAGAACCACGGTATGAACTTCCGTGTAATCTGTAAGTGGATGCGTATGGCTGGTGTTGACCACATTCACGCAGGTACTGTAGTAGGTAAGCTAGAAGGTGATCCTCTAATGATTAAAGGTTTCTACAACACTCTTCTAGACTTCAAGTCAGAGGTTTCTCTACCTGAAGGTATGTTCTTCGCACAGGATTGGGCATCTCTACGTAAGTGTGTACCAGTTGCTTCTGGTGGTATTCACTGTGGTCAAATGCACCAACTAATCAACTACCTAGGTGATGATGTAGTACTACAGTTCGGTGGTGGTACAATTGGTCACCCTGATGGTATCCAATCTGGAGCTACTGCAAACCGTGTAGCACTTGAGTGTATGGTTATTGCACGTAACGAAGGTCGTGATTACATTGCTGAAGGTCCTCAGATTCTGAGAGACGCAGCTAAGTCTTGTGGTCCTCTACAAACAGCGTTAGACCTATGGAAAGATATTACTTTCAACTACGCTTCTACAGATACTGCTGACTTCGTTGAAACACCAACAGCAAACGTTTAATAACACGTCTGTAAGAGCTTGTATTCTACAAGCTCTTCTTCAAAACAACACAAAATCATTCATTTTCATTTAAGGAGTAACTAATAATGAAACTAACTCAAGGTGCATTCTCTTTCCTTCCTGACCTAACTGACGAGCAAATCACAAAGCAGATCCAATACGCAATTGATAAGTCTTGGGCAATCTCTATCGAGTACACAGATGATCCGCACCCTCGTAACTCTTACTGGGAAATGTGGGGTCTTCCTCTATTCGATATTAAGGATCCAGCAGCGATTCTTTTCGAGGTTAACATGGCACGTAAGGCTAAGCCAAACTACTACGTAAAGCTTTGTTGTTTCGATAACACTCGTGGTGTTGAGTCTTGTGTACTTTCATTCATCGTTCAACGTCCTGCTTACGAGCCAGGCTTCAAGCTAACTCGTCAAGAAGTTGAAGGTCGTAAGCTTGTTTACACTCTTGAGTCTTACGCTACTAACGCTAAGCCAGAAGGTGAGCGTTACTAAGTAATGGCTTATTAATAAAAAATCTTTAGAGGTTAACCTCTAAAGATTTTTTATTTTATCAAATTTATTAACTATTGCACGTTTAGTCTCGTTTTTTAATCATGTAAAATATTACTATGCGCTTGCCGCATGCTTCACCTGCTATCTTTCCTGTTATATATAGTAACTGGTTTGAGGAGGGGATGTCTCATTCACTACAGTTGCTGTACCAGCGCATATACCAACTGTGTAAGGAAATCATGACCTTTTACCCCAACCCTCCTGCTACAGTAGAGAAATATTGACTAAGCGACGAATCACTAAAAAGTTTTAATATTAAATATTTTTGAGCTAACAAAAACCAACTATCCAGATTCTGAACTGCACTCGATTTTATATGATACTTTTAGTTTCGGATTTTGTTTTTCGTAAGACATCTTGTGAATAAATTCACCTGTCACCTGATCGCTCAATGTTTGTTTAAGTCTTTTTGGATCTACTAGCTATTATTAGGCTCATTAAGAGCCCCTTTATATGAGGAGTACTGTATAGTAACCGCCGAAACATTCAAAGCTAAAAGGACACAAAGAATTATGAGTGATACCCAACTAAAAAATACGTATGCTGTTTTTTTTAATCAGCATACGCATTTTTTAGTTTGGATCGTCAAGATTAGTGACCTAACGCTTAGCATTTAATAAACGTGAACAAATTTTTTCTTTCCATTTGTTTCAAATTGTACAATTCCTTCTTTCGTTGAAAAAAGAGTATAATCTTTCCCAACCTTAATTCCCGATCCCGGTTTAAAAGTTAAACCGCGTTGACGAACGATAATACCACCCGCTTTTACATTTTGGTTACCGTAAACTTTAACCCCTAAGCGTTGTGCATTCGAATCACGACCGTTTTTTGTACTACCAGCTCCTTTTTTGTGTGCCATTTGTAACTATTTAATTTATTGTTTAAAATAAAGCTTGATAATTCACTTTATATTAAGAAACTTCTTTCACTAAGAATGCGAATGTTTCTTTATCTAATAAAGCAATTTGGGCTAACATTTTTAGATTTAATTCTATTGAAGATTTTTTCAAGGCATTACGTAGTTTACTATACGATAAACCATGGCTATGTGCTGCCGCGTTTACTCTACAGATCCAAAGCCTTTTAAAATCTCTTTTACGTCTCTTTCGGCCTGTGTATGCATAAATAAGGGATTTCATGACCTGGCCATTTGCAGTTCTAAATAAACGCGAATGGGCACCCTTAAACCCTTTGGCAATTTTTAATATTTTATTACGGTGCTTACGGGCAACATTACCTCGTTTTACTCTAACCATAAGTTTATTTTATTGAAAGTGATAATTGTAACGAAATTATACAAGCCTCAAACTTATTACCAGTTCAAGTATGCTATAAATAACAAGTTGCTTTTGTTTGTGTAGTAGTAGCAATAGAATTAATAAGTATACGTGTTAATTTTGGACGACTACCAAATGTTTTCCTTGTTTTCTTTTTCGGGCGCATTTTGTACACGCGAACTTTTGTCCCAGATAAGTGTCGAATTACCGTTGCTTCAATTAAACAACTATCGCTTAAAAAGGGTTTGCCTAAATGCAGGCAACCATGCCGATTCACTAATAGTACACGGTTGAGTTTGAACATATCACCTGAGTTTAAAGGTAACTTATCAAAATCATAAAACCGACCTTCTTCAATCCAAAACTGCTTTCCACTTGCTTGGACAATTGCGTAAGTAGCCATAAAAATAATTACAATTACTATATAAAAAACTTAGACATCGTGTTATTTTTCCAAAAGGCCCCCCTTTCAGTATCGTCACCGCTGTAACGTTTCACTATCGAGTTCGAGAAGGATCGATGTGGTTCCATTACGCTATAAAACGTCTAAGTTAAATGATTAAATCTTTGAATTTTGAAAAGTCAAGCCTTCGGTCTATTAGTATATCTCAGCTAAATACATTACTGTACGTACACTTGATACCTATCAAACGGTTCGTCTTACCGTGACCTTAACCATTCTATGATGGTAAGAGTACTCATCTTGAGGCTGGCTTCCCACTTAGATGCTTTCAGCGGTTATCCTAACCGTACATGGCTACCCAGCGTCTACTGTTGGCACAATAACTGGTACACCAGAGGTACGTCTCTTCCGGTCCTCTCGTACTAAGAAGAGATCCTCGCAATACTCTAACGCCTACACCGGATATGGACCGAACTGTC
>Ga0228629_1000043_pt1 | contig 38398 bp, 66 predicted proteins | sample 36DmetaG_FD_183022 | JGI IMG/M metagenome (GOLD analysis project Ga0228629, IMG submission 183022) | Seawater microbial communities from Monterey Bay, California, United States - 36D | ecosystem: Environmental > Aquatic > Marine > Coastal | place: USA: California | collected 2016-11-14
CCCCTAAGAAGGGTCGTAGCCGCTGGTTACAGAGCCTTAGCAGACGAAAAAGTGTTTGGGTAAAAAATAATATAATGCCCTGGCCTCTAAAGCCAGGGCCAAACAATCAACCAAAGATGATTTATGACGAGAAAAATCAAAGTGAAATTCACTGATGATAAAGAATTTATAGAAGAAAAAGAAGGTTTAGGACTTAAAAAACTATTCAAATCAATCAAAGCGCCCGATGGCCTTACTCATTTAAGAGTAGAATATACTAACAGAAAAGGCACAAAAATTGACAGATGGGCAAAAATACCTAAAAATAAAGACTAAAATACCCAAAAACTTGACAGAATCACGAATCATGCTATAATGTTTACATAATCAATAGAAAGAGGGTAAACAATATGGCTTATATTTCAACTAACGAAGTAAAAGAAGTTCGTAAAGCACTCAAAGAGAAGTTCGGTAAAAACATCAAGTTCTCAGTAACACGTGACCATTATACAGGCATTAGCGTTTCAATTATGGAAGGCGTAATGGACTTTTATGGTGATAAGGACATGGGTCATACTGACCGTTATAACAACGATAAGTTTTATCCGTTCACTGGTCATGCACAGATTAATCATTATCACACACATATGTATGGGAAATATGAATCGTTATTTGACGATATCAAAGAAATTTGTCATACTGCTCCTGCTAAAGCCGAAGGCGGACGAGCATATTATGACAACTCAGATGCAATGATTGATTATTTTGATACCGCATTTTATGTAAACATCAATGTCGGTAAATGGGATAAACCTTATATTAAAAAGGCGGCATAATATTGTATACTGTAAAAATTAAAGGCACTAATAAAGTTGTGGCATATTGCTCCGAGTGGAAAGACGCAAAAGCATATTTTCACTCTCAAAAACTTGATGGTGTAGAATATGTAATCGAAACAGCAGTGAATGAAGAAACTGTACAGATTGTAGACAAGTTTGAGGAATAAAGAATGAATTTGAAAAACAACACACTGGAAGATGCTATTTCTAAAAATATACCGGTATATTTGGTATATAAGGAAGATACAAAAGAAATATTAGAGTGGTGGCCATTTGGTGAAGCATTGGCAAAATCTAGTGCTGGAATGCGTAATAGTATGCATGGACCGGAAAGTCATAATTATGCAACTTGGGACAAGTATGTACTAATACGTGATAAGCATAATAAACATCTTAAACAACTGGAAGAGATTGAACGGAGGTTATGATATGGCTAAAGCCCAAAGGAATGATTATTCTGTACCACGACCGGTATGTCAAACAGAAGGATGTGAAGATTTAGCACATAATACGGCATCAGCAGACAAGCCTGTTTGGCGAAAATACTGCGGAAAGTGTCACAATTTAAGACGAAAGAATTTTCAAAATTTATCATCGAATTTAACAAAGCGCCAATATCCGACATGTACAATTAAGAATTGTAGAAAAAAAGCAACATTGTTAGGAACAAATCACGAAGGAGAACTTAAGTTTTCTGAATACTGTGAACAGCATGGCGGCACCCCTTATCATTTACAATGGCGAAAACCTTACTGTGAAAATATAGATGGTCGTTTGGGATTTAAATGCACCACCAATATATATTATGACCCGCCATTGCCTAAATCAATAGAATGGTTAAGAGATTATGGATTCCCTCAACCGATGTTACAAGTAGACCATATGGACGGCAATCCATATAATGAACCAACTGATGGTTCTAATTTTCAGACATTATGTGCATGTTGTCATACATATAAAACATGGAAATCTGGAGACTCCCAGACAGCCGGCCGTAAACAACTTAAAGAAGCCGCAAATAATAATGAAATTAAATAGGTACAAAAACTTGACAATATAGCGAATCGTGTTATAGTATATACATAATGAAAATTAAAACACAACATAGGAGTGAATACATGAGTGAGAACATGCAAGTAGCACAAATCGAAAAAGGTACATATAGAAATGAATCAGTAGAAGGTGCGTTTCCGGTTGTTTCAAGTCTGAAACAAGCTAAAGACGGGTCTTGGTTTATTACTGTTAATGCTGAGGAAAGTAAATTTAATAATCCTAAGATTAGGGTTAAAGTTGACCCAGAAAATGTAAAAGTTTCTGAAGGTTCTGTTGCGTCTGTTAATGAAACAGATGAAGAGGCGATGAATCGGATTGCTGAACGTTTCTCTATTTTAGATGAAATGACCGAGGCAACAATCGATGGTGTTGTTAGAGGTATGGTAGTTTCAGGACCTCCTGGTGTTGGTAAAACATTTGGTGTTGAGCAAGTACTTGAAAAGGATTCAATCTTTGACATGATGGCTGATAAGCCTCTTAGACATACTTTTGTAAAAGGTACAATGTCTGCGATTGGTCTTTACTCTACACTTTACAAATACTCTGATCCAAAGAGTATCGTAGTACTAGACGATTGTGATAGTATTCTTTTTAACGAGGATGCACTAAACATTCTTAAGGCCGCTCTTGATAGTGGTAAGAAGAGGAAGATTTCTTGGAACTCTGACTCACACTTCTTAAGAAGGGAAGGTGTTCCTGATACTTTCGAATTCAAAGGTTCAGTTATCTTTATCACTAACTTGAAATTTGATAAAGTTAAAGGTAATAAAATCAAAGACCACTTGGAAGCAATTCTTTCAAGGTGTCACTATCTTGATTTGACTATGGACACTGCAAGAGATAAGATTTTGAGAATCAAACAGATTGCTAGAGACGGTGGTCTATTTGATACTAAAGGTCTTACTAAGGATCAAGAAGTTGAAATTATTGACTTCATGGTTGCTAATCAAAAGAAACTAAGAGAAGTTTCTTTGAGAATGGCTCAGAAAATTGCAGACCTTAGAAATATGTCTAAAGTTGGAGATAGATGGAAAGCATTAGCCGAGACTACTTGTATGAAAAGGTCAGCATAACGGCTTAAACAGTTAACTAGACTTTCTGGTCTGGTTATTCTAAAGACAGATTGGGTTTCTCTCACTCACCTAATCTGTCTTTTTTTATTTGCACTATTGCATTTACAAAAGAATTGTGCTATAATCAATATTATGAATATCGAAGAAACAAAAAATAAGATTATCGACAATCTTAAAGGTGTTCATGATCCAGAAATGGGTTGTGATGTTTATAATCTTGGATTGATTTATGAGGTAAATGTAGGCGAAATGCCTGATAAAAAGAAGTATTGTAATATTGTAATGTCATTAACTAGTGCATTTTGTCCAGCGGCAGATATGATAGTAAATGATGTTAAAGGTGCATCTTTATCAGTTGATGATGTAATAGATTGTCAAGTAGAAGTAACATTTACACCTCAGTGGACACCAGAAAGACTGACCGAAGATGGTCATGCCTATTTAAATTATATGTATTCGGATTATATGGATTGATGAAAAGTTGTATTATTAATATTAAAGATGAGGTAAACATTAGATTAGAAGGACTAGATCCTGCTACACGTAGGAAATGTTCTAATAAACTAAAATACTTTTTACCTCATGCATATCATATGCCAGCTTATAAACTTGGTCGTTGGGATGGAACGGTCAGGTTCTGTGATGTTGGTGGTAGAACATTCTTAAATTTATTGGATGATATTCTTCCAATAATTATGGAAGAAGGATATGATGTTCAAATTAATGATACAAGAGAAAAACATGATTTAGTATTTGATAAAGCATTGGAAGATTATTGGGGCGATGCAGTATGGCCAGCTGGACACGTAGCGGAAGGCCAAAAGATACGTTTAAGAGACTATCAGGTAGATATCGTCAATAAGTTCATAGAACACCCTCAATGCTTACAAGAGGTCGCCACAGGCGCAGGAAAGACTATAATTACAGCCACTATGAGTTCACTTGTAGAGAAATATGGTCGTAGTATTGTAATTGTACCAAATAAGGATTTGGTAAGACAGACATTTGAAGATTATGAAAACTGTGGATTAGATGTGGGTGTTTACTTTGGTGATAAGAAAGATATCGGTAAAACACATACAATCTGTACTTGGCAAAGTTTGAATTCTTTATTAAATAAAACTAAATCAGGTGATGGCGATATCGATGCTTTTATTGAAGATGTAATTTGTGTTATTGTTGATGAAGTTCATCAAGCAAAAGCAGAAGTGTTAAAAGAATTATTGACAGGAGTATTTGCAAATATTCCTATCCGATGGGGACTAACAGGAACTATACCAAAAAGTGATTGGGAGTCTGCATCATTACGTAGTTCATTAGGTGAAGTTATTAATAGACTTGCGGCTAAAGAATTACAAGACCAAGGTGTACTAGCTAAGTGTCACGTTAATGTTGTACAAACATGCGAAACATCAGAGTACACAAACTATCAAAGTGAATTAAAGTTTTTGTTAGAAGATAAAGAACGTATGAAATATGTTGCAAACATGATTAGAGAAGTATCTAAAACAGGCAACACATTAGTTCTTACTGGTAGAATTAATAATGGTAAACTTCTACAAGACCTTATTCCTGATGCTGAGTTCGTTCAAGGTGCTATGAAAGTAACAGATAGAAAAGAAGCATACAACGAAATCAATCAGGCAACAAACTCAATAACTATTGCGACATACGGCGTAGCCGCAGTAGGTATTAATATTCCTAGAATTTTTAATCTAGTTCTTTTAGAACCTGGTAAAAGTTTTGTACGAGTGATACAATCTATAGGCAGAGGTGTGCGTATTGCCAAAGACAAAGACTTTGTGCAGATTTGGGATGTGACAAGCAGATGTAAATTTAGCAGGCGCCATTTAACAGAACGTAAAAAATATTATAAGGATGCAGAGTATCCTTTTACTATAGATAAGGTAAATTACTAAAATGAAAATATTAACAGTAGAAAATCGATGTTATGAAATGAATAGTTTACCAGAAAATGAAATAGAAGACATCAGATATTGTGTTATGGATGTAACAGATAAAAATGAGCCTGACTTCTTTTTTATACCTCTGGTTTTTATTGAAACGTTTAATGCACCTAGTATAAGTTTAAGCATTGGACCACACAATATAGAAATGCCAATAGATTGGAATATACTAATAGGTGATATGAATATAGGTGAATTAGAATTCATACCATTGACAAGTATTAATGAAAGAAAGTTTGATACAGTATTGACAAATCCTCTCGCAGGCTTTACAATGGACTGGCAACCAATAAAAGTTAACAATGTGTTTGCAGATGTAAAATGGTTTTTTCCAAAACTAAAGTATGGACACATCTTGGCTATACCGTTAGAATATGGTGATAAACCAAAGTGTGCATATTTTGTAAAGGACTTAAATAGAATACCTGATGTATTACATAGTTACGACTTTTTCTAAGGACAATAATGATGGCTGAAAAAATACCACTAAAAGAAATCTTGGGTGCGATGGATCGCAAAGATTTTGATTGGTATTCAAAACTTGATGATGATAAAAAGAAGCAATTCTCTAGTTGGTTGTTTCTTAGATATGCAAGTAGTGCCAAAGGAAAAGATAAAGAAGACCTGCTACTTAATACAAATGAATTTGTAAACAAGTATTATAAAGATTTATATAAGCATGAAGAATTGATGTGGAAGCTATTCTGTTTAACTTCTACAGGTAAAACACAGTTTCATGAATATATAAAACCGCCAAACTCAAGAATGAAAACTGATAATGTTTCACAATTTGTTTCACGGTTATACCCTCATATGAAAGGTGATGAAGTAGAATTGTTTAGAACTTTAAATTCAGATGATGATATCAAGCAAATGGCTAAGGATACTGGTATGACAGATAAAGAGTTTGACGAAATTTTCGGTAAAACAAAAACTAAAAGGAAAAAGAAATGACAAACGATGAACTAGTGAATACAATAAAAGTACTTGTGAGTGAAATCGAAGTACAGAAGGCAAGAATACAACCTCATGATACTGGTCATATCCATACTACTATTGGTGTATTGGAAGATAGAGTAGAAGAACTTGTAAATACAGTGAAAGGCGTAAGTGATGAGTGAAGAAGTAACTGAAATTAAAGTAGGTGGCTCATACGATATCAATGCTTACTTTAAGAAAAGTCTAACAGAGATTGAAATGTTTAGGCATGAAAGCGGTAAGGCACTTAATACAGAAGTGCTATGGCGTAATGGTACATTTAGAATTACTGTAGCAAATGAAGAAGAATGTGGCTATCTACAATCATCTTTAGGTGAAGATGGTGAGATATGGGATTATGAAGATTATGAAAATATCGAAATGATTGAAACATTTGATGGCTGTTCGGAAGACTTTATTTTCTACGGAAGTGGCGATAACGAATGGTCTGATGATGATAAAGAAAAACTAGAAGAAGACTATGATGCTCAATTGGAAAGCGAAGAATGGCAATCCCGATATGAGTTTTTAGAAGAAAAAGGTTATGAGTCACAGGGTTGTAATTGGCAAATCCATGGCGGCGTTTCAGCCGTAGAAGCAGACGGAGAAGCTAATAGCTACTAAACCGAACGGACCCGTAGTTCAGCTGGATAGAACGCTTGTCTACGAAACAAGAGGTCAGAGGTTCGAATCCTCTCGGGTCCGCCAAAAAGAGAATGTGTTAATGTTTGAATGTAAATTCTGTGGTAAAAGTTTTCAAAGAGAAAAGACTCTTTCTGCCCATATGTGCGAACAAAAACGTAGATGGGTCAATAAGGATTCTAAGTATGTTAGATTAGGATTTCTTGCTTATAACAGATTTTATGAATTGACTACGCAAGGTAGTAAAAAGAAAACATATGAACAATTCGCAAAGAGTAAATATTATACAGGCTTTACAAAATTTGGTAAATATATGCTAGATGTAAATGCTATTGATCCAGAAAAGTTTATTGACTTTGTTATTACAACAAGTGTTAAACTTGATAAATGGACAAGTGATGCAGTTTATGAAACATATATTAGAGAACTAAACAAAAAAGAAACAGCCGAACGTGCAGTTGAAAGAGGCATTCTTTTGATGCAACAATGGAGTAGAGAAAATGATAGACCGTATAATGTATTCTTTAGGGAGATTAGTAAGCCACGTGCTATACACTGGATCAAATCCGGACGCATTAGCCCTTGGATTATTTTTAATTCTGTGTCTGGTGTTGAACTTATAAATAGTTTCAATGACCATGAATTGAATTTAGTTAATGAATATCTTGAACCAACATTTTGGACAAGAAAATTTGAAGTCAGAAAAGACGATGTTATTTTCGTAAAAGATATTTTAGAGAAGGCAGGTATTTAAAAATGAAACCAAGTAGTGAAGAAAAACTTTTAAAAGATATTGAATTGTTGAATGTAAAAGTAAATGACTTACAAAAGAGTTTAGATGAACTAAATGAAAAGCTAGGTAAACATATAGAGTTTATTGATAAGACATATGAAGGATTGAGAAATCCTATTGATGCGGCTAAAAGATTTTTAGGGAGATAATATGGGCACTAAGAAAATTTCACGTCCTACTGTATATCAAGCAGAAGTAAAAGAAGACCCAAATACAAAAGAGTTTTACTTTAATTTGCCTAATGGGTTATTAGAAAGTTTAGGTTGGACAGAAGAAGATGAATTAGAATGGTATATGACTCATGAAGGTAATTGGGCTTTAAGAAAAGTATTGGAACCAACAGATAAGGAAAAGGGCGATGAACGATGATGATATTGATAATATGATTAAAAAATATATCTATGAAAGTCCAGACGGTGGTAAAACTGTAACTAAACGAGAGTTTGGCAGTGATGAAAAAGAATTGATAAAACTAGCAGATGAATACGAAGAAATAACTGGAAACAGTTATGATATGTCCAGAGATTGGTTAGATTTAAACAAAACATATACAATAGATACATCAACACTTACATCATCTGGTACAACAATTACTACGTCTGCCTCTCCAGACTATCAACATCTATTTGATAATGCAGGAAGTATTGATTTGAGTTCAGTATATACTGATGTAGAACAAGATATAACATTAAGTGTCGATGGTGAAGAAAGAAAGATTAGCGATTTATTTAAAACAGTTGACGTTATTAAAAAACGTATGGCTATTTTAGAACCAAAAAAAGAAATGTTAGAAAAGTATACAGTGTTACAAGATTTGTATGACCAATATAAAGCCGCAGAGGCATTATTAGATGGACCTGATGTGGAGGACGATAATGAAAACAATTAACTACGATTGGTCTAAAGTAGAAAAAGGCATTCAACACATTGCAATGCAAATGTATGAAAGTGAATGGAGACCTGATTATATTGTTGGTATAACACGTGGTGGGTTAGTACCAGCGGTTATGTTATCTCATATGACTAACATTCCAATGCATACACTTTCAATACAACTTGGTGCAGATGGACTTGAAGAAAATACAGAAAGTAATTGCTGGATGGCAGAAGATGCCTTTGGTTACAAAGATAAGCAAAAAAACATATTAGTTATTGACGATATCAATCGTGGCGGTGATGCTCTTGCATGGCTCATGAATGATTGGAAAGCTGGTTGCTTACCTAACGATACGTTAACTTGGGAAAACATTTGGCACGATAATGTTAAGTTTGCATCACTTATTATGGATCCAAATTCTATTGTAGATACTGATTATTATTATGAAGAACTATACTCAGAAGATGACAATTGGATAACATTTCCTTGGGAAACATGAAACACCATATACCAAAAAAATTAAATCAACAAACACACTTATTAGAATATTTCGCTGGAACTTATGGTGATTACTTATCTGGTATAATTTCTTACTCTGTTAAAGGTTATTATGATAACTATGCCACTATGGATGAACATGATAGATATTGGGAAACAGATAAAGCAATAGTAAGAAGAAATAGATATGCGTTAGGCCTAAGAGGAAACGGATATGAACATGTTGAAAACTATACAGACTATATGCTATCGCATAAAATATGGTTAGATTTTCAACCTCATTTTGATTCACTTTCACCAACTAAGGTATTGTTTAATACACATCCTAGATTGATACTAGATTCACCTTATGATAACCCTGAAATCTATAGAACAATAACGAATAAATTTAATAGTACACATACCAAGTTTCTGTCTATTTCTTTAGATTTTAATTCTATGTTTAAAGTTGCATGTAATGAATATTATACTAGTAGGATGCACGAAGAAGACGATGATGCTCTCAGGGCGTTTTATGGCGTCTTCAAGGCGCAAGTAGACAAGCAAAAGGGTGCGTTAATATGTATCCCAAAAGATAAACTTTTCGTAGTAAATGATATTGATAATTTATCACCTAAAGATATATCTATATACGGTGATGTTGATAGAGAAAGATTTATACATTACCAAGATTTATATAATCTGCATAAAATGGATTTATTGAATTGGTATACTCAACGTTTACTAAAGAAGACACGTATTAGCAGACCAGATTTTATAAAGAGTCTGGAAGATTATATATAAAATCTTTAAGTATTTTTCTATCTACATACGGTCTTATGTTATGATTTTGATGGTCTGATATCTTATAATCGATTTCTGTAACACACAAATTTTCAAAATCAAACTGTTTTACATAATCTGTAAACCCACTGTAATCGGTATCATATTTTCCATATAGGTAATCTACTTTTATATTAGGATATCCGCCTAGATATCTATATGGGTCTAGTGTCTTATTATTAATATCTAACTTTTTAAACCCCCAACATTTTACTAAATGCATCATTGCAACATCTAACATTATTAAGTTTTGGTCCTTAAGATGTTCTGGTCTATTATGCCATTTCATATATGATTTAATCCAAGGAGAATGCTCCCATGAATATGTTGTTTGTCCGCCTGTAGTTAGTACATTTGTTACAATATCACTTAATTCATATGCTATACTTACGGCACTACCGGCATGTTTTGAATCTGCATATATTATAACATGTCTGTATTTCTTTTTGATATACTCTCTTATTTGATTACACATTTTTTCTTGTGTATTATTTTTATCACTACATCCTAACACCATTGCACTAGGGTATAAAGATTCAGGAAACCGTAATGGATCCTCATTTACAATTAATAAATCTGTATCGAGGTTATATATTTTATCACTCACATTTGTTAATGAACTTGTAAGTCTGCCATCATGTCCGGCATAACTTGTTAGATTGATAATAAGTTTATCGAAGTCTTTGTCTGTTTTCTTCCAGCACATTGTAAAGTCTTCACTCACATTTTCGTACTTATCATCATCATATCTATATACTTTTTTAGAGTTTGAATGCCAACTTCCTGTTAGCGCCTTTTCAAGCCATAGTTCTTCTACCTCTTTTCTATATATTTTGGTATAAATATCACTACTTTCTATATTGCGTAAATTTAGATATTTTATATACAATATCTTTTCATGCAAGAAGTGAAGGTCTATTTCATTATTTAAATCGATATCTAAATCTAATAACTTAATTTTCATTGTAAACTTTCATAATATTATATACGTATTTATCTATTGACAAATCGTATATAATCGTATATAATCAGATATATATCTAGGAGAAATGCCTATGGCAGAATATGGCGAACTTATGCGACATTCTAATGTCAAGAAACGACTTGAAAGACTTAGAAAATTGCAGAATAAAGTAAAGAACTTAAGAAGGTTCCATAGTGATTTTGAAAACAAAGAGTTTTTAGAATGGACTGCTATGTCTCATGATGATATAAATTATGATAAATTATTAGTTGAAGGTGCTGGACACGTGACACAATTAGTAGATTGGTGCAATACGCATTGCAAGGATTTTTATGTTGCTTATCAAGGAAAATTGTATTTTAAAAATGATACTGATGCGGCATACTTTACAATGGTATGGAAATAGTGTATACTAAAAATATGAATAAGGTAGAAACAGATATAGATATTGATGTAATTGACCGTGACACAGTCCTTACACATTTTCGACACATAACGGCTAGTATCAAAAAAGGTGATAACTGGACAAAGCATAATAGTGGTGTATATCTACAACCTATTCCATATGATCCTATTTCTGGGTTATCTAGTTTAGAATATAAAGAAGCTGAAAAACGTGGATATTTTAAGTTAGATTTTCTTAACAATAGTTTGTATGATGGTATACGTGATGAAGCACACCTTGACAGTCTTATTGATAAGGAGCCTTTGTGGGATTTGTTACAACATGCGGATGTTGTTAAGAACTTAGCACACGTTCATAATCATATAGATGTTTTAAAAGTGATGAAGCCTCAAACTATAATGGAACTAGCAGAAGTTCTAGCTGTAATTAGACCCGCTAAGAGGCACTTGCTCAACGAAAGTAAGTCCAAGATTTCTGAATTAGTTTGGCAAAAGCCAGAAGATGGTACTTACTATTTTAAAAAAGCACATGCGATTGCATATGCAGTAAGTATTGTGGTTCAGCTTAATCTATTTTGCGAACAAGTTGAACAGAACGCCTCTTAATACGTTTCTGTATAATATTTGACAAGCTAGTTTCTGGTCCCCACAAAACAGTAACGTCTTTTGAATTACAATTTAAAATCCAATTCTTGTAAGTTGCAATTTGAGTGCCTAAAAATAAATTAATCGGCATAAGTCTATTTGACTCCCACCACCATTGTTCTCCTAATTCTACGAACTTCTTTCTTAATTCAGGTGTTGGTATCGCCTCGAAATTGTACATCGAAGTTATGACCTGGTCTGAATTTATAATTATTCCAAGATACTCTTTATATTCTTTTTTATTTCCATATCGTACATATGAGAAAAAAGGATAATTTTCTTGCATCCATTGTTGTTTTTCATTGTCCATCACATATATTTAGCAAAGTTAGGAAAATGACTTCTGGGTGATAAATACATACATGATGAACTTTAACCTGTTTCAATACGATAGAGATATAGAAATTACTTGTGCAGATGGTAACAACACAGGTAATATGACAACTTACCTGAGGAATATGCCAATGTATGATGGACAACACAAACTACATAAGGGTATTGATAATACTCTTAGATTTACGATAAAAGATACCGATAGAAAATCTATCGACTTAACTAATAAAACTATAATATGGAAAATGTACGATAGAGAATCGAGAGAGAACGTACTATTCAAATACCTTACAGTTACCAATGCTACCAAAGGTATGGCATCCTTAGTTATACATACAGCGGATACGATTATGCTACCTCAGGGCTATTATCAATTTGCTATGTACACAGTAGAGAATGGCGTAGAACAAATTATATATACCGATACTTACGATAATGCTAAAGGCGTTATTGAAGTAGTGGATGATGTATATCCAGAATTTGTTGACTCACAGGAATCTGAAATATTTTTTAATGATGGCTCTTACTTTATTTCAACTGCTTTTGATGGCTCATCCAAAACATCAAAATCAAAATCAATTCATACTATAGCCTTATATTTTGACAATTTTTCTGGAACTGTTAATTTACAAGGCGATTTAAGTGAACAACCTAGTTCGGCACAAACAGATTGGTTTAATATCAATCCAAAGCTATTTTCAAATCCAGATATCACGGTTAATAATGAGACTGGCGTACAAGCATATGTACTTGAAGCAAACGTAAATTGGATAAGAATTCGTTACACTGCGACTAACGGATCCATAAAAAAAGTTCTATTAAGAAACTAATAATCACTTGACTTTCTGGTCCTAGTTTGTTATTATACTAGTATGGACCTTCAACAAGTAATATTCACACATATCCCTGGAAAGAACAGACAATCTAGTGGCGGCTGGACTAGTTTCAACTGCCCATGTTGTATCGAGGAAGGCGAATCTCGATTGGATAACAGAATGCGTGGGGGTATTCGTAGCGACGGTGATTCCATATCATACCACTGTTTTAACTGTGGATTCACTGCAAGCCATCGTCACGGTAGAATACTGAATAAGAAATTTCTAAAACTCATGCGTAATATGAATGTTTCTGAAAGCGAGATTAAGCGTTTACAGTTAGAAGCAATCCGTCAGAAAGAATTGTCTGAAGGTCCATACCTATTCACTTCAAAGACACAAGTTACACGGGTGCCAAGTTTCCCTGACTGCATTCTGCCAGAAGGCTCAGAAGATTTAGAAGTTTTATTAGCAAAAGATAATCCTCCCGAAGGTGCCATCTATGCAGTTAAATATTTAATTGATAGAGGAGTATACGATGATATAGATAATTGTTATTGGTCTCCTGATAAATTATTTAAGAATAGAGTTATATTTCCCTTTTATCAAGGAGATAGAATAGTTGGATATACTGGTCGTGACATAACAGGAAAGTCAACGTCTAAATACATGACAAAAGCACCTAAAAAGTTTTTGCATAATGTAGACAAGGTAAAATCTAATAATAAATACTTAATCGTATGTGAAGGTATAATTGATGCACTTGCATTAGATTGTATTGCGATTACAAGTAATGAGGCTTCACAAGACCAAATTGATTATATTAATCAGTTTAAAGGAGAAGTGATTGTTTGTCCTGATAGAGATAAAGCAGGAGAGAAATTAATCAAACAAGCACAAGAAAATGGTTGGAGTGTATCTTTCCCTATGTGGGAAGATGATATAAAAGATGCCGCAGATGCAATTCAACGTTATGGAAAACTATATGCCCTACAAAGTATTATAGATGCACGTATAAGTAACAACACTAAGATAAGTGTGAAAATGAGAATAGGATAAACTAAACTATGAAAAAATTAAAGAGTACAGTAATACCAGAACCTAAAGAACAACCGGCACCACCCCCACCCCCTCCGATGCCGACACCTCCTGTCCCACCTAAACAGCCGGGAGAATTCTTAAGAGAAAATGGTGTACTATTTATGGATAAAGAATTTAACCAAGACAACTGTATGCCTCTTGTGAAAATGATTGTTGAATATAACTTGATGCCAAAAGATAAAGCACCAGAAGTTATTCACTTGTATATCAATTCACCAGGTGGTTATGTAGATAGTTGTATGCATCTAATCGATACAATTAAACAATCACGTATTCCAGTATATACATATGGAATGGGTTCTATTGCAAGTTGTGGTGTTATGCTAATGATGAGTGGTGTTAAAGGACATCGTTATCTTACACAAAATACCGCAGTCATGTCACATGAATTTTCAGGTGGCACAAAAGGACAATACCATGATATGGTTGAAAGTCGTAAACACATGGACTGGACTAATGAGAAACTAATGGAACATTACCTTAAGTGTACAGGAAAAACTAAAACGTACATTCGTAAACATATGTTAGCACCCAAAACAGACCACTGGTTAACTCCGGAGGAGGCAGTTAAGCATGGTATTGCGGATGAAGTGATTGCTACTTACTAGCATATTTCTGTTGACTTTTTATTAGAAAAGTGCTATTCTACTATTATAATAATAACAATTTGTAAAGGTGGTACACATGAAAATTATTGCAGGCAATAGTAATATTGAACTAGCAGAGAAGATAGCTGAACATTGTTTTACTGATATTGTTCCAGCCGAAATTAAAACATTTGCTGATGGTGAGTGTTCTGTAGAATTTCATGAAAATATTCGAGGCGAAGATGTGTTTATTGTACAAAGCACAAGCACACCAGTTAATGATAATTTAATGGAACTTATGATTATGATTGATGCGGCTAAGCGTAGTAGTGCTAGGCGTATCACCGCAGTAATCCCTTATTTTGGTTATGCTAGACAAGATAGAAAGAGTGCTAGTCGCACTCCTATTACAGCTAAACTTGTTGCAAACTTGTTGACAGAAGCAGGTGCAGATAGAATACTTACAATGGATTTACACGCAGGCCAAATTCAAGGCTTCTTTGATATTCCCGTAGATGATTTAACAAGTCGTATTGCATTTGCAAAAGATATTGAACGAAATGTTGACACTACTGAAGGATGTGTATTTGTTTCACCCGATGCTGGTGGTACTGTACGTGCTAGAAAATTTGCTGATATGTTTCACGGAGACATTGCGATTGTTGACAAGCGTAGACCTAAAGCAGGTGTAAGCGAAGTAATGAATATTATTGGTGAAGTTAACGGACAACATGCTATTTTAGTAGATGATATTGTTGACAGTGGCGGAACATTGTGCAATGCCGCACAGGCAATTATGGATGCTGGCGCCCTAAGTGTACGAGCATATATTACACACGGAGTTCTTACAGGAGAAGCATGTGAGAAAGTAGAAGCTAGTGTGTTAGAAGAATTAGTAGTAACTGATAGCATTTCTAATCGTTGCCCTAAAACTTGCAAGAAGACACGACAAGCCAGTGTTTCAAAATTATTTGGTGAAGCAATTCGTAGAGTTAGTAATGAAGAAAGTGTAAGTAGTTTATTTAAATCGAGACTGAATTCGTGATACCATTAGTGCCAAACGGATGCACCCATCGTGCAATAACATATCACGGTGGTGCATGTGGTGACTTTATTAGGCTTCTACTAACAGTAGGAGATCCTAATGTTGATTTGGTAAGAATTACAGATGATAACAAATTTTCAATTTATGTCAATACGAAGGATATATGGTTTGAGGACTTTTGTCATATTGATGATGTAGGAGCAATCAGACCAATTAAGATGTGCAATCATATTGCTGATTTTTCCAGAACATTTTGCAATGAGATACATAAGCCGGGTAGTATAAAACAATATATCAATATGATTGATGTACATTCGTATAAATTAAATATGGTTCCATCTGACAGATGGTCTTTACAATCATCTATTACGACATTCCATGATGGATTTTATATAATTGATAAGTTTGGTGGACTAAAGGAATATCAGGCACTATCTAAGTATTATAAAATTAATGAAACTTTGTTTATTTGTATTAATACACAAAAGAGTTTGGATATTCTTAATAGTAATAAATTACGTAAAAATAAGTCAGATGTACCATTTAATTTAAGTAAACATGTGAATGAGTCTCATATTATATCTAAAGAAAAACGTAAGGAAGATAAGGTTCTTGAATTAGAATACATATATGATAAAGAAAAGTTAAGAAAATTTCTTACAGATAATTATGAATGGGAAGATAAGAATTTTGATAGGGTGTACGATTGTTACATGAAAGAGCAGAAAACAGTTGACATTAATACTGAGAGAGAGTAGAATATACATATGGCTGATGTAAAAGATTATAGCGTAGATTTACAAAAACTATTTGTTCAATTTATGATAAGCGATCCTGAACTTTATTCACGGGTACGTGCTATTGTTGAACCTAAATTTTTTGATAGAAATCTAAGAAAAGTTGTTGAAACTTTAGTTGAGCATAGCGAAGAATACTCGACTGTACCAACTCCTGCTATAATTAAAGCACAGACAGGGCAAGAAATTGAATTAATAGATAATATTGAACAACACACAGATTGGTTTATTGATGAGTTTGAAACATTTAGTAGACATAAAGCGATTGAACGTGCAATTATTGATAGTGCAGATTTACTTGAACAAGGTCAATATGGTGAAGTAGAACTTAGAATTAAAGAAGCAGTACAGACTGGTCTTGCCCGTTCATTGGGTACAGATTATTATGCAGATCCTAGAAGCGTACTTGAAGGTCTCAAAGATAACAATGGGCAAATGACTACTGGTTGGAAGGTGCTTGATGACAAATTATATGGTGGCATCAACCGAGGCGAGATAACTATTTTTGCAGGTGGTTCAGGTGCAGGTAAATCTTTGTTCATGCAGAACATGAGTTTGAATTGGGCAGAAGCAGGATTGAACTGTGTTTACATAACACTGGAACTTTCGGAAGCATTGTCAAGTATGCGTATGTATGCGATGCAAACAGATAGAAGTACAAAACGTATCTTTAAAGAATTAGATGATGTAGAACTTCAAGTTAGAACTAAAAGTAAGAAGTCAGGCATGTTAAGAGTTAAGTATATGCCTTCTGGTTCTACAATTAATGATGTAAGGTCATACATCAAAGAACTGCAAATACAGACAGGCAAATCTATAGATTGTATGTGTATTGACTACTTAGATTTGTTAATGCCTGCAACAAAGAAAGTATCAGCAAGTGATTTGTTTATCAAAGACAAATATGTTACAGAAGAAATTCGTAACTTTGCTATGGAAACTCAAACAGTTATGGTTACTGCATCACAGTTAAATAGAAGTGCGGTAGAAGAAATCGAATTTGACCATTCTCATATTGCAGGTGGTATATCTAAAATTCAAACAGCGGATAACGTTATTGGTATTTTTACAAGTCACACAATGCGTGAGCGTGGACAATATCAGTTGCAGTTATTAAAAACTCGTTCATCTAGTGGTGTAGGAAGTAAAGTTAATCTAGTTTTTGATAGAGATAGCTTAAGAATTTCAGATGATACATCAGAAGATGATGGACAAACATCATCAAGTGCTACAGACTTGATGGAAAATTTACGTAAGAAAACTACAGTAAATACACAAGAAACGCAAACAGAAGAAAAAACGGATGTTGCAATGAATCTGAGAGCAATGTTAAAGACCAAGACACGTTCTCCTTTTGATGAAAACTGATAAATACAGTTAGAACGGAGAAATATCATGGATAAACCTCGTAGAAGCCTATTTGATGAATTAAATTCTTTAGCTTTTGATAAAGAAAAAGAACGTTTGGTTGAGCAAAAAGGCGAACATATCATATCTGGTGCTATAAATCTTATTGAATTTATTAGCAGAGAGTTTGATGAGGATACTGCAAATGACTTGACCAAGCGTCTAGTTAATAGTATTAGGTCACAAGACCCTAGGAAGTTTAAACGTGGAATAAAAAGTGTCAAGGCTAAAACATAGATGGATTTTGAAGAACAGTTAAATCAATTAAGAAAACTTGCAGGTATATACAAACCATACCAACAGCAAGCCACCCAAGAAAACATATCTTATTCGGGTACTGAAAAATCTCAATATATGAAAAAGCATGATGTTAAGCCAGGAACAGATGAATGGTTTAAATTATGGTTTGCTAGACCACATCTAACAGGCGAAAGCCCGTATGGGGATAAGAAATGAAAATAAGAGAGATTACATTAAGCAAAGGCAGAGAACGTAGGTTTAGAGGACCACGCAAACCTCGTCTTAAGCAAGTAGGCTTTCATAATAAAATGAAAGGTCTGCTAGATTCTGAATTACAGGAAGATAAGAATACGCACTTAGACCACGCAGAAGAACTTGTGTTTATGCATGGTACGTCTGGATTAAAAAGAGTCGTAGACACTTTCACTAAATTATTAAGTACACTTGATGGACAAGGTGGCGGAGACGCTATCACTACGAAATGGGATGGTTCTCCGGCAGTATTTTGCGGAACAGATCCATCAGATGGACAATTCTTTGTAGGCACAAAAGGCGTATTTGCAAAAACACCAAAATTAAATAAATCACAAGCTGACATTGAAAACAATCACCAAGATACTACTAAGAACGGTGAAGAAGTAAGTAAAGCAGGTTTGAGAAATAAGCTATCGGCATCATTAGAGTACCTAAAAGACTTAGGTATTGAGGGTGTTATACAAGGTGACTTATTGTTTACTAAAGGTGATTTGAAAACTGTTAATATAGATGGCAAATCTCATATTGCATTTAAACCAAATACAATCACATACGTTGTACCAGCAGATAGCAAAACAGCAAAAGAAATGCAGTCGGCTGAAATAGGAATTGTGTTTCATACAAGTTATGCAGGCGATAGTCTAGCAGACATGAAAGCATCATTTGGTTATGATTCAAGTAAACTTAAGTCTTCATCTAAAGTTTGGTTTACTGATGCACGTATTAAAGATGTATCAGGACAGGTACAACTAAAGCAAGAAAATGTTGCAAAGATTAAACAAGCAATTAAAGAATTATCTTCAATGAAAATTGATGCAGATACTTTCAAAGCAATTAATCAAAAGATAGGGTCTATTGACTTAGTACAAGCTATTAAGGCACACGCAAACTTACCAATACGTTCTGGACAAGCATTAGAATCAGATGTAACTAAATTTGTTAAAGAGTTTTTACAGGGTTTAAATAATAAATTAGATAAAGAAATTAGCGGTTTAGCTACAGGACCTGAAGGCAAAGCAGGACAGGCTAGATTACAAACAAAAGATGCGTTAGCTAATATCATAAATACATACGAGACACAAATTGCAGAAATGTATCGTGCATATCTTAAAGTTGAAGCAGTAAAAATGATGTTTCAGCAAAAGATGAAGAACATTAAAGCAATAGACAGTTTCATTGAACAACCAGACGGTTCATTTAAAGTCACAGATCCAGAAGGATTTGTTATTGTTGACCATGTTGGTAGAGCAATGAAGATTGTAGATAGATTAGAGTTTAGTGCGGCAAATTTCGCACCAAGGGATTAGTTAGATGTTAAGTAAGAAATGTAAATTACACTTAGAAGAAGTAGGCGAAACACGCTGGGAACATTTTAAACATGCAATGTGGGTTTCGTGGCAACTAGAAAAGGCCGCATATGCGTGTATGATACATGCGTTTGCTCCAAGATGGTTTACAACTTATGCTAGTGATAAATGCAGTCAAGTATTGCAATCGAGGAATACAAAATGATGGAACAATATAAAGGCAAATTACAATTAGTTAATACGTTCACAGAAAGTAGACTGTTTAGAACAAAACAAAATCAGAATAAAACAAATGTAGATGATGCGGCAGAGTTAACATTTGCATATATGATGATTTTAAATATGTTTAATAAAGACTATGAGTTTGCACCATTGGCATCAGAATATGCTGGGAGAACAATCGCATACCGTAATTTCGATTACTTTAGAACAAGCGGTACTGACTTGTATATCATGCTTAATCGTATAATAGGTAAAGAAGTTAGTGCAGATGATGAACGTGATGAAATAGCACTAAAGCGTATTAATTTAAAAAGACAAGAAGTTATAAGATATCTAGGTCATATATCAGCAAGTAAATCAGAACCTGGATTTGAACAAAGAATGCTGTTAAGATTTCAGCGTGATTTGAATATACAAGATGGAATGCTTAAATCTATGAGAAGACTTGTAGGTGATTGGGATAATCTAAATCAAAATCAGAAAGCATTAGTAACAACCAGAATGATGCAATATCTACGTAGAAAAGCAATGCGTAGTGAGTTATTTCCAGCATTACAGAAGTTCCAGAAGCGTGGAAATTATGTTGTAAATGACGAAAAAGACACCAAAAAGAAGATTTGGGACAGTCCAATTACTAAGGCCGCGGCGGCTGTAGGCGTAATATACGGTGCAGGCAAGCTAGGAAAAGCAATGGGCAAGACATCTTATCAAACTGGAAGAAATATTGGTGGGAAATACGGATCCAGAGGTAAATAAAACCCACTTTTTTGCAAAAAAAGATAAATAAAAGCATAGGGCACTACAATTTTATAATGCCCGAGGAAATAGTTATTTAGGAGAACTAAAATGGCAAAAGTACATGAAACATATTCAGCAGGTCAATTCCTTACTGGTAACTTAAATCACTTCACAGTGACTAAGACTGGTATGGCGGCAGGCGACATGAAAGCAATTATCGAAGGCACAGGAACACGTGCTACAGTAGTACTAGTTGGTGCTATCGATGGTAACGATGTAAGAATCGCAGTAGAAAACAACGGCGCATGGGATGCCGCTGGTTTAGACGCGGCTCTAGGTGCTGATTTCTCAGTAGCCGACTTCGATTACTAAGTTATTACCCCCCTGGACTTTAAGTCCAACCCACACTTTACGTGTAATTAAAAGGCCCTCTTTAAGAGGGTCTTTTTTTTGCCTTTGATTTACCTTATAAAATGATAAATACATATAACAAGAATATAAATTTATATTTGGAGAAAAAATATGGCAAGAATACATGGAGCCGCAAGTGCTGGTGAAAACTTATCAGGCAATATCAACTTTTACACATTGTATGTAAAAGGATTAGACATTACATCAACCGGTGATGTTTCGGACCAGTCACAGCAAAATTTTGATGACATAGTTAACTTAGTTTCATTAGTTGCACAACCTATCATTATGAATAACCCTTTATCAGTGTCACTAGATGGACTAGCTCCATCGTTAACGGGCGCTGGTATGCTATTTAAGTTTGCAGTAGAGCATGGTAAAGTATTTGAAAGAAATGGCGATACCACTTCTATATTAAAAGAACTTACTGAGGGCATTACCATTGACGGTGTTTCTTTGCAAGAAGGCGTTAATATAGAATATGTAATGTCAGACATTCTATAATGGAATGGGCATCATTAATTAACGACAGAGTACAAACAACAACTTGGGATATGGATCAGGTTGTTGATAAAAGCGTTGTCGAAGAAATAATGGACGAAGTTCATAGGCGTTCAGCTTCAAAACAAAATGTAGTAAGATACGAAATCAATATATTTGATTGGTCAGATACAGAATTTAGAAATCATTTCAATAATTTTTGTCAACGTGACCCAAGAACACCAAATGCACAATATAACACACAAGTATTAGCACCGTACCTTTTAGTATTTACTAGAAGAAAAGATGCACCTTGGAATAGAGAAGGTGATCCTTCTCATACTATTGATTTACAGACACAAGTGTACAATAGACATATGATAACTGCAATGGAAATAGGAATTGCATCTACTAATATTATGCTTTCAGCGAAAACTAAAGGATTGGACAGTGGATTTTGTAATTGTATGGATTGGGAATACGAGCATTTGGATAAGATTAAAGAAAAATTAAACATAGACGATATGAAAGACCTCTATGTTGCTGTTGGACTAGGAGTTGGTTCTACTAGTACTAGAAAAACATATAATCCTCATACAAAAGAAATGAATATGTCATATACTGATGTTGGAAATATGTGGAAAAATGAACCTAAACCAGAAAAGCAAAAATACATTAAATTCGCATAAAAAATTTCTGAATTAAAATGATAAATACAATCAACGGGATAACACTTTCCCTAGATTTGGAGTTTTATTATGGCAGGAATTGATAGCAAGTTGGCGCAGTTAGAAGCAGAAAGTTTAGAAACTCATGTAGCTGTTGCCCATGAAAGATTCAAAAACCTTGACACAAGTATTGTTAGATTAGAAGGTCTTATTGAGAAAAATGCCTCTGAAACTAAAGAAGGTATTTCTGAACTTAAAAAGATTATTATCTGGGCAAGTTCTACATTATTTGCTACAATGTTGTTAGCGTTATTAACATCTGTATTTGGCAGTGCGGTAGGTATATAATGCAAGTATTTGAAGTTCTCCAACCAGTAGAAGAAGCCAAACTAGTTTATGCTAGAAAAGGCAGACAAATTGTACGTAAGTACAGATGTTCATCTGGTAGATTAAAAGGTAAAACTGTATCAACTCCGACGGCTTGTTTTAAGCCAGTTGATATTAAAAAGAGATTTACTCTTGCTAGGACAAAAGCAAAACTAGGATCAAGGTTGAAACGAAAAGCGGCTATGACAAGAAGAATGAATCCTGCAAGTAGACGTTTAAAAACGTTGAATAAAAGGTAAGAGGTACTATTATGAATTTAAAAGAAGAAATACAAAAATCAATGAGAACTGAAAGCATCGATGACAAAATTGCAGATATTGCCGATTTGGTTGGAGAGAAAGAAGAAGTAGTTCGTGACAGATTGAAGACTTTAGATTTTAAACAGTATATAGAACTTGTCAAGGCTGTTAGAAACACAGAAATGGAAACAGCAAGAGAAATTTTAGGTCTTGGAGTGAATGAAGAATTTGTAGATAATGCAAAGTACGGAATTGTACGCTACCCAGATACGGCAATTTCATATATTAAGAATGATGGCAATGGCTGGGAACACATCTACGACAAGTCATATGGGTTTAAAGGTCCTGTAGATAAAGAAGACTTGAAATATGCTAAGAAAATTGAGAAAGAAAAGATTCCATCACGTATGTTTAAAGAACAGTATTCAGCTGGTGGAACCCAGTCTCCTGGCGAAATGAGAGCATCAAAGGCCGCATCAGCGGGCGCTACAGCACAGGCACCAACAGCGGCAGATAAAACTAAAAAAGCACAAGCGATGCAACGATTAGGAAAAGATAATTTAGGCGGAGCAACTGCACAACAGGCGGCAGATGCAGTCACGCAGGCAGGACAAGGAAAAGCACTAACGCCAATACAGCGTAAAGCAATGGCACAACAAGCATCATCGGTTGATGCTTTAGCGGCGGATCCTAGAACTGCAACACAATTTAGAAATCTATTAAATAAACTGAACAAGTAATTTTAGGGGTATTGAATGAGATTAACAGAAGTTTTAGGTGGATTATACGTAATGATTAATGAGGAAGAGAGCGATTTAATTGCTAAATATTTCTCAGAAAATGAATATGTCAATGAAACACAATTATCTGAAAGAGAACAGATAATTGCAGAAAGACTGTCACACAAAGGTGTTCTTGTGCCTTCATTAAGAGGGTATAGGACTGTATAACGGAGGAAGTAATGACTGGACCAAGTAGAGCAGATGTAGGTGCAATGGCGAATCTTCTTAAAGCTATGAATGGCGATAAGAGTGGATTAAAAGCACAAACAGAAGCACAACAATCTCAGGGTGGGAACGAGATAGTGGATGTAAGTCCCGGTATAAAAACTGCGGACATCAAAGCCATGGAAAATATTATGAGAAATTTCCAAGGTGCTACGGCAAACGTTGCAAAAAAAGTTGCAACTACAATTAATGAATCTAAAAAAACACCAAAAGGTGTACAAGTAGGTATATATTCTGTTGAAAAAACAGACGATAAGGCCTTTAATATTGTTGATAGTAGAACAAATGACACGCTGTTTGAAGATTTAAGAGCGTATGAAACAGCATATATTTTAGTACATCATTTGAATGAAGGCAGAAAGATTAACTCACAAGAGATAACAAAAGTTATTTCAACCAATGCAGTATTCGAAAAATTCTATTATGATGCATTACAGCATAAAAATACATACAAGTTAGCAAAGAAGCGTAACGATTTTGGTAAGATGGACATAGCAGAGGCTCGATTTAGTAGAGCGAAAGCAGAAGCCTGGAATGCTAAAAAGCACGTTAATGAGTTGTATGAAGCTATTAAAACACAAAAACCACTAATTTAATTTAAAAAGATAAATACATAATATAAACATATTATGTAATGGGGCAATTACCATGAGAAGTACAAACTTTTTTAAGACAGATACAATAATGATATCGTCAAAACTAAATGAGTATCTCAAGTCAAACTTCAATTATTCAGTTGAAGGAGACTTGAAATCATTAAGCGAGGCTAAAGATAAGCTGGAATCAAAGAAACGTGAAATGCGTTCAGACTATCAAAACCGTGAGTACGTAGAAACTATGATGATGCTAGAAACAGTTAAGTCATTGTTGAAAGCACACAAAGAGCAAACACTTGACGAAGGTGGAAAACACAAATACGTAAGTGATGCACAACGTAAGGCTGTTCACGCTAAGAAGGCCGAAGAAAACACTAAAACAAAGGAACCAAAAATGGAAAATACAGATAAAAAATCTGCCGAGGTTTCTAATGAAAATTTAGAAGAAAGTCTTCTAGCACAGTTGAATAAACTACTAGAAGGTGACGCGGCTGAGGCTGAAATTACAATGGCGGCACGTGGTATCGTAGACGAACTACAAGACGTTATCGAAAAATTAGGTAAAATTCAAAACGACCAATTAGGTCCACTATCTGATGAAATGGCTTATACCCATGGACCAGACCAAGCAGGAACATTTAAATCTTCTGTTGATTCAGCGATTGCTAGTTTATTAGACTCGGCACGAACAGCAAAAGATTCAGTTAATAATGCTACTCTAGTTCTTTCAGGCGAAGCGGCATCAGATGATTCAATGGCACCAGCTGACAACGAAATGGGCGGCGACATGCAAGATGATATGGAAAGCGACATTACGGCAGATATAGCCGGTGGCGACGAATCTGCATCGGGTGAAATTGATGAACCATTAGGTCGTGCGAAAAGAGACTAAACATGAAAATTTCAAGTCTGTTGAACGAAGACGCAAACTACAATGCACAGATGCGTAATGATATAAATGCGTATCTTGTTAGACTAAAAGCAAATGATATTGGCACCGTAGGTACTGATATGATGGTAGATGAGTTGACAGACATGGGGTATAGTGTTACTCCAGAAAGTTTAGTAGATATATTGTCTAATAGCAAGTATGTTAGTAAAGTAACAGTCGATACCATTGATTTAGCCGGAGCCCCATCTGGTGGAAACAATGATAAAGAAAAAGACCGCGAAACAGTTAAAAAACTTGCTGTTAAAACAGCGAATAAGAGGATAAAATAATGGGCTTAATTATTAAAGGCGAACACAATATTATTTCTAAAAAAGAAATGGCAAATAAGGTTGCTCAGGATTTAGAAGATAACGCAAACAAAGGCACAGAAAAATTATCGGACTCACAAAAAGAAGTTCGTAAAGAAATTGCTAGTGCTAAAAGACACCGTGAATTTATGCAAAGAGTTGCAGACAAGAAAGCAATATCTACTAGAGAAGAACGTAAGATTGCAGAAGCGGAAGTTATCACAACACCTGAGATTATCACAGAAGCAAGAGCAGAAAAAGAAGCTATTATGGCTAAAAAGTCTGTGTCACTTGCTGAAAGACCAGATTTTGCATCAATGACTAAGAAAGAAATAGACATGTGGGCAGAAGAAAATTTAGGTTTGTCACTAGACCGAAGAAAAACTAAAGCAGATTTAATCGCACAAATTAACGAAAATTTGTAAGTTTCACTTGCATTCTATATGATTCTGTAGTATACTATTAGTATGCTACTAGAAAAATATAACTATCAACCCTTAGAACGTGTTAATGTGGATGGATCTCGACATTATCAAACACCTACAGGAAAACCATTACCGAGTGTTACTACAGTGCTGGATGCACTTAAGGACAAAACTGCATTATATGAATGGCGCAAAAGAGTAGGCGATGAAGAAGCAAATCGCATTATGAAACTTGCAACAGGTATAGGCACACAAGTTCACTTACATATCGAAAAATTTATACTTGAAGAAGATAGACCAAATGGGTCTAATCTTATTCATCAAATGGCAAAAGAATTATCAGACATTGTTATTGACAAAGGACTCTCAAACGTAGATGAAGTTTGGGGTACAGAAGTTCCTCTGTACTATCCCGGATTATATGCAGGTACCACTGATTGTGTTGGTGTATGGAAAGGGAAGCCTGCAATCATTGACTTTAAGACTTCTCGTAAACCAAAAAAACGTGAATGGATTGATGATTATTTTTTACAAGGTGCCGCATATTCGGCCGCACATAATGAGATACATGGAACAGATATCAAAACTATTGTTATCATGATGATTGGTTGGGATGCAGAAGCAGACAACATGGGCAATTATCAAGAATTTGTTGTAGAAGAAAACGAATTTGACAAGTATTCGCTACAATGGGCGAACAAGGTTCAAGAGTATTTTGATAAATACATGTAGTAATTAGGAGTTTTAGATGGCTACAACTAACGTTAAAATTTTACTCAGACGTGGACTAAGAAAAGAAATTAGTGCAGATACCCTTGAAACAGGAGAAATGGGCTTTGCTTATGATACCAATCAGTTATATGTTGGTATTGATTCAGCAATCAATGAATTACAGTTTGATCCATTTACAAATGCACAAGCAGTTGTTCAGTCTTGGTTAGATAGTGCAGACAACCCAGAACCAGGTTTAACTATTGATGAAGATTTAGTTATTCGTCAGGTTTCAGATGTTGATGCGTTGATAACTGCAATGGACACATCAGGTTCATTTAACGTACATGAATACGGACGTGCAAGACGTAACGTAGAAGTTGTAACAGAAAACTCTTTTAATCAAATGTTTGCAGACCAGCATTTACAATCGTTAGATGCGGCAACAGGCAGGCGTTCAAGTCTATTTAACAAAGAACTAAAAACAACAGCAGGTACATTTTTAAGATATCTTAAGACAGATTGTACATCATTCTTTATTGACTACTCATTAAAACAAACTGACGGCAATGTGACATATGTAAGAGTAGGACAAATTAAAGTAATTAATGGTGTTCCGCAAGGTATCAACCAAGTAAAACTTAGCGATGATAACACAGAAATTTGGCAAGATGATGGAGATAACATTGCAGAACCAGATGAATTTTCAAATATTAATTTTGATGCAGTAATTGACGGCGATGATATCAAGTTTAATTATACACAAAATGCAGGATTTGAAACAGATATAAGTTTTACGGTTAAAAGATGGACAATGTAATATGCGTGATAAAGCTACTTTGCTTTATGAGTGGCGACAGATAAGACTAGAACTTCAAAAAGACTTCTCTAAAAAGCAACTACAAGAAACTATGGATTGGTTTACAAGCCTTGATCCAGCAACACATGGCTTCAACTATGATGATATGTACACCTGGCCAGATATCTGGGAATACATCAATGAAGGTTGGTATACGCATAGTGGTAATGGTCTAGGGTGTTATTATACTGTAGATTTTGCATGTCCAGACAGAGATAACCAACTTTGGTTAGTACATGATATGTTACATGGTGATATGTACTTAGTTGCATATTGTGATGGATATATCTTAAATAGAGCAAACGGCCAAGTATGTGAATATGAAAAGCACAAAAAAGACTTGCATATTATGGAAAAGTTTGATAAAAAGAAGATTAATTCGACTCTTAAGGATCGGAAATAAATACATATATAATTAACAACATAAATACGAGAAAGCAAATGTTAAAAACAAAACAATATAAAGAAGGCGATATTGTCACATTAGTAATGACTGGTGGACAAGAATTGCTAGGTAAGTTTGTAAGTGAAAACGGTACAGATTTTGTCGTTAAAAAACCATTGACTTTGGTCTTTGGACAACAGATTTCGTTTCAGCCATTTACTGTAACAGGTGATAGTGAAGGCGAAGTTGTATTACGTGATGATAAAATAGTTTCTGTTTTGCAAACAAACAAAGAAACGACCAAAGCGTATCAATCTGCAACAAGCGGATTAGTTACACCAGACTCAGGATTAATAACGTAATGCCAAGTGCCGCAAGAACAACAGATAGTACATCAGCACACTCACCCTGTGGACCAGGTACGTGCGATGCAGGTTCTAAAAATGTAATCATCAATGGATTAAATGCATTTAGAGTGAATGACAAGGATACACCACACGGTGTACCGCCTTTTTGTACACCACATGTAACTCCTCTTGTTGTAGGTTCGCATAATGTTTTTGTCAATGGGCGTCCATTGGGAAGAGTAGGCGATTCGTTTTCATGTGGCATTAAAGTTGTTTCTGGGTCAGGAAATGTTATTGTAAATAGTTAGGATAATAAGATGGCTAGTGAAGCAGAAATTGAAAGACTATATCAAGAATTTGTAAATAGAGGCGGAGGACAATACACGTTTTCAAACGTAAATACCACGCCTGCACAGTATTATAGTACAACATCATCTGCATCACTTACACCAGGGCAAGAAGCATTATTGATAGCAAGACAAGAACAGTTTAATAGACAGTCTGCATTATCAACTATTGCCAGTGAAGTTGCAGGTAACAACTTTACAAATCCATATATTGGAAGAGCAGATAATAGTATCGGCATCATAAACAACTTTGCACTAAACCCAACGTTAGCAAATGTTACAGCGTTAGCAGGTGCTTTTGGGTCCTTTAGTGCTATAGAGCAAACAGCAATTTTTGCCGGCATATTAGAATTAACAGGTGTTGATGTAGGTAATGTAATTAAAGTATTGGGTATAGGGGCATTAGGCCTTGCACTATTTAATTCTTTAAAAACACATACGACAGGACAAATGAGTGATTTGCCGAAAACACTATCAGATGCTAGTGCTTTAGCTGGAATGAATTCTCAGTTTGGCGAACAAAAAGATAGTTGTTCGTTTTTTAATGAAATATTAGGAGTGCTAAGTGGTGGGTTTGATGGCACAATGGATTTTATTGATAATGCATTTGATAAATTAGGTGGGTTTTTACAACAATCAGGCATATCAGGAATTATAGACCAAATTACTAGTGCGATAAGTGGTGCAGGAGGCATTATAGGTGATGTAATTAATGCAGTATCTGGTGTTATAAATTCAGCGACATCGGCACTCAGTGGTATATTAGGGCAGATAGGAAGTATGGTAGGAAAAGTAACAAATGCGATTGCAGATGTTACAAACCAGATTGCAATGGAAGCCCAAAAGTTATTAGGTTTAGCAAGTGAATTACTTTCAAAAGCATTGGCATTATCAATGGCGGCGGCGGCATTAGATCCATGTCAAATGGCAGTAATACTTAATACAGGAAGTAATGAAATGAAAGGTGCAGTTAATAAACTTAATGCACCGATGAATGCACTTTCATCTATTCCTACATCTATTGATAGTAGGGCGGATGCTGGTACTGTTATTAAAACAATGGACCAAGCAAAACAAGAAGCATCACAATCTCCTGGAGTCCCACAATCACCATTTACTGAAACTGCAAAATTACATAAACCATTAGACGCATATTTGCATAATTTATTTGCAGAAGTTACGGGTATATTCGGAGACACTTTTGATACTATTAAGAATGCAGTAGGAGGAACAGTGCTTTCAGCTACACCTAAAACTGGCTCATTGCCATCGACATCAACTAATACACCAAAGACAACACCAACAATTATATCAAGTGATGCCTGGAGGCAATGGCAAGGAGCATATTCTAATACATTGTTAGAATTAAAAAGAGATATAAAACATCTAAAGATGTTTATTAACCAAGCAGTTGCAACAAAAACTTTTTCTACAGAAGAATTAAAGCAACAAGCAATCATACTTTCTGAACAATTAGCACAGGATGAAACATCGGTTTCAGTAGAATTAAAATCAGCTAATTCTCAGCTAGTTTATGAATCAGAAGGAAATAAATTTAGAATCGATAGCAAAGAGCAAAACAAACTAGAACTTTTGAATTCTAAAGTCGCACCACATACAACTAGACTGATAAATCGTATCAAACGAAATTATGCCAGTGCAGTAGTGCAGTGGAACTCTATAGACCAAAATGTTAGGTAATATTAATGATAGGTATTTTTGGAGATAGTTTTGCACATGAGAATGGCGCCATAGGCTGGCCAACTATATTATCGCAACTAAGCGATGAACCACAAGAAAACTTTGCACTATATGGAACTTCATTGTCTTATTCATATAGAAAACTTTTAGATAATATCGATAGATTACAAGAGTATTCTAAAATTATTTTTATATGTACTGAACCAGGCCGACTGCATTTAATCAATAATAGCACAAACCATGAATTACTTTACAATTCTCGTAATGCTACAGAATCTATGGCTTTAAATAATCAATTTAAATTGTCTAAATTTAACATTTCAAATGATGAAAAAGTTAATCTGCAAGTATTACATGCGGCACATACTTTACGTGTTCATTATCCTGATACATTTGATTTCGTTGATGATGCAGTAAAACGTGCAGTGAGTTCTTTACACGATAAAACATTGATTTTAAATACTAGGGAATTAGCTAACATCAGTAAATTAGATATGAAAGATATGATGCCAACTATAGATATATGGGAAGATTCCAGTCTAGGAAGAGTGTGTCATATGAGTCATCAACAAAATAAAGAATTAGCAAGATACATAAAAAGACATTTTGATGATGGACTTGATGTGCATAGTACACTTATTGATGCAAAAACACACTATACAGAATCGGCAACTCTGGCTCAAGCAGGCCTTAGGATGACAGCACCATGAAAAATAAAAAGTTAATCTGGATATTTGGACAAACATCAGACTTTAGTAAAGAAATTATTAGACAGCAACAAATTAGATATAATGATGATGTTGAGATATTTGGTAGAGACAATTTTGTATTTGTTGATACTCAAGGTTGTGTAGAAAAAGTATCAAGGATGAAAGTACCAGATTATATAATCATAAATCAAAAGTGTGATTTTTTACCAAAGGATGAACCTCCTCACTGGAATCAAGGACTTAAACATATAAACCAACATCAGGACCCATACTCATGGAAATGGTCATACCCAGTAACAGTTATTAATACTATATCACACGTTCTTAATGAAGTGCAATCATCAAATAGACGTAGTGGTAAAAAAGATATAAATGTTATATTCATTACAAGTTCTATCACTGTAACTGATAAGACTGCCGCATATAAATTTAAGTATAAAGATTATATTAGTATAAGACAGATGCAACAGCAACAATGGATGGCATGTAGCAAAGAGAATATGAAAATAGCATGTATGAGTCCGTCATACTTAGATGAAACTAATATAGAAGAATATGCAGGCCGTGTAGTAAATAGTGTACATACTACAATAATGGATAATCATATATTAGATTTAAGTAGAAATACTGATGATCCAATGCCATGGATAAAACTCTCTTAAATGATAAATAGATATAAGGAGTTTAATTATGCGTATTGAAGAAATTTTAAAACCAATGGAAGAAGGCGTCAATGACCCTCATATTTTTAAAGCAGTATTTTTTGCTGGAGGCCCAGGCGCAGGTAAAACTTTTGTTGCTAAAAAATTACTAAAAGGTACTGGACTTAAACCTATAAACTCTGATGACATTTTCGAGTTTATGATGGGCAAAGCAGGTAAAGAATTAACTCCTGACAATATCTATTCAGATGAAGGACAAAGAATTCGTAATCGTGCTAAAGAGATTACTGCGAATAAAGAAGCATCACATATCGCAGGAAGATTAGGACTTATAATTGATGGTACTGGCAAAGACGTTGCAAAAGTATCAAAAGCACAAGAACAGTTACATCAACTTGGTTATGACACTATGATGTTGTTTGTAAACACAAGTGAAGAAGTTGCACAGAAACGTAATCAGGATCGCCCAAGAAGTCTTCCTAGAGAACAAGTTAATAAGATGTGGAATTCAGTACAACAAAATCTTATGAAGTTTCAGCAACTATTTCGTGCAGGAAACTTTCACATTGTAGATAATTCTGGCGGACTTGAAGATCCAGAAAGAGCAGAAAACTTTTCAAAAGTTAACAATCAAATTGATAAGTTTCTTATTCAACCACCGTCTAAGCGTCAAGCAAAGCAGTGGATACAAGACGAAAAAACAAAACGCAATACTGGTCCATAATAACTATTGACATTCCTCACTAAATATAGTATTATTAGTATATAACTATGTAGGTGAATAATGGATCAAAACATACTAGAAAAATTTCAAAATTATCGCAAAAATATTGACTTAGAGTTTATTTCAAAAACTCACGTTCATTATTGTACCCCTTGTTATGGTGGACAAATCACAGAGCCTTTCTTTCGTAGTTGGACTAAGGCACATATGATGTATACTAGACACGAAATACCTTACTCAGTTACAACTAGTGCAAATGAATCGTTGATATCAAGAGCCCGTTGTCATATGGTTGCGTACTTTATGGCTAATCCAAAAGCAACACATTTAATGTTTATTGACGCTGATGTTAATTTTGATTGTATTGATATCTTACATATGTTGCAACATGATAAAGATATTATAGTCGGTGCATATCCAAAAAAAGATTTAGATTGGAGAGGCATAGAACGTAGAATACTAGGTGGCCGTGCGGATACATTAGAAGATTTGAAACAAGCAGGCGCCAATTATGCATTGAATTTTGATTGGAACATAGAAGAAGACAATTCACGTAAAATAAAAACTAAAGATGGGTTGGTAAAGTTACGTGACGCGGCAACTGGTTTTATGTTGATAAAACGTGAAGTAATTGAAAAAATGATTTCCGCTTATCCTGATTTGTATTTTAATAATGATTTGAATATGGATGAAGAATTTGCTAAATGGACTTATCTATTTTTTGATTGTATGCATGAACAAGATACAAAGCGGTATCTATCAGAGGACTACGCATTTTGTCGTAGATGGCAAGCATTAGGTGGTGAAGTTTGGCTAGACCCACTAATCAATTTAGACCATGTAGGGCACTTTACCTTTTCTGGTAATGTTGGTAAAATATTTCAACAAAATTCTTCAATCGAAGATGACATATAGTAAAAGAGGCCTAAGCCCCTTTTACTTTTTTGTACCATTGATGAAATCTAATTCTTCTTCTGTGTAAGGCCACATATCAAAAACTTCCATACATGTTGTGTTTAAATTCAGAAATCTCATTGGCTTTTTTATAATAGCCTCTACTTCTTAGTTCTCTAATTGCCATACAGTAACTTCTGTATTCCATTGCTTTTATAAATCTTTTAAACATCATTTTCTCTTAACATTAATGCTTTAGCTTCTTTGATATACCCTTGACGGTACAACTCACTTGCCGCTCTTGCACGACCGGCACTCTCACCAAACGCCCATATTGCCATAACCGCTGTTGTAAGAGCCATCTTTATTATTTCACATATTCTGCATGTGCTTCTAATTATCATCGTATTCATTATACCCATCCCTTAAGATTATGATTTACTGTAGTTTCACGCCTTTGTAATACTCGTTGTCTACGCTCTAAGTCAACTAAGTCGTGCGAACTAGCCAAGTAATCATATTCTATTTGTTCTATTGTTCTTGGTTTTAATTTCTTTAGTAATTTTAAAATAAACTTAAGCATTAAAATTCCTTCCGATATGTCCTAATCCGTGATATCCTTTTGGTCCATCACCTGTTTCTATCATTACTTGATAGGCATACTGCCAATCATTCTTGTATTCTGTTTTGGCCCAAAGCATCATGTCCTTTTGCAACTTATTAGAAGTTCTGGACGAAAAGACACTCACAAGGCCGCTGAAAAAGTTCAACGTCATTTACGTTCTCCGTATAAAATAAATTTTCTTTGTGCTTGAGGAAAGCAATACCCCGGTCTTTTCCGGCGTCATTCGTTTGTTGTGGCAGTCTGCGCCTGCCCTGGTCTTTCCCAGTGCCAATACAAGAAAGGACTTCTTGTATCACTTTTATTTATATAAATATACACGAATAAATGATGAATTAACAGTGTTTTTTCGACATTCCCGCTATGTCCTAAATGCAAAGCTACTTGCATACCTCGATAACCTCACTGCATATCAAAATAACTATTGATTTTTTATATTAAATATGTTATTATAACTAAGTAATATTACAAAAGGAGACAATATGCCAAAAGTTTTTTGTTCAAAGTATAATGAAGAATTGCCCGGATTAGAAAAAGCACCATTTCCGGGAGAAGCAGGTAAACGAGTACTTGAGAATGTCTCAGAAAAAGCATGGAATGAATGGTTAAATTTTCAAACTATTTTGATAAATGAGAATAGACTAAATTTAATGGATGAAAGTGCTAGGGCATTCTTGTCAGAGAATAGAGATAAGTTCTTATATGAGCCAGGCGAACTTGCTATGCCTGAGCAATATAGGGATCCTAATATCCCTGACCTAAGATAGAAAGATAGTAAATGGAAATTTCGATACAAAGTGAAAAAGTTCCCGTATGGGAATTAAGTAATGTAACATTACCAAATTTAGACGTACCTGCATTATATAACAATAGTACGGAAAAATTACTTCCAATGAGTCAAAAACGTGAGCCTATGGACTTAGTTGAAGGCAATGATAATCATCTAAAATTCCAAACAGAATGGCTTAGACATTGTGACACTATTCAGACATTTTTAAAGGATGGATCCGCATATAAAGAATGTATTGAATTACAGCCTATGTGGCCTAATGGTTTTGCAAGATTTGATTGGCCTAGACATTTAAGCTGTATACAAATAATGCATGACAGAGACGGTTTTAGTATGGGGTCTCATATTGATAACAGGACAGTAGTTGGAGTAGTTATTGTAAATTTACAAGATAATCCTATTGGTTCTGGTACATCATTTCATAGGTATACGGATCCTCATAATGTCGAAGACAGTTGGTATCAAGGACCTACTAAAAAAGGCACAGGCGTATTCTTTCTCAATAATTGGAATACGTGGCATAGTGTAAATAATAGCGGTGGTGGTGATAGACTAATTGCATATAACATTATACCATTATCGAATATGTTTCAACTTAACTAGGTGAATTGATGAAAAAGTTAGTATGGAAAGTACATCTTGTAGCAGACCACGTTAATGCAGGCGGAACTGTTAGTGGAGGAAGGCTATTTGATATGGCTGATGTATCGGCATACACTATGATTAATGAAACATTTTTAACAGAAAGACCGGACATTGCGGTAGTTACAAATAGTGCGGATGTTAAGTTTGTTGCTCCTGCATATGCATATGGCTTTATAGAATCCTATGCTGAAATTATAGAAGTAACACCTGCAAGAATAAATGTATCAATTACGATGCAATACCGAGACAATAGAAGTTTAGATTGGTATGACTGTTTTGTGGGAACTTTTAGTTTTACATGTTTAGATAAAGCGACTCGCAAAGTTTATAAAATGTCAAAAGAGGAAATGAATGAAATTAAAAGCTAAAGTTTTAGTTACCGGCGGAGCAGGATTTATAGGAACAGAGTTGGTAACCCAACTGTTGTCTAATGGGTATTCGGTTACAATACTAGATAAAAAAGATAAGCCCGAGAATATAGATAGTAGGGTAAAATATATTCAAGGAGATTTACAAAATGCGGCACGTTGTGTTATGGCATGTGCGGGACAAGAGTTTATAATTCATTTAGCCGCAAAGCCTCGTATACCAGAGAGTTTCCTCAATCCAGATGAATACTTTGATAATAATGTAACAGGTACACGTAATATTCTAACAGCCGCAAGTGCAGTTAGAGTACGTAAATTTGTGTTTGCAGGCAGTAGTTCAGTATATGGAAATAATCAAACACCCCATAAACCTTATCACAAACCAGACCCACTCAACTACTATGCTATGACTAAGTTGTTTGGCGAACATCTATGTAAACAATACAAGAATATGTTCGATTTAAATTATAATATTCTACGTTTTTTCACAGTGTATTCAGAGAACCAACCTAATTCTAATACAGGCGGACTGATGATAGGTAAATTTGGTAGACTTGCTAACGAAGGAGAGCCGTTAACGGTTCATGGCGACGGAGAATATAAGAGAGATTATATACATGTTTCTGATGTAGCAAAGGCCTGCATAGCGAGTATTGAATCAAAAGTAAGAAATGAAATATTTAATGTTGGTACAGGTACGAACATATCAGTAAATGGTGTAGTAGACATCATTAAGAAGTTTAAAGATGTTAAGGTATTACATGAAGCAAATCCAAGAGGATATGCTAGGGATACTCTAGCAGATATAAGTAAAGCAAAGAAGCTATTGGGATGGGAACCAGAGATAGAACAAGTACAAGGAATAACAAACACATACAAGAGGATATTTAATGAATAAACAGATTGAACCTATTAGAGAAAAACTAGATGAAAAGATTAAACAACTTAACTCTAGTAGGGTATTTAAAAAGGTCACACCTAAATATGATTTATCTTGGTATGTAAAATGGGCCGCATCAGTATTGATATTGGTTGCTACCTGTGCCAGAGCAACAGGTACTATACCACAGGTAGATTTGTGGTTCGGATTGTTTGGGACGATGGGTTGGTTTTGGGTAGGAATGTTATGGCACGATAGAGCATTGATAATGCTTAATGGTGTTCTTGTTACTTTAATTTTTTCCGGCCTCTTAAACTTCTATTTCGGAGCCTAGTTTGTTAAGAAAGGCATATATTCCACCTGGAGCAGGTATGAACTTCATAGCATTCCATTGCCTACATCTTGCTGATATCAATAAAATTATTAATTACAAATCGCATGTAAATGAATATTCCTGTGATTTTCAAAAATCTACATTATGGCCTTGGGATATCACACGGGAAATTAATGAATTTGAAATGTTATATCCTGATATAGTCTCTAGTCTGAAAAGTTTTAGAAATAAAATGTCTAAAGAACAATTCATCAAACTTGCCTTAAAACATAGAATAACAGCCGCTGGGATACGTGTTATACAAAAGAAATATTATTGGCTACCTATACATGATTACTCTATATTTTACTTGAGTTTTTATGGCAAAGATCCAGAATTTGATTTATATTTAGATGAACTTATGTCTCTTTGTTGGAAGATACACAGTGACGCAGGAGAGAGTCTTATATCTCTTACTCATTATGAGTTACCTAGAAATAATTATAACGTAGATACTATGCAAATTGATATCGAAGACTGCGAAGAATTTGTGTCTAATTTACTTTACGTGAAGCATTTAACACCAGCTAATAAAGACGAACCATTGCCTGAACTATCTACGGAACCTCGCAAGTTTATTAGACATGAAAAATCTAATGTAGATATCACTATAAGTTATAGAAAAATATTTATGGAGCAAAATGTAAAAGAACTAAGGAGGCTATATGACTTTTTTGGAATTGAAAACCATTTCCATAATAATGTAACTGAAATTGTAAAAGCATTTAGAGAATATAATCTTACAAATTTAAATTTAATTAGTTCTTTTGATTTTTCATCAGCACCTGGTTATGATAAAACTTTTATTCACGCTTGGGCAGAAAGGCATAAAAAATGAGAAGTTTAAAAGAGTTATATATACCATCAAATGTAGATAAATTTTTATCACATATGGCATTGTATTGTGAGCCAACTGGTACACTATTTAGGAATGCGATTGGCAAGAATAATCAATATAATACTCCTACAGAACTTTCGCCTTTTATTTTTAATGATGATGTTATTAAAAGAAAAATTAAATATGCTGAGTCACTGCCCGGTAAAAATTGTCCAATGTGTAATTATAATTTGCAATCATCTTACGATTGGTGGTATAGGTCAGATACATGGCACATAGATAAAGTAAGACACGAATATCCGAATGCATGGGGACATTCTCAATCATTCTTATCAGGTAAAAAAGTTGATATTGCTGAATTTGTTGAAAGGCACCGAGATAAATTTAACAGTGATAAACGTGAATTGCTATTGCAAAAATCTTGGGATGAAATAGGACTATATGATGTATCTTACTATCTTATTCCATTACTTGGATTTGAGGAAGAGATTGATAGATGGCTGACCCTTTGTATGAAACTAAGATATCAAATTATGATGAAGTCTGGTATAGATGTAAAGAATATTACTTATGTGCATCCGTCCCACCATTTCACTAAATTAGTAAAGCCAGCTGGAATCGATATGAAAACATTGGCTATTTCAATTTCTAAAGATGCGACATTGGTAAATGAGATAAATTCTATGAACAATACTAACGATTTAAATT
>Ga0228629_1000044_pt1 | contig 37929 bp, 60 predicted proteins | sample 36DmetaG_FD_183022 | JGI IMG/M metagenome (GOLD analysis project Ga0228629, IMG submission 183022) | Seawater microbial communities from Monterey Bay, California, United States - 36D | ecosystem: Environmental > Aquatic > Marine > Coastal | place: USA: California | collected 2016-11-14
GTTAGAGATATTAGTAAAGTGTTTACAGAATATTCTCAAACATTTAGTTTACCAGCGAGTAAAACCAATAACAAAATATTTAAACACTTTTATAACAATGATATTCAGAATGGTTTTGATGCAAGGATAAGAGTACCTGCAAGTATAGAACTTAACTCTATACCTTTCAAGAATGGATATATTAAACTTGAAGGAGTTGATTTAAAGAACAATACTGCACATACATACAGAATAACATTTTTCGGTAACACCATATCGTTAAAAAACCTTTTAGGAGATGATTTATTATCTTCTTTATCTTGGTTAGATAAATTTAGTAAAAAACCAAATGGCAGTAATCTAAAAACAACTCAAGAAGACATAAAGGAATATTTAACAACATCTATAACTAAATCTGTTGATAGTGTTGACTATGTAGCTCCTATACAAGTTCCTTTAATCACACATACTCAAAGGCTTTATTATGAAAGTGGAACACACGCTAATAATAGTGATAACTTATCTTATGAAGGTACTGGAAACTCTAAACATCAAGGAGTTAAATACAACGAACTAAAATATTCTATAAAATTAAGTATTATAATAAAAGCTATAGAGGAGAAATACGGATTAAACTTTAGTGATGACTTTTTCAAAGGAGGAGATTCTTCTTTTGATAATTTGTATATGTGGTTACATAGGTCTAAAGGAAAAATAACAAGTGGAGAGCAGTTAGAAACATCTATTTATACTGTTAATGATTTTAGTGATTACAGTCTTTACAACGGTAGTTCTATGGAGGATAGTGTGCTTACTTTATCTGATGGATATTACTTCAATAATCAAGTACTAAAATTAAGTCTTATCACTACAACTACAAATGTAGATTATTCTGTTACTGTATTTAGAGATGGTGTTTCTGTGTATTCTGCTTCAGAATTAACTGGCAGTATGACTAATGTAAGCATACCTGTATCTAATAATTCATCATATACTATTCAAATAAGTTCTGCTCAATCAATCACATTTCAAAAAGCCGATTGGAGTTATACTTATTATGATAGCGAAAATGATTTTATATGGGAAACATATACGAGTTCTACCATTAACATAACAACTGATATTAATTTTAATATTACACAACAAATACCTAAAATGAAGGTGTTAGATTTCTTAACTTCATTATTTAAGATGTTTAACTTGGTTGCGTATGTTCAAGGGAGCGAAATGGTTGTAAAAACATTAGATGACTTTTATGATAATCCATCAGCAGACTCGCCTTACGACATAACAAAGTATGTGGATGTTAATTCATCACAAGTTAATTCAGCATTACCTTTTAGAGAGGTGGTTTATACTTATAAAGGATTAGGCACTTTCTTAGCAAAGCAACACGAACAGTTGTTTAACGAAGAATGGGGTACAGAAGAGTATAAGGGTTCTGATGGTCTTATTTTGTCTGAAGGTATATTTAAAAGTGAAATACCTTTTGAGCATATGAAGTTTGAGAGATTAATAGACTTAAATACAAGTGAATTAACATATGTGCAATGGGGGTTTTGTGTTGATGATAATCAAGATAGTTACATTGGAAATCCTTTGATTTTTTATATGAATCGAGAAGTTCTTCCTCAAGGAAAACCTATATCTTTTGTCAATCAAGTTGGTACTGTAAATGAAGAAGATAATGTAGCTATAGACCACGTACCTATCACATCTTATTATGTGCCATCTAATTCAGATTTTAAAGCTACTCAAGTAGAGGATAGACAATCTATAAACTTTAGTGCAGAAAAAGATGAATGGGATTTAGTTACTACAAGGGAAAGTTTGTTTAACAGTTACCACAGAAATTATATTTCAAATGTTTTTGATGAGTCTAATAGATTAAAGAAGATAAGTGCTTATTTACCGTTAAGAATATTGTATAAATACACATTAGCAGATAGATTTGTTTATTTAGGTAAAAGTTATAAAATTAACTCTATAGAGACAGATTTCTATACAGGTAAATCAGATATAGAATTAATTAATGATTATGTTAATATACCTATTGATTACGAAGCACCAACCGCTCCGAGTAATTTAACAGATATAGCTAAAACAGAAACAACAATAACCATACAATGGACTGAATCAACAGATAATATTGGTGTTGTAGGTTATAATATAGAGTTAAATCAAGGAGAGCAAATAATAACTATAGGTAATGTAACAAGTTATCAGATAACAGGTTTAAACGGACTTACAGTATACAGAATAGCGTTATCAGCATTTGATGCGTCAGGAAATGAATCAAACATCTCAAATGTAATAGATGTAGAAACAACTCAAGGATGATAAGACAAACATTAGAATTACTAAGGAATAACGAGTGGTTAATTGAAGACAAGGATGTCAATATAGCTAAAGGACTATATGAAATGCCTTCAAGTTTTAGAGAGTTAAAAACAAGTATAAAAAGAAAAAAACTAACAAGATAATGGCTGACGATAATAAAATAATTTTAAAGATACAAGTTGAAAAAGGTGGCTCAACAGCTACGTTAAAAAACTTTGAAAATCAGGTCTTAAAGTCTGGTGTAGCTATAAAGGATTTAAATAATTCTATAGGTAATTTTACTACAAGTAGACTTAAAATGGATGGTCAAGTGAAATTAACTACAGACCAATTCAAAAGGCTTGAGAAATCAGTTGGTGGCTTTAAGACTGCTACAGGTGCAAGTACTTCAGCTACTCTTGAACTCGGTAGGGTTCTTTCTGATATGCCTTATGGTATTCGAGGTGTTGCCAATAACTTGCAACAATTAGCTTCTAACTTATTCTTTATGTCTAAAGCTACTGATGCTGCTACAGGTAAATCCGTAGGTTTTTTAGGAGCTATAGGTAAGGTACTTAAGGGGTTGATAGGACCTGCTGGTATACTTATAGCTTTTCAAGGAATAATAGCTGCATTTGATTTTTTTAGTCAAAAAACTAAAAAGGCAGAAGAAGATTTAGGAAATTTTGGTGGAACTGTAGCTAAATCTGGTTCTAATCTAAAGATTCTAAAACAAGCATTAGAAGAGGGCACTATATCTACAGAAGAAGCTAATAGGGCAGTTAATAAAGCTAATTTAGAATATAAAGACTTAAACCTTAAATTAGATGAAAATAATCAGCTCACAAAAGATAGTGTTGAACGTATAGACGATAAGATAGATGCAATAGAAAGATTAGCTAAGGCACAGGCTTTACAAGCATTGTTAGAAGCCGAATATGAAAAAATAGGTAAAGCGAGAGCTGACCTTGATGCTGACTTAGCTGAAAAAGGATTAAAATTAAAAGACTTAGAGATAAGAAAAAAAGAGTTCGAGGCAAAACTGGAAGGCAAACAAGGTACTGCAAGAAGAAAATTACAAAGAGATTTTTTAAGAGTAAACGAAAAACAAGGATTTAAGTTAATAGATAACTTTAATAAAATAGAGACAGAGGGTAAGAAATCAATAGACTCTATTATTAATCAATTAAATGAAGAAGATTTATTTGATGAGTTATTTAAGGGTAAAGGTAAAGATTCTGGAGAGAAATTTGCAGGTAAATTCGTAGAGTCTTATTACAACGAAATAGCAGGTATTCAAGATGTTGTTCCAGATGAAGATTTTGATGGAATAAGTGATACTGCCAAGATAACAGGTCAAATTATACTAAAGCCTAAGATTGACAATCCAGACCCAGAAGACCTCGAGGATTTAACTTTTTACTTAGACAAATATAAGCAGTTAATGAGTGGTGTTAGTGACTTTCTTCAAGGGGAAACTGATAGGCAATTAACCATAGAGCAAAACAAAACTAATGTTTTAAATAAAGAATTAAATGATAGATTATTAAATGAAAATCTATCTAAAGACGAAAGAGCTAAAATACAAAATCAAATAGCTATAAACGATGAAGAGTTAAGAAAAAAACAAAACAAGATTAAGAAAAAAGCGTTTGACACACAAAAAGCGTTTAACATATCCATTGCAGTTGCAGATACAATCGTGGCAGGTATTAGTGCTGCTAAGCAAGAATATGGAGGTGCTTTTGCAAAGATTGCAGCTATGACTGCCGTTATTGGTGCAGGTATGGCTCAAGTAGCAGTTATTGCGAGACAGAAATTTCAACCAGAATCAGCACAAACTCCTACGAATATAGGGGCAGCAAGTGGTGGTGCAGCAGGAGCATCTGAACGTTCAGAACCTTCGTTTAACATAGTGGGGAGGTCTAACGACAACTTACTTATAAACGCTATACAAGCACAATTTGGTAAGCCATTAAAAGCATACGTAGTATCAAGAGACGTTACTAATCAACAACAGTTAGATGGTATGATTGTAGGTCAAGCAGGTACTTAAAATAAAACAAAATAAAACAAAATAAGTTAACATAATATAAATAAGTTAAATATGGAAGGATTAGATACAATAGAATTATTTATAGACGAATCAAAAGAGGAAGATGGAATTGAGGCTATATCTTTAGTTGAGTTCCCTGCTATCGAAGAGAACTTTGTAGCTTTAAGTAAACATAAAGTAGAGTTTAAAACTGTTGATTCAGAAAAGAGAATAATCGTTGGTTTAGCATTAGTGCCAAATAAGCTAATATACAGACGTAAGGGAGACTATGAGTACAATATAACGTTCTCTACCGAAACTGTAAGAAAAGCGTCTGAACTATACTTAAAACGTCTTAAAAACAATAATACAACATTAGAACACGCTGAATTTACAGGAGGTGTGTCTGTTATAGAATCTTGGATAGTAGAAGACCCAGAGAAAGACAAAACTGCTTTATATGGATTGAACGCAGTAAAAGGTGCTTGGGCAGTTACTATGAAGATAGATAATGATGAGGTATGGGAAGGTGTTAAACAAGGTAAATACTTAGGGTTAAGTATTGAAGGTATGTTTAGCGATAATGTAGAAGATATTGAAGAGGTTGAGGCGAGTAGTGTATTAGAAGAGATAAAGAAACTATTAACCGAAGATGTAGAATTAAAGTCTTATAGTGATTATCCACAAGGTGCAACTAACAATGCTAAGAGAGCGTTAAAGTATAAGAAAGAGAACGGAAGTTCTTGTGGTACAAGTGTTGGATGGACAAGAGCAAGTCAATTAGCCAACAGAGAGCCTTTAAGTAGAGATACTATTGCAAGAATGGCATCATTTAAAAGACATCAGCAACATAAAGACGTACCTTATTCAGAAGGATGTGGTGGTATTATGTGGGATGCTTGGGGTGGTTCAGCAGGTGTTAATTGGGCAATCAGCAAACTAAAAAAGATAGACAATGAAAGCTAAATATTGCAAATGTAAGAATACTTATTCTATAGAATGTGATAAGTACTCAAAGAAAAGAAAGTGCAATGCAGATGAGTATTGGAAGCAAGGTATAGGCTCAATTCACAAGCAAGAAGAGGAGTAAAAATACGACAGTAAAATTTTAAATAGTTATATTAATATAAATCAATAAGTATGAAAGCGACAGAAATCCTTAACAATGTCAAAGAACTTTTAAATCTTTCTAAGGAAGAGTTGAAAGCAGAAGACATTGCAGTTGAAGAGTCAGTAGAATTATCTACAGAGGAAGTAACTGAAGAAGTAAAAGAGGAAGTGGAAGAGGTTGTACTTGCTGAAGAGCCTAAAGAAGAGGTTGTAATCGAGGAGGAAGTTGAAGCACCTGCTATGAGTTACGCTACTTCTGATGAGTTAGCAGCAGTAAAATCAGAGCTACTTTCTATGATTAAAGCATTAATCGAAGATAAACCAATGGGAGAAGCTAAAGAAGTTCCTGAGGAGTTATCTAAACAAGAAGAGGTTGAACTATCTGAAAATGTAGAAGAAGTTGTACATTCTCCAGAGGCTGAAATCGAAAAGAAAAAGAATTTATTATCAAACCTAAACAAATCTATGACTACTGAACAAAGAGTTAATAGAATGTTATTTAATTAAAATTAGACAAAATGGCTACTACTACAAGTATTACTACAACTTACGCTGGAGAATCAGCAGGGAAATATATTTCTGCTGCTTTACTTTCAGGTAACACTATTGCAAATGGTGGACTAACTATCCGACCAAACGTAAAGTTCAAAGAGGTTGTTAAAAGATTGGAATTAGATGGTATCACTAAGAATGGTACTTGCGACTTCAATGACACTTCAACTTTGACTTTAACTGAAAGAATCCTTGAACCAAAGGAATTACAAGTTAACTTAGAATTATGTAAGAAAGATTTCCGTTCAGATTGGGATGCAATCCAAATGGGATATTCTGCATTTGATAACTTACCATCTTCTTTCCAAGACTACTTAATCTCTTATGTTGCTGCTAAAGTAGCACAAAAGAATGAGCAGAACATATGGGCAGGTGCAGATGGAGAAGGTTCATTTGACGGATTCTCTACTCTATTAGCTGCTGATGGTGATTTACCAGCTGCACAACAAATTGCTGGAACTACTGTAACTGCTGCTAACGTAGTAGATGAGTTAGGAAAAGTTGTTGACCAAATCCCTGCTTCTTTATATGGTAGAGATGATTTATTCATCTATGTTTCTCAAAACATCTTTAGAGCATACAAGAGAGCATTAGGAGGATTCCAAGCTAACGGTGAAGGTGCTGCTGGTGTAGGTTCTCAAGGAAACAACCAAGACATCAACATCTTATACTTTGATGGTGTAAAAATCTTTATGGCTAACGGATTAGCAGCAAACACTGCGGTAGCAACTACTAAAGATAACTTACAATTTGGAACTGGTTTATTATCAGACCATCAAGAAGTAAAAGTATTAGATATGGCAGACTTAGATGGTTCTCAAAACGTAAGAATCATTATGCGATTTACCGCAGGAGTACAGTACGGAGTTGTAGAAGACATCGTAACTTACGGAATCTAAGATTCAAATAAATAAACAGAAAGAGGGTGGGTAATTGCTACCTACCCTTTTTTTATAACTAATAAATAAAAAATAAATATTATGGCTTGTGATATTACTTTAGGTAGAACAGAACCTTGTAAAGATAGTGTTGGAGGAATCAATGCTGTTTATTTTGTAAATTTTGGAGACATAACTGGTATAACATACGATTCTACAGATGTAGATGTAATTGATGCAGTTGCTGGTAGTCCAAACGCTTACAAATACGAGGTTAGAGGAAACTCTACCTATACAGAAAACATTCAATCAAGTAGAGAGAATGGAACTACTGCTTTTGAGCAAGTGTTAGAGTTGACACTTAAAAAATTAACTAAAGAAGACCACAATACTATTAAATTATTATCTTTCGGAAGACCAAACATTCTTATCGAGGACAATAACGGAAATGTATTCTTAGCTGGAGCTGAGTATGGTGCTGACGTAACAGGAGGTACTGTAGTAACAGGAGGAGCTATGGCTGATATGAGTGGATATACTTTGAGTTTTACAGGTATGGAAAAAGCACCTGCAAACTTCATTAACGTTGCAGTTGCAGGAAATACCCCTGCTGAAAACATTACTGCCGCAGGATTTACTATTGTATAATAGTAATTTATCAATTAAACTAAACCCTACCATTTGGTGGGGTTTTTTTATTAAATAAAACAAAAATAAATTATTTAGTTATCATAGTATGTTAATATTACAACCAACAGTAGGAGATAAAACAATAACTATTGCACCGAGAAGTTCAGACTTGTCAGGAGCATTTGTTTTAAATATAAGAAGAGATGGTGATGGTAAGGAAGAATCTATAACAAACGCTACTTTAAGCAATATAGTGAACTTTACCGAAGTTACTTTTCAGTCAACAATACTTGAAGAGGATTCTACTTATTATTTAGAGATAACTAAAGATGATGAATTGTGGTATAGAGACAAGATATACGTAACATCTCAGACTGCTTCTGAAAGAGTAACTGAGAAACACGAAATAGGTAATGGCACAATTTACAAGCCTTATAGTATAGTAGATGATAACACATACATAATATAATGAGTTTAAATAAGAAAAATACAGTTAGTAAAGAATACAAAGATAGCATTAGAGTTGTCAATATGTCTTCTTACCAAGTTCCTACAATCAAAGAGGTTCACAATAAAGAGTGGGTTGCATTTGGGGATAATAACGATTATTTTGATAATCTTATAGATAGATACCTTGACAGTCCTACTAATGGTAGATGTATTAACGGTATTGTTGATATGATTTATGGTAGAGGTTTAGAGTCTACTAATTCAGATTTATTTCCTGAAGATTATGTTAGAATGAAGAAACTACTTAGACCAAGAGAAGTTAAGAGACTTGTTAATGATTATAAGTTGTTAGGTCAAGGTGTTATGCAACTAACATACAATAAAGCTAAAACAAAGATACTAAAGGTATCTCACTTTCCTATGGAGACTCTTAGAGCTGAGAAGGCTACTAAAGGTGTTATAAAGGCTTATTACTATCATCCATCTTGGAAGGACTGTAAAAACTCAGATAGTCCTAAAAGAATACCTACATTTGGTAATGGTAGTAAATCTCAGGTAAACGAACTTTATGTATTCAAACCTTACAGAAGTGGTTTCTATTACTACTCTACTGTAGATTACCAAGCGTGTTTACAGTATACAGAGTTAGAAGCAGAGGTATCTAACTATCATTTATCTAATATAGAGAATGGGTTACAACCAAGTTTATTTATAAACTTTAACAATGGAATACCTAACGCAGAAACTCAACACTCTATAGAGAGTAAGATTAACCAAAAGTTTAGTGGTAGTTCTAATAGTGGTAAAGCAATTATTGCATTTAACGAATCAGCAGAAACTAAAGCTGATATAGAAGCTATACACTTACCAGATGCTCACGCACAATATCAATTCTTATCTGATGAGGCAAGAGAGAAGATAATGTTAGGACACGGAATTGTATCTCCAATACTTTTAGGTATTAAAGACAACACAGGTTTTGGTAACAATGCAGAAGAATTAAGAACTGCATCTGTATTAATGGATAACGTAATTATCAGACCATTTCAAGATGGTATTATCTATGGATTAACAGAGATACTTGAATTTAACAAGATATACCAAGATTTATACTTTACTACTCTACAACCAATCGAATTTACAGAGTTAGATAACGTATCTACTAAGATTAGAAAAGAAGAGGAAACAGGTGAGAAATTATCTGCTGAAGACAATAAAGACTTTTCTGAAGAAGAGGGTGATGATATGATTAGCCAATTAGAGGCTTTAGGAGAGGTTTTAAGCGATGATTGGGAGGTAATCCATAGTGAGATATACCAAGACGAAAATGAGTCCGTTAAAATGGCTGAAATCAAGTATTCTGATAAAGCATCATCTGAAGACGATGGTGTATACAAAATTAGATACGCTTATATGCCAGAGAGAAAGTCTCCGAACAGTAGAGATTTCTGTAAGAGAATGGAAGTATTAACAGGTAGAAAGGTTGTATTTAGAAAGGAAGATATTAATATGATGTCTTTTAGAGGTGTAAATAAAGAGTTAGGTCATAAGAAACAGAACTATAGTTTACTAAAATACAAAGGTGGTAAGAACTGTCATCACTATTGGGAACTAAGAGTTTACAAGAAGAAAGATGGTAAGCAAGTTGATTCATCTAATGCTTACGGAGATGGTTTAAAAGAACCTAAAAACCCAAGTGAGATGGGTGAAAGAATGATAGATAGAGCAGACAAAGGTGCTTATAGAAGTACTTTAAATAAAATAAGAAAGACTTTAGGCATATGAAAGCATTATTCATAACAATACAAGATTTAAAAGCTAAGTCAATAATTAGTGGTAGTACTGATGCTGACAAGCTAATTCACTTTATTGAGGTGGCACAGGATATACACATACAAAATTATTTAGGTGGAAACTTATACGACAAGTTACAGGCTTTAATAATATCAGGTGATATAGACTTACCTGCTAATAGCGATTATAAGAGCCTTAGAGACGTTTATATTAAGCCAATGTTAATTTGGTTTACTCAAGCTGAATACTTCCCTTTTTCTATGTTTAAAATTGATAATGGAGGTATATCGAAGCATAGAGGGGAAGATTCGGATTCTGTTAACTATAGTGATGTTGATAGAATGATGAGTAAGATAAATGATAGAGCTGAGTTTTATACGAAGAGGTTCTTAGATTACATTTGTTTTAATAGTAATAAATATCCTGAATACAACAATAACAGTAATGGAGATATGTACCCTGACAAGGATGCTAATGAGTTTTCAAGTTTTGTTCTGTAATGAGTATAAAAAAAAAGACATATAAGACAAAAACAGTTAACATAATAAAGTTAAATAGTTTTTACAACGAGTTTAATAAAGAAAAGAAAAAAAATAATGGCAAACGAAATATACGCAGTTAGTTGGTGGGGTAATCCAGTAGAAGATGGATGGGGAGACATTTACTATAATTTAGCTTTTCCAAGTGAAGTACCATCTTTATTAAAATCTTTGGAATCTCGTTCAGCATATTATGAGAATGAAACTTGTACAACTGCAACATTAACTGACTTTGAAAAAATAGAACTATGAGTAATTTATTAGAGAAAGCAAGTATAATAACAACTCCTACTGCTTATAGTGATGGGAAGTTACATAGTGTTAAGCCAAAAGAAGTTTTAGGTAGTGAGTTAGTTACTAATGGCTCGTTTGATACTGATAGTAATTGGAACAAAGAAGCTGGGGGATGGTCTATAAGTGGAGGAACTGCAAATGGTGTTGAAACAAGCACCCCGATTTATCAAACAATATCTGGATTTGAAGCTGGAAAAAAATATAAAGTTAGATTTGAAGTAACATCTGTTACAAATGGTTATATAAGAGTTTACGCTTACGCTGGAGCATCTGGTACTTTTACTAATATATTTAATTCTCCTTCTTTAACTACGGGAGTATATGAAAGCACATTTGAATTTGGTGGCACAAACAAAATATTAAGATTTTATGGTAGTGTTCCATCCACTGGGGGATTTACTGGCTCAATAGACAACATCTCTGTAAAAGAAGTAACAGACGCTGATTTCGATTTCCAAAGAGGTTCTGCTGCTACAAGAGTAAACTCACAAGGACTTATAGAGAATGTTCAGACATTAAGTGGTAATTTAGTACAGAATGGAGATTTTAGTGAAATAGGTAGTGAGGAAATTGTAAATGGAGATTTTGCTACGGATAGTGATTGGGTATATGGAACTGGATGGAGTATAAGTGGAGGTAAAGCAATTTGTGATGGTGGAAATGAAAACTTACTACAAAGTAATGTTGGAAACGCTAATAAAAATTATAAAATAGTTTTTAGCATTTCAAATTATGTATCTGGTTCTATAAGACCAGCATTTGTAGGACAGTATTCACAGTCAATTGATTATAATGCAAATGGAACTTATATTGCCTATATTTCTTCTCTTTCAGATTTACGTTTTGTTTTTTATGGAAGTGGTTTTAATGGCTCAATAGACAACGTATCAGTCAAAGAGGTCGGACAGAATTGGACATTGGGTACTGGTTGGAGTATTGGAGATGGTGTGGCGATTCATACTGGTTCAGTTACTGGTAATTTATCTTCTAACGTTCAAATAACGTCTGGTAAATCTTATAAATATTCTTACACTATATCAAATATAGATGATGGTGTAGTTAATTTATACGTTCCTTCTACTACTTATGTATCCAATAACGCAGTAGGAACATACGAAGGTACTTTTACAGCTACAAATTCTGGAGCGTTAATTATTAGAACTAATTCAACAAACGCATCTGTAACAAACATATCACTTAAAGAAGTAACAGACGATACAGACTTACCAAGAATAGATTATACAGATGGTTGTGGTAGTTTATTGTTAGAGCCACAGAGTACTAATTTAGTTACTTATTCAGAAGATTTTAGTAATTCTTTTTGGTCAAGAATTGGTGTTAGTGCAGTAGGTGGTTTTATTTCACCAGACGGTAATAATAACGCTTATAAATTAGTTGAAGGTACTGGTGCTGGAGGACATTTTGCAAGTTCTACAAACATATCAGTTACAAGTGGTAATTACTACACATTTTCAGTATTTGTTAAAAAAGGAGAAAGCAATTTTATACAACTTTTATTCTCTTCTACAACACACGGCTCTAATAATTATGCTAATTTTGATTTATTAAATGGTGTTTTAGGTAGTGTTGGTAATGGTGTTTCTAAAATAGAATCTGTTGGAGATTTTTACAGATGCTCTTTTACATCACAGTCAACAGCAACAACTTCAACAAATGTTTTTGTTTGGAAAATACAATCACTTACATCTTTAAGAGCAGAATCATATACTGGAGATGGAACAAGTGGAGTTTATGTATGGGGAGCAATGCTTGAAGAAGGTTCTTACCCAACATCCTATATCCCAACTAACGGTTCAACTGCAACTCGTTTAGCTGATTTATGCAACAACGCAGGTTCAAGTGATTTAATAAACTCAACAGAGGGTGTTTTATATGCAGAGATAAGTGCTAACGAAAATTCAAGTGGTGGATGGATTTCTTTATCAAATGGAACAACAAGCCAAAGAGTCAGTATAGCACTTCAAGCAAATGGCATAAGGTTATATATAAGAAACGCAAGTGGTATGATATGGGATTATATTTATACAAATGCAAATACATCTGATTACAATAAAATAGGATTAAAATATAAAAGTGAAAATTACGCTTTATGGATAAATGGAATAGAGGTTGCCACGAATAGTAGCTCTAATATATTAAGTGGTTTAAATAGTTTGCAATTTGATAATTCAAGTGGGTTGCATAATTTCTACGGAAACGTTAAATCCGTTGTAGTCTATAAAGAAGTATTGACAAACGATGAATTAGAGGGATTAACTGGAGAGGGATATGATACATTTAACGCTTTAGCATTAGCTAATAATTACACAATAATATAATATGGCAGTAAAATTAGGTAACGGAAAATGGGCAGTAAAAGAGAATAATCTTTTAGCTTACAATGATAATAGTGGTCAGTTCTTTAACAAGGAGTTTGACTTTACAAGGGGTTCATCTGCTACTTATGTAGGTAAAGATGGATTAATTAAAACTGCTGGATTACAAGATACTAATTTAGTACAGAACGGAGATTTTAGCGAGTTAGGTTCGGAGGAAGTTGTAAATGGAGATTTTGCTACTGATAGTGATTGGACTAAAGGTGCAGGTTGGACTATTAGTGGAGGTGCTGCTATTCAAGACGGAACGGGTAGCGGGTCGAGTTTACAACAATCAAACATAATTGTAGTAGGTAAAACTTATAAAATAACTTACGAAATTATTGAAAGAACACAAGGTTCTATTCAACTTTTTGCAGGTTATCCAAATTCAAATACACCAACCAATAGCACTATTGGTGTTCATACACATTATATAAAAGCAGAAGGAAACCCTAATTTATATTTATTACCATCTAATTTCATTGGCTCAATAGACAACGTATCTGTTAAACAAGTAGACCCTAACGATGAATGGACTTTAGGAAGTGGATGGAGTTATGGAGATGGTGTTGCTTATTCGGACAACACACAGACTAATTACGAAAGCCTACAACAAAGTAGCGTAACAACAATAGGTAAAACTTATGAATTAAAATTTAATCTAAATTTAGATAGTGGTGTTATTCAAGCAAAAGGTAATGCTGTTTATGAAACATATTATCCTGCCGATAACGGAGAAATTGTAAGTTATTTTGTAGCAGATTCCACTTTTTTTAGGTTTACAAGTTTTCCTAATAATACACTTGGCTCTGTAACAAATATCTCGGTTAAAGAAATACAAGTAAACACACCAAGAATAGACTTTAGTGATTCAGCAGATGGTGCTTTGTTATTAGAGCCACAGAGTACGAATTTGATTCAGTATAGTGAGGATTTTAGTGATAGTTATTGGAGGAAAGGCTCAAATACCACAGTCATAAACAACTACGCTATATCTCCAGAGGGAAAACAAAACGCTACAAGAATACAAATGCCAGATACAAGCGGAACATTTTTGGATGTAAACTTATCGGGTTTACAAGGCAATACCTTAACTGTTAGTTTTTATGCTAAAAATAATGGAGGCGTAACAAATATAACTACTTATTTGTTAGGTAATAATTTACAAACAATATCTCTAACAGACAAATGGGTTAAATATGATTTTACTGGTATTGCAGATACAGATGTAAGAGTTGGAATTGATAATATTAATGGTGGTGGTGCTGTTGATTTTTTATTATACGGATTCCAACTTGAACAACTACCATACGCAACCTCGTATATCCCAACACAAGGTTCAGCATCTACTCGAATAGCAGAAACTTGTACTAACTCTGGTTCAGCACAAGACTTTAATAGTGAAGAGGGAGTATTGTATGCGGAGATTAGTGCTTTGGATAATGGTGGTTTTGACCGATATATATCTTTGGATGATAGCACAAGTTTAAACTATGTTCATTTAATATTACACGCAACCGACAACAGAATAGTGTTTAGGGTTAATAGTGGAGGTGTTGAGCAAGTAAATATATCAGATTACAATTTTGAACAAACTGATAATTTAAAAATAGCTTGCGTTTATAAACAACATTACTTTTCTTTATGGATAAATGGAATTGAAAGAGTAACAGATATTAGTGGTAATATTCCAATAGGATTAAATAAATTAAACCTTTCTTTATTTAACGGAACACAACCTTTCTACGGAAAAGTAAAAAACGTACAAGTATTCACAAAATCATTAACAGACGAAGAATTAGAAAAACTAACAACAATATAAATTAATTAATTATGTACATAGGTAAATACGCATTTAACAGTAAAGAACAAGCACAAGATAAGATTGATGCTTTAGGTACTGAAATAGATGAGAACGGAAACGAATATCCAACGCACAAACATTCTATCGTAGAATTAGGTAACATCGTTTTAGAACAAGGGGAATACGATGAGAACGGAGAAGAAATATCTGCACCAGTATTATCAGACAAATGGCATTTAGATGTTGCTTGGAGATTAGAAGATTCTTACGATGAAGATGGAAACTTAATAGAAGCAGACCATCCATACGGTTGGAAATCTTATTCAGAAGAAATCGAGGGTGATGGAGTACATTCTTTCTTTGGGTTAAAATACGATGAATTAAAATTCTAATAAAGTGGATATGCAAGACCTAAAATTAGCGTTTATAAATTTCCTTACTTTTACAGTAAGTTTCTCTGATGCAGAGCAATGGCTAAAATTAACGCTTTTAGTAGTTTCTATTGCATATACAGTTCTAAAGATTTTTAACATAAATAAAAAGAGTGAGTAAATACTTTAAAGAAATAGAGTATAAAATGGATGCTGACTTTCTTGCTAAATTAGATAAGGCAAGAGAGTTGGCTAACATACCTTTTACAATTAATTCTGCTTACAGAAATCCAGACCAAAATGCAAGAGTAGGCGGTAAACCAAATTCAAGCCATTTAAAAGGACTTGCAGTAGATATAAGGGCAAATGATAGTAGTACAAGATATATTGTCTTAAATGCTCTTATAAGCGTTGGATTTAATAGAATTGGTGTTGCAAGTTCATTTATTCACGTAGATGACGATAAAGAAAAAGCGAGTAATGTAATTTGGACATATTAAAAGGATTATTTCATACGGTTATGTTTATTATGGGAGCAATCATAAGAACTGACTGTGTTAAATATCCAAACCTACTAATGTTATTTGGTTGGTTATTAATAATAGTATTAAGTATAAAAAAATTAATTCTCTTTACAAAAGGGATTTAATATGATAAGAAATCAAGATTATATTAACAGATAGTTATAACCAAAAGTGATTAGGTTTCTAAAAAACGACAGTAAATAAGATTACTTAAAATTTTATCTACTAATTGTTTGTTATTAGTAGATTTTACAAACTAATAGTGTGTGTATTTGGAGTATTTTAAACAAGAGTAAATAATGATAATAACAGAATTAAACATAATTGAACCAATTATCCAAAATAATATTTCACTCCAAGATTTTTTATTAGGTTCTTCCTCTATTTTATGGACAGTTTTTTGTTTTATAGGACTTTTTAATTCAATATTTAAAAAAGAGTAAATTATGGAAATAAACTTAATTTTATTAGTGCCTAACGCAATGATATTGGGTTGGCAGTATCACGAACCAGAGAAAGGATTTGAGTATTCAGAACTTAATCTGTTTTTATTCTTTGGTCAGATACAAGTACGATGGGAGTAATTACTCTCGTTAATCGAACAAGGGTAAATAACTAAACTTATACAGATGAAAAAGATACTAAATTGGTTTACTGGTGGTGTAATTAAAGAAATAGGTAATGCGATAGACAAACTATTTACCACAGAAGAAGAACGCTTAAAAGCCAAGAATGAGATATTCAAGGTACTACAAGAACAACAATTAGAATTACAGAAACTACAAACAGAAATCATTGTTACAGAAGCGAATGGTAATTGGTTACAGAGAAGTTGGAGACCAATACTTATGTTAGCATTTGGTTTTATAGTTATCTACGTTAAATTTATTGCACCTTTATTTAATTTACCTATTCCTCCTTTAGAAAATGAGTTTTGGGACTTGTTACAGTTAGGTATCGGTGGATATGTAGTTGGTAGAAGTGTAGAGAAAGTAGCAGGTAACATCACAATTAAAAAATAATTCACTTTTTATTTGTTTATTTAAAAATAAATATATAACTTTGTAATTTATTAATACTTCACTATTATAAAAATAATTATAAAAAAATAATAATAATAATTAATATTATATTTAAAAATAATACTATTAAGTATAAAAATAAATATAAGACATCTGACCCCTATTCAATAAAAAAAAACAAATACTTATTAACAAAGAGTTGTTTATTTATCCTATAATAATTATATTTGTATATGTCTAAGGAATATAAAAGAAAACAATATAGTTTTTCTTTACATAAGGTTGATTATACTGATTCCTATACTGAAGAAATGGATTGCGAAGGTCTATCTGTTTTAAAGTGGAGTATGTTTGATAGTCCTGACAAATTGGGTAGTGGAAAATACTTTATGGAAAGTGAACCAGTTTTCATATTAGATGAGGTATTTAGGAAAGATAGAATGTCAGGATTCATACTTCAAGGATATACAAGTAAGACTTATGCTGATAAGATAGCACTACCAAGTAATAGTGGTCATAGAGTTGGTAAGTCAATTAAGTTTAGGTGTATCAACAAGACTAAGAGGTTTAAGATGATTAGGGGTCTTATTCAATATGGAATAGAGAGAATACAAGTTACTAATGAATGGATATACTTCGATACAGATAACTATTTAAAAGACCCTGAGTTTATTTGCGTTTAATTTTCTTTTTTGTTTTATTATGAATATTTGTTTTTAATTATGGGAGAGGTGTAAAAGCCTCTCTTTTTTATTTTAACATTTCTTTAACATTTCTTTAAATAATTTTTTGTATGTTTGCATAGAACAATTAAACAAATGAGAATATTAATAATTAAATTAAAGCAATGGTGGAACAAAGTAATAGTATTAAAGCGATAAACGATTCAGCTTGGGATAAGCTAAAGAAACAGATTGAGTATCATTTAGAACAAGATAGTAATCTAACTGATATAAAGATTAACTACCAAGTAAAGATACCAGCAAGAGGTACAAGAAATTATTTAAACTTAAACGTAAGCCTAAACAACTAAACAATGAAAGACTTAATAGACTTTAAAAATGCACAGATTACTGCATTACAGAAAAGATTATTTGAATTAGAGACTAAGGTAGGTGAGTATGAAACCTACATCTTTGAACTAACAGATAAAGATTGCCCACAAGAGTACAAACAAATAGTTAAAAACGAATTATTAAAACCAGAGTAAATTATGACCATTTTAGAAAAATTACAGAGAATCCAATTAGAGCTAAAAGCACCTAAGAAACAAAGAAACAATTTCGGTAAGTACAACTATCGTTCAGCAGAAGACATCTTAGAAGCGATTAAACCTTACGAAGAGAAGTACAAGGTAGTATTTAAGATTAACGACAAGTTAATTCAGTTAGGAGACAATGTTTGTGTAGATTCAGAAGCTAAGATTATTGACATTGAATCTATAGATAGAGAAAGTTCAGTATCATCTTCTGCACAAGCTATTATAGATTTCCAAGCTAAAGGTATGCAGATGCCACAGAGAACAGGAGCTGCCTCATCTTATGCTAAGAAGTATGCTTTAGGTAACTTATTGTTATTAGACGATACTAAAGATAGTGATGCTACAAACAATCATTCTAAGAATACTAAGACTACTTTAACACAAGCAAGTAGTGAGTTTGATAAAGTAAAGAAATACTTAAAGGATGGTGGTTCTATGGAAGCAGTAGAGGCGAGATACACTATGTCAAAACAAGTTAAAGAAATCTTAATTAAATAATATGAATAGCATAGAATTAAAAGCCACAGGTAAAGAAGACCATTACAGACTTATCTTAAACGGAGTAGATGTAACAGGTGAACAAGAGAGAAGTGTGTTTAGACACATTATAGAGACCATAGATAACGGAATAGAAGTAGGAATATAAATATTAACAATTAAATTAAAATTAGAATTATGAGTTTACAATTAACAGGAACAATTAAATTAATCGGAGAGAAACAAGTGTTTGACTCTGGATTTCAGAAAGTAGAATTTGTTATCACAACAAATGATGAGAAATACCCTCAAGATGTTAAGTTTGAAATCGTACAAGATAAGGTAGATGACTTTATCAAGTACAACAAAGTAGGAGCATCTGTAGACGTAAGTTTCAATGTCAGAGGTAATGAGTACAATGGTAAGTACTATGTGAGTCTTTCGGCTTGGAAAGTATTTAAATCAGGAGCTAATGCACCAGCAACAGATATTGGTGTGCCAACAGAGGAGTTAGCAACTAACGATTTACCTTTCTAAATTAGATAAGGGGAGGTTTAAAAGCCTCCCTTTTTTTATCAATAAACAAAACAAGAATAAAAAAATGACAAAAATTATAAAAACACTTAGTATAGATGTTCCAAAAGGAAAAGAAGTAATATCTACTATTGAGGATGGTGAAATTATTTTGTTTGACGATATTTCTTATATGAAATTACCTAAAGGACAATGGAAAATATTATCAATAGAAAACAATGTAATACATCTTTTACCTAAATCTAAAGAAATAGCTATTAATGATGGATGGATACAATAATGTAAACTAAAACAAAAAGAAATGACAGAACAAGAATTACAAGAACATAACGACCACATAATGTATATGCAATCTATAGAGGAAGAATGTGCTATAGATATAAATAAAAAGATAGAACATCCTCCTGTAGCAATTAGCTTTAAGAACAAAGAGGTTGTTACTAAGGATGGTAGTGTTAAAGAGTTCCCTATACCTATTGGAACTTATGGTAACTTCAGTTTCATACAAGCACCTCCAAAGTCAATGAAGACTTTCTTTGTTAGTTTATTAGGTTCAGCCTTTTGTAATCCTAATGGTAATTTCACTAAAGGTATGAGTTCTTTTAGAGGTAAAAAACACTTTGTACACTTTGATACAGAGCAAGGAGACTGGCACTCGCAGAGAGTATTTAAGAGAATAGAATGGATGAACAAGGGATTGAAATTAGATTTCTACCATACATTTGCTTTAAGAAAAATAGGTTATAAAGATAGGATAGATTTTATACAGTACTATTTAGATTGTATGAGAGAGGAAGGTAAAGAGATAGGTTTAATCGTGATTGATGGAATTGCGGATTTAGTTAGTGATGCCAATAATTTAGAGGAGTCTAATTTAATCGTACAAAAGGTAATGGCTTGGTCAACTGTCTATAATTGTCATATTGTAACTGTAATCCATAGTAACTTTGGTTCAGATAAACCAACAGGACACTTAGGTAGTTTCTTAGAGAAGAAAGCAGAGACACAAATACAATTAGAAAAAGATGAGAATAAGTTTGGTTGTATAACAGTATCTTGTAAGAGAAGTAGAAACACACCATTTGAATCATTTGATTTTATGTTAAATGAAAATGGACTACCTAAAATAATTAGTGCTGACGAAATACTTACTTTCTAATAAGTATGTTGATAACTTTCCAATAAAAACTATGCAATAAGCATTATATTTATAACATAAGATATAATTATGAAAGATTTTAGACCAAGATTAAAAGGTAAGATATTAAAGGCTTACCAGAACCTAACTAAAGTAGAGAACAGAGTTCTTGTTATAGGGGATTTACACGAACCATTTTGTTTAGATGGTTATTTAGATTTCTGTAAAGAGCAGTATGCTATACATAACTGTAACAAGGTTGTTTTTATTGGAGATGTTATTGACAATCATTATTCAAGCTATCACGAATCATCAGCAGATGGTATGGGAGGTAAGTTTGAGTTAGAACAAGCGGTAAAGAAATTAGCTAAATGGTATAAAGCATTTCCTGATGCAGATGTTACTTTAGGTAATCACGACAGAATTATTATCCGTAAAGCACAATCATCTGATATTCCAAGTAAATGGATTAAGGAATTCTCTGAGGTATTAGAGACTCCTAATTGGAACTTTGTAACAGAGGTTTATTACGATGGTGTTAGGTATGTTCACGGAGATAAAAGTGGTAAGCCTAAGATGGCTGCAAAGAGAGATATGGTATCTACTGTATCTGGTCATTACCACACAGACTTTTATTGCGAGTGGATGTTTGGAAAGACAAGAGCTATCTTTGGTATGGCAGTAGGTTGTGGTATAGATAGTAAATCATATGCTATGGGATATATGCAAGGAGGTAAGAAGGAAGCAGTTGGTATCGGTATTGTATTAGGTGGTCATACTGCTTTTAACGTAAAGATGGACTTGTAATGACAGAGCAATCTACTATAGATTTATTAAATAACATTAAAGGTATCAACCTTTCATTAGCATCGGACACTTATAGTTGTTACGATGCTTTTGACGTTAATTACATAGTTGAAATAAAGAATAGAAGAAAGTATTATTCTGACAAAATTATTGAAGCTATGAAAATGTATAGAAATTATCAAGAAGCACAAATAAAAGGAAAGACGTTTTTATACGTTGTAACAGACGAAAAAGGAGTTTGGGTATTCAATATATCCAAGAACATATCATCTATCGTCAAAACACCTGTAAAAGCCTTTAAATGCCCTAAGACTACAGATTTTAATGACAACAGTAAAATAGACAAGTACTCTTATGAACTACCTGAGTCAATGGCTAAACACATAGAATATGACTCATAAGATAATATCCCCTTTATTTGTAACACTACCGAGAAAGACTGTAAAAGATAAAAGGATTGCTTTGAATATGAATACATATAGGAACTTACATCATAGAATAAGTAATGATGCTAAGAAAGCCTATTCAGAGGCTCTTAGAGAGCAGTTAGAAGGCTTATCTATACAAACACCTGTCGAGGTAACTTATAAGGTCTATAAAGGCTCTAAAAGACGCTTAGACAAGATGAATGTAGTTAGTGTAGTAAGTAAGTTCTTATTAGACTCTATAACCGAGTATGGTTGTTGGGAAGATGATAATGATGATTATGTAAAGAAAGAGACTATAATGCCGACAGAATTAGATAGAGAGAACCCAAGAGTAGAAATAATTATAAAAGAGATTTGATGTTAGAGAAGTTAGCAGTTCATCACGAGTTATGGATTAAGATGTTAGTGAATTTAGGTTGCAATATTGATGTTGCTAAAGACTTAGTTCAGGATATGTATCTGAGGATGCACAGACTTGTGAAAGATGAGAAGAGAATTATGTATAAGGATGATGTTAACAGGTACTTTGTGTGGATTACATTAAGAAACCTTTATTATTCTTATTTAAAAGATAAAAGGAATAGTATATTTTATGAGATATTAGAGAATGATGAGGTTGTTCAATCTGAATACGATATAGCAGAAGACGATGCTTTTGAGAATATAATGACTCAAATAAATGAGATAATATCTGATTGGACTGTTTATGACAAGAGGTTGTTTGAATTATACTTTATACAAGGTTTATCGTTACGAGCAATATCCAAAGGTGCTAAGATAGGATTAACCTCTATACACAATTCTATACTAAACCAAAAAGCTATATTAAGAGAACATTTATCAGAAGATTTAATAGATTACTTTAACCAAGATTTTGACAAGATATGAGACCAGACAATTATTATTTAGAATTAGAGAAACAAGGGTACTATGAAACTATAGACAAGAGGTCTAAAGACTACAGAGAGTACAAAGAATGGAAAGCATCCAAGAGAAGTGAAGACTACAATAAGTTAAAGCAGAATGTAGAGGCACAATCAAAAGGTGTAGGTGATACAGTAGCTAAGATTACTAAGGCTACAGGAGTAGACAAGTTAGTTAAGTTTATAGCTGGTGAGGACTGTGGTTGTGATGAGAGACAAGTTAAGCTAAACAAGTTATTTAGTTATAAAAAGATAAACTGTATATCTGAGGATGATTATACTTACTTAAGTGATTTTGTGGATAGCAATACAAGAAAAATAACTAATCAGCAGAAAGTTAGATTGATTACCATACACAATAATATATTCAATACCAATCAGAAAACCAACACAAGTTGTTCTCCTTGTATATCAGGAGTAGTGAATAAACTTAAAAAGTACTTGCAAGTTTATAAATAGTTTTGTAGATTTGCTTTAAATAAAACATAAAACATTATGAAGCGAATTAAAGAACAACGACTGACCAAGTTTTGGGAAAACAAGATAAACCCTATCACAGGATGGGTTGATGATAAAAGAATACAGAAAAAACCTGTGTACATTAAATCAATACCAAGTTATGAAAGTAATCTTTGATGCAGACAGTTTAATATATGCCTCTTGTTTTAAGAGGAAAGATGACAGACAATCTTCAGATGATATATTTGAGACTGATGTCAATGTAGCTTTCGATAAGTTTGAGGATAGCTTTGATAAGCTAATTTCTTTCTTAGAGGAATTGGTAGAGATAGATGAGATTATCTTCTGTAATGGTTCTAAAAATAACTTTAGAAAGGATATATCTCCTACATACAAGTTAAACAGAACGCAGAAGAGACCAGAGATATTGCCTCTACTTCACGATATGGTTAAACTTGCATATGATTCTGTTTATGGTGATGGTGTAGAGACAGATGACGTTGTAGCTACATTGTGGGCAGAAGAAGTAGAGAAGAATGGTGTTGATTCTGTAATCATAATGTCATTAGACAAAGACTATAAGCAATTCCCCTGTTGGTTTTATAACTACAACTACAAGAGTAGAGAGTTAATTAAAATATCAGAGCAAGAAGCAAACGAAAACTTCTACTATCAGATGATTATAGGCGATACTGCTGACAATATAAACTATTGTAAGGGTTACGGTAAGGCTTATGCTAAAAAACTCTTTAAAGACGCTAATAATAAGTATTCATTAGTCAATAGAACATACAGGTTGTATAAGGAGATATACGGAGACGATGCTAAATCTATGTTTAATGAAGCTAAGTCATTACTAACACTTAAAACAGACTGTTATGAGAACATTAAGCGATGAAGATAGATTTATTGTGGAGTTGTACTTCTCAAATTCGATAATCGAGATTCAAGAAGGATTGCCTAAGTATGTTTTAGAAGAAATTTTAGAATATTACGAGGAACAAGAGTACTATTTGGCTTGTGCTGGTATAAAAAAGGCTTTAGATTGGTATGAGACCAATACCTTCACTAAAACAATGATAGAAATAGATAAAATAAAAGAAAATAACAAATTAAATTAAAACAAATAAAAATGAGAGGATATAATAAACAAGTAGCAGATGATTTAGCTAAAGATTACGAACAGTTAACAGGAATTGAGTTAAATAGTAATTCAAGGAAGACAGAGATAATGATTACACGAACATTATTCTATAAAATACTAAAAGACTTGAATTTTATGACTGATGAGATGATTTCTGATTGGTTTAGCACAAGAGGTGTGCAAAAAGGTCGTTCATCTATAACTCACGCAGTAAAAAAGGTAGGTATTTACTATAAATCATATGCTTCATTCAGAAATACATACAATGTGTACTTTAATGATAAGGCAGAAGAGTTCCTTACAATAGAACAAGCACAAAAGAAGCGTTTAAACGACTCTAAACAAAATATCTATACAAATACACTAAATAAGGGTAAAGATGCCTTAGAAAGGCTTATAGACACCATTCCAGAGGATAAGAGAGAAGAAGTACGAGAGATTGTTAGTTTAAGAGTTAAATCTTGGAGTTGGAAAAATAAAGATGAATGTCAAGTTTTTTTAGGAGAAACCTCTATGGAAGGTTACTGCTTTTAATCAATAAATTTTATATTATGGGAATTTTAATAACAGTATTTGTAATAATAGTAATAAAAATAATAGTTACAATCAAAGAAAATTAATTATGAGAGGTACACAACCACATTACGAGAACGGAAAGGATTACGACATCATAGATGTTATAAGAGATTACGATTTAAACTTCTGTAGAGGTAATATCATCAAGTATATTGCAAGAGCAGGTAAGAAGCACGATGAACTACTTGACTTAATTAAGGCACAAGACTACTTAAATAGGGAGATAGAACTGTTAAGAAGTAAAGATAGGGTAGACAGGTAAATGTTAAAAGATTATGATACGATTTAAATACCCAAAGTCTTTTTGGTTAATTGCAGAACAAATTGGTTATGCAAGAGGTGTAATGAATAAAGACAACAATAAAGTTAATACAAGATTTGATAGAGGTGTTAAGAACAAACAAGTTGATACTCTTGGTGTTTTAGGTGAATTAATAGTTGCAGAATACTTAACTCAGAAAAACATAAATTTTACATTAGCAAACTTGTTAGATTTTAAATCAAGTAAAAACCCAGACTTTATATTAAAAGAAAAAAGAATAGATATAAAAACAAATAAATACACTAAATATTCTCACTTACTTGTTAATGAAGAGGCACATAAAAAAGGATTAAACAGAATAGATTTATATTGGTTTGTTTATATCTTAAATGAAACAACTGCTGAATTTTATTTTGTTGATTATGATGATATTAGTAAGTGGGATTGTAAACTTATGAAATATACAAATGCCTACTATATTAAAAGAGAAGAATTATTAGTTAAATAAATGTTAAAAAGTATTGCCAATTCAAAAAAGTATTGTAGATTTGAATATCATTAACAATTAAAACAAGTATTATGAAAGAACAACTAAAGGATAAGATATTATCAATAAGACCAGAATATTCAACAGAAGGCTTTTCTTCGAACCCACTTCCTAACGAGGTTTCTATCTATTATGAAGGAGAAGATTATACAATAGACTTATTCCTTGACATAAACGAGGTGTTAAGGATAGAGATATTAGAAGGAGAAGACGTTTACGACTTATCTGATGCAGATGTTACCTTTCTATGTGGTTATCTATCAGGCTTGTTAGAGTATCAAATAGAGATTACAAAGAACTATTACGAGGCTGAAAGAGGTGAGCAAGATAACTATTACTACTATAGCTAAAAACATAATAAAATGAGAGAAGTGTGTAAACCTTTATTAGACGTAATAGTTAAATATATTAATGATTACGATAAAGATGTTGATATGAACTTGGCTAAAATAGATAGTACTGATTATGAGAATAAATCAGAAGTGTATATTAGTTTTGACAAGAAACAAGATGTAAGGCGTTTACTAAGTAGTTTGGAATTTGACTTTGAGTTAAAGCAGATATCTTTTGAACTTAATAATGAATATCAAGAGAGTTTCTCTGTGTGGGAATTCTATATTCTTTCAGACACTTGTTTAGGAACTGTGAATATAGATGGTGAAGAAAGAGATGTTTACAATGGGGAAACAAGGGTATGGTTAATAGATAGATATAAGAAAAGCATTTATCATCAATATTTAAACTCAAAAGAATGGAATACTATTAGAAATAAGATGTTAAAGTTTTCTGACTATAAATGCAGTAGATGTTCTGAAACAGAGAATTTACAGGTTCATCATTTAAATTATAATAGTTTAGGTAATGAAAGTTTAGGTGATTTAGAGGTTCTTTGTAATAAATGTCATCAAGGGGTTCATAAAATTAATGCCTAAAAAACAAAATAACAACACTTTAGTTATCATAATATGAGTAATTCACAAGAGATTAAGCCAACAGACGGTAGAAAAGGGAATAGTAGAAAGAAATCTATTCCCAAGCTACCTGTACCAGATAAAGAGAGGTCTAACAAACCTGCAATGAATACCGCTAAGAAGAATCGTAAGAAGCAATATGCTAAGAAAGCTATCAAGAATGTATTTGGTAGCGAGGTAAATGCTTTTGAGAGTTTAGCTAAGAAAGCAAAAGAAGGTAGCTACAATCATATGAAATTGCTTATGGACTACGCTTATGATGAAGACAAGGAAACCTCTACTAAAAAACCTAATGCTCCTGTGATTAATTTCTTTGGAGATAGTATTGAAGGTAAGAAGATTAAAGAGAAGATTATAGACGTAACACCAAAAGATGAGTAAGATAGACATACACGAAAAATACATACCTATTTTCAAGAATGAGAGTAGGTATTTTGTTGTTACAGGAGGTAGGGGTAGTGGTAAGTCGTTTGGTATAAACGTATTCTTACTTAACCTAACCTATGAACAAGGTCATAAGATACTGTTTTCACGTTATACTATGATGTCAGCACATACATCTATTATACCTGAATTTATTGAGAAGATTAACTTAATGGGAGTTCACGATGACTTTAGGATAACTAAAGATGAGATTATGAACCTAAAGACAGGTAGTTCTATAATATTTAAAGGTATTAGAACGTCATCTGGTAATCAAACTGCTGCACTTAAATCCTTGAATGGTATAACTACGTTTGTAGTTGATGAAGCAGAGGAACTTGTAGATGAAGGTACATTTGATAAGATTGACTTCTCTATACGTTCACAAACTAAACAGAACAGAGTTATTCTTATACTGAATCCAACAACTAAAGAGCATTGGATATATCAGAGGTTCTTCCAAAATGAAAACGTATTGGCAGCCTCTAATATGGTTAAGGGTAACGTTACTTATGTTCATACAACTTACAAAGATAATAAGAAGAACTTATCTCAATCATTCTTGGAGAGAATTTACGAGATGAAACGTAAGAGACCAGACAAGTATCAGCACCAAATATTAGGAGGTTGGCTTGAGAAAGCAGAAGGTACTATTATAAGAAAATGGAGAGTTGGAGACTTTATTCCTACAGAACTTACTTGCTATGGACAGGATTTTGGATTTTCAGCCGATTTAACGACACTTGTGAAGATTTCGGTAGATAAGAACGCAAGAAAGGTTTGGGTTAAGGAAATCTACGGAAAACCTAATCTAAACACATCTGAGATAGCAAGTATGAATAGAAGAGAGTGTGGTATGGATTTGATTATCTGTGATAATAGTGAGCCACGTTTAATATCAGAGATGAAAACATTGGGTCTTAATATAAAGCCTACAGTAAAGAAGAAAGGTAGTATATTATCTGGTATTGCTTTGATGCAGGATTATGAGATAGTAGTAGATAGAGGTTCTCACGGTATAATAAGAGAGCTAAATAACTATGTATGGAAAGATAAGGGTGAAGCACCAATAGATAAGTTTAATCATTTTTTGGATGCAATCCGTTATGGATTAATGTATTTAGTTCAAGGAGTAAACTCTGGAGTTTATGTGATAAGGTAAAAATAAAATGTTTAATATGAAGGGGGATAATTAATTTTGTCTCCCTTTTTTTATGTTTAATATGATGGGGTATGTTTAATATAATGGGGTAACCCTGTGTTTAATATAATGGGGTGCAATTCGTTATTACTCATACCAAAATTTATTAGTAGATTTATTTTGTTATATGAAAAAATTGTTGTAGACGTATGCACGTGTTCCTTTATTAAGTTCTGTTACAAATTTAGAATAGTATTAAGAGGTAGCAATTCATAAAAAAAGTTAAATTGTAAAGTTTTTTATTTTTTTTGTTGTTTATTAAAATAATTGTTGTAGATTTGCTTCAGATAGCAATTAAGTTATCTGTTAAAAGCAATAATATGAAAGTAAATTTAGAAGGTAGGTATACATCTACTTACGGTTTTGTCGGAAGAAACGGATTAGAAAGACAAGCAGAAAAATTATTTGGTAAAAATTGGGAGGCAGAAGATGATTTAGAACAAATACAAATACTTTGTAATTGCATCTCAAATGAACAGTATGTTGTTAATTGTATAGAAACAAGAGATGATGATGATATAATAGTAAGAGAGGTTGATAATTGGGATGAACTTATAAAAGCAGTTTCAAAACCACAAAATAAAAAACAGAGTATAAAAGCATCAATCGAACTATTGGATGATGCGTACAGAATAATAATGGATTTAATTGAAGGAAATGATGATAAGTATTTGTCAGATAATGTACAAGGCATCCTAAGTGGGATAGACGATGTGCAATACAAAATAGAAACATTGTTAGAGGATTAATCAAAAACTATAAAACTAAATAATATGAATAGCAATAAACTAATAGCAGAATTTATGGGAATGAAATATGGAGACCCTAACGATAATTCAGTAATGACACAAACGACTCCTCAAGGTAACGAGGTAGTGCCTATTAATTCAATGAAATACCATTCTTCTTGGGATTGGCTGATGCGTGTAGTTGAGGAGATAGAAAGTCTTGGTTATGAATTTACAATAGTCGAGAGTAGATGTAAAGTGAGCAATAATACTGACCATTCTGTAGAAGAGTTATTTCATATAGAAACAATAGGTAGTAAGTTTAAAACTACATACGATGCAGTAGTACAATTTATTAAAAACTATAAAACTATATAATATGAACATCAACATACTTAAAGCAGTACAAATCTACACTACTAAAAAAGATTTTATCGTCTATACAGAAACAAATAATAATCTTGATAAGATGATTCTTACAAACGATTTGACAAGGCATAGAAAAAAGTTCGGTATCAATAGTAAGTTTCTGCTGACCGATATAGTAAAAGAACAATTAAAAACAATTAATATAAATTTATAAGATTATGAAAGTAAAAATTAGTCAACGTTACGTTTATCACAAGGTAGGAGTAATAGAAATAGATATAAATAAAGAGGATTATGAGAAATACTTAATAGATAATAAAGGTTATCATTCTTTAGATGATTACTTATTAGAACACGAAGAACTATGGTCTGAGAAAATAGACAATGCAATAGATAAGGCAGAATTTGATTTTGGTAGTGGATGCTACAAAAATGGATTTAATGAGGAGGGCAATGATGAAGAATTAAGGTATGATTGCAAAGAATTAATTATTGGAGGACATTTATAAACAAATAAACAGTTAAGATATGACAGTAAAAGAATTAATAAAACAACTTCAAGAAATAGAAAACAAAGATAAATTCATCCATCTTTTAGGTAATGAGATAAACGGAGATGATGATGATTTCGACATAATATTTAACAGCATTGAGGTATGGGATGATGGAGATGAAAGTATAACTTTATTTATGTGTAACCAATAAAAAATTAAGATATGATAACGATTGATTACCACGAATTTTTATTCTACAATTTAACGCAGTTAGCTGACACAAAACATCCCCTAAAGGAGTTACCCTATGACGATGCTTTTCCATCCATTAAAGGTTACTATGAAGAGTTTTACAAGTCTAAATATAATAACGAATCAATCCATAGTGAATATGATTCAATTATTAATTTTTTAGAATGGTATTAAAACAAAGAAAGCCTTTAACGAGGCTTTTTTTTTGCTTTATGTTTAATATAATGGGGATTGTTTAATATGGAGGGATGTTTAATATGATACCCTATGTTTAATATGATGGGGACTGTTTAATATGATGGGGGTATTTTTGTTATTTGGAACGCTTCTAAATAGCTTATTTAGACTGAAAATAAATAATAAATTTATTTGTTTATGTGAAAAAATTATTGTAGTTGCGTACACGTGTACCTTAGTTTAAAAGTATACTTCAAATTTAAAGTTTTCATACATTATTGAAAAACGTTGAAAAATTATTTTTGTGTTGTTTTTACGTTTTTTTTGTTTTTTTGTTGTGTATTAAATTAATTTGTATTAAATTTGCCTCGGATAGCAATTAAGCTATCTATTTAAAACCTAAACCAATGAAAGAAACAATAGAACAAAGAGATTTAAGATTGCAAGAACAAAAAGTAAAAAAGTCTTTAAGAGATATTAAAAATTTAGCAACCGCAACAGACAATTTATATTTGTTGCATCTTGTTAAGAATCTAAAGAAACAAATTAAGAAACAAAACAAACTATTAACAAAACAAGAAATAAATTTCGGATTTTAAAACATACAAATATGAAATCAATAATAACACAAAATAGTAAATTAAAAAAGACGTCTAAAGAATTAGGATTAAGAGTATTTAATTTTGGGATAACGGCATATAAAACAAGTAAAGGAAAATTAACTTGCCCTTTTGCGGATGCTTGTATTAAATTTTGTTACGCTCAAAAAGGTGCGTACATTTGGTCAAACGTTGCAAAGGTATTCGAGCAAAGATACGAACTAACAAAACAAGATAATTTTATTGATATAATGAAATCGGAAATAATAAAAAAACGTGTTGATTTTTTACGTGTACACGATAGCGGAGATTTTTACTCTAATAAGTATTTTTTAAAGTGGATGCAAATTGCAAACGAATTGCCAAACGTTAAATTTTACGCTTATACAAATAGCATTTCCATCGTAAAAAATAACAGTAGTTTAATACCAAACAATTTTGACTTTATATTTTCGGATAGTGGTAAACAAACTAATTTAATAGACAAAAACAAAGATAGACATACAAAGATATTTAAAACAGAAACCGAACTAAAAAAAGCGGGATATATAAACGCTTCTAAAATAGATTTGTTTGCGTCAAAGTATATCAACCCAAACAACAATAAAGTAGGATTAGTATACCATTAAAATAATAACTATTAAAATAAAAAATTATGTTTACACTAAAAATAAATAACAACTTAAGCAGAAAACTACAAACAACTAATAAAGGTTTTATATGTTACAATTTAACACAAGATAGAACGCAAATAGATAGTTATATTTTAACTAATGATTTGTATCGATATAAAAATAGGTTCGAAAGTTTTAAAGCGATTAGTTGTATTAAAAAACAATTTAACACAATAACTTTTTAAGATATGAAAATACAATTTCACTACTACTTTAAAGAAGGCGGTAAAAAACACATTGCAGGCATAAGAGATTGCAAACATCCTAAAAGAACCAAAATATATAAACAACTCTTAAATAGTTTAGATAAAGGCTTCGTTGAGGTTATCGGATTTGATGCATACAAAGAAACTTAATAAACAAATTAATCTATAAATTTAGCCTATATTAATTAATTTTACTATAGGTTTTTTTTATGCAGTTATTTTTTTAATCAATTGGTTTTGTATGGGGATATATTCTGGTAATTTAAACCGATATTCAAAACTCAATATAAGCCATTCTAAGCCACTCAAATATCAAATCCATAGTAACATACCACTTGAATAGTGAAATAGGCGTAAAACGGAGATTAGGATTGTGTAGTATCTCACTTCAATGAATTCAACCATAAGTCAAATATCTTTTCGTTTAAAACTGACATATCAATTTTGAAAATATAATAATTAGTCTAATATCTTTTTGTTATAAACAGGTAATCTAATTTTGAAAATATAATTATATGCTCGATGGTTAGATATGCACCCTCCTAAAGTCTTAATGTATGTTAATTGTTAGTTAACTGATATAACTGGTATGCTCGTTAGTTTGAATATCTATTGGGTGCTACGAAGACTATAAAGGTTATAGATGCAATTACTAAGGAGACTTAATGTATCTGAACCAATAGCCTTACGATTGTGACTAAAGTTTGGTAGGTTAAAGAGAACTACAACTCTGTATATTAATATAACTAAATAATTAATTTTTGTTTTTTTCAGTGCAAGACATACAGATATTTGTCCTGCCATCTTTAAATCCTTTCTGAATGTTAAATGATTTACTTGATTTAACTTCGTTACACTTTCTACATACTTTAGTTTGAATATATGGAAACCTCTCTTCCTTAAATTCAATGTCATCTAAGAAAATTTTATTTATCAAGTAAGTGTGATTTCTATATTTATTAAGTATTAATTTTCTGTTGAATTCATCACCTCTATATCCATATTCTCTTAATCCATTAAGAGAATCTCTTACAATATTATTTATTGTATATATAGAATTCTTACTTACATTACACTCTTTAGATATTTCTCTAATTGACTTGTTTAGTACTACGTTAGTTAAGTAGCATAAAACTAAAGACAAGTCCATATGTTTAATTTTATTTTTTATAATATTTAATTTATTTTCAAATTCCCTATCCGAGTCATAACAATAATTATAACACTCTTTATCAAAAGAATTATCTATACTAAAACTGTTATCAATGACTTTATCTTTTTTTTTCTCCCAAATGATGCTATTATCTTTTCTTAACAATCTTACATTATAACTATTTGGTGCTTTATTTAGATTGTATTTAACAAAATTCAATATAGTTGTGTATGCGTAGTTGTTGTCTTCACAATATTCGCTTATTGAATTATATACTTTACCAGAACTTAAACATATACAGGGTTTTGAATCTGTAGTTTTTTTATAACTAATAGCTCCTTCCCCTCCATTAGATAAATTAACTAAAGAACCTTCTTTTAAGTCCCTTCTTCCAAATAAAGATATTAGTCGAACCTCTTCTTTAGAAGCCTCTTTTGATGATAAGTTACTTTTAACTATCTCTACATAAAATCCATACTTATTTACATAGTTATTCCAAAATAAGTTTCTTTTATTTTTATCATAAGGTCTTGTTTTAGACCCCATACCTACATAAAAAACCTCATCAGTTATCTTGTTTCTATGTAAATAAACAACTTTATTTTTAACCTCTGTATTCACGTACTATAGATTTTTCTTATACTTATCAAATATCATTATATCGTGGTATTGGCTTTTGTTTAGTTTAAGACTTAGTAGGTCTTCTTTAGCTTCTTTTCTTTTGTTGCTTATAGGTAATCTATCTATAAGCTGTTGTAGTTTCTGTATTAGTTTTCTTTTGTTCATAATGATTGTTTTAGTTTGTTAAATATAATATTATGTAGGCTATTGCTACATTTAAATTTACTGCAACTAAGTTCCATTGTTTAGCTACGAATACTTGTGGTATTGATACTATACCTGCTATTATGTAAGTAACCATACCTATTTTATCTGGTAGTAGGTGTGGAGACATCATCATAAATGAAGTTCCCATATATCCTAATCTACTTGATAGTCTTTCTATAGGTGTTAGTTTCTTCTTTCTAACTAATTTAGTTAGTGGAATATTCTTTATGATATTTATTATTTTATTAATGATATTAATCAAGTCTTAAAAAATCAGATTCAGCATATTTCAAGAACCATTCTTTATTGTTCTCATATTTATCTACTACTGCTTCGAGCATTACTAACTCTTCTATTTGGTATGATGATATTTTATCTATAATAGATTCTATCTTGTTTAAGATATTAGTTGCCATCTCAGGGTCTGTCTTATAGACATTATCAAACTCTTCTCTTACGATAGGTTCTAAGATGTTGTTTACTCTGTTTAGTTGTTGTTTTAGGTTTTGTTTATACCTGTTGGTAGCTACAAGTTCCTCATTAGCTTCTAATAGTAATTGAGATAGTAGTATTGACTTTAGGTACGCAATGTACTCTTTTGTTATTTGTTGTTCACTCATAATTATTGTTTTAGTATTTACTTATTATTCCTTCTATATTCTTAAACCTCTCACCTAACTGTTCCCTCTTAAAAGACCTTCTAACACCATCATCTCTCTTTACTGTGTCTTTACATTCGGTAACTTTATCGAAGTAATGAGGTTGCTTTAAATCAAATGTAGAGATAGTTTCTACTACTCTGTATATTCTATTAGTATCTAAACATTTAAACTCCATAAACCTAATACTTAACCTCTCATCTAAAATATTCATAGTCAATACTTCTTAGGCAAATATAACTAAAATTATTGATTCTAACAAAAATTAACACAAAAAAAATAAATTAAGTTATCTTAATATAAGATTGATTATTTATGGAGTTTACTATACCTGCAAATTTAAGAGGGATTAAGTTGAGTCAATGGCAAAAGTATATTAATGTCTACGACAAGAATAAGGATGATGAGAATGCTACTGAGTTTCTAAACAAAAAGGTGTTAGAGATATTCTGTAACATAAAGTTATCAGAAGTTGATAAGATAGGTTTAAATGTGTTTGACGATACTTTAGCTCACTTATCATCTGTACTGAATGAGAAACCAGAACTTGTACATAAGTTTAGTCTAATAGGAACTGATGATGTTGTTGTTGAGTTTGGTTTGATACCTAACTTTGATAAAATGAGTTATGGTGAGTTTATAGACTTAGAGAAATATATGTTTGATAATGATAACTACCATAAAGCAATGGCAGTTCTTTACAGACCAATTAAGTTCAAGAGTAAAGATAAGTACCTTATACACGATTACAAGGGTACAGAGTATATGGCTGATGTAATGAGAGATGCTCCATTAGACGCTGCACTTGGTGCAAGGGTTTTTTTTTATCGTTTAGCGACAAAATTAGGGAATTATACGATGGCTTATACACTCAAAGAGTTGCAGAAGAAACAGGAGGGTCTTCAGGACGAGCATTCGGTAAAAAATGGGGAGACTATCAAGCAATATTTACTCTCGCTAGAGAAGATGTTAGAAGAATCGGAGAGGTTACAGAACTCCCTTTACACCAATGTTTAATGTATTTAGAGTTTGTAAAAGAAAAATCAGAATTAGAAAGTAGAATGTTAAAACAAAAAATGAGATGACACACGTTTACGACATATTAGACGTCATAAAAGACGAGTTATTAACTAACCCATCAGTAAATACCGTTACTTACGGAGACATAACTGATGTTGACTTAGACAAGACAACTATGTTTCCATTATCACATATGTTGATAGATAGTGCTAATTACAAGGAAAGAACAGTTGTTTTTGACATTAAGTTACTTTGTGCAGACATAGTTGACTACAATACTAAGAAATCTGATTACGAACTGTTTTATGGTAATGATAACTTACAAGACGTTATGAATACTCAGTTTGAAGTTATAAACTCTTTAATAATGAAGTTGATGAGAGGTGATTTGTTTGAGATGAACTATCAAGTAACAACACAACCTGTTGCACAACCGTTTAAAGAACGTTTTAGCAACGAATTAGCAGGTTGGGCAGTAAATATATCAATAGAGATTCCTAATGGCATAAGCATCTGTTAATGGAAGGAGAGAACCTAAAATTAGCCTTGAGAGAGGTTGGTAAGCTAATTAGAAAGAATCTAAAGCAAGAAGCTAAGAATGATAAGTTCAAGGCTTCTGGTAAATTAGATAGGTCTTTTAGGTATAGGGTTGAGGATAATGAGTTATACATATTCGGAGAACAGTATGCAAATGCTTTATCTAAAGGTATAACAAATAAGGGCAAGTATAGTGAAAAGATGTCCGATAACTTAATTCGATGGGCAAAGACTAAAGGTATGAGACCTATGTTTAGGCAATACCAAAAGGGAGTTAATGGAAAATACGAGCCTACAGGTAAGTTCAGAAAGGTTTATGAAAGCAGTTGGAAGTCTTTAGGTTTTGTTTTGGCAGCAAGTATATCCGGTAATTCACCAGCAGGTAAAGATGCTAAAAACCCTGATGGAGGTATATCTAAGAGATTTAAATATAAAGGTAGTGGATTTATTAAAACAGTACAAGAACAAACAAAAGAACAAATAAAAACAATATTAAAAGAAGGTTACAGAAAGGATATACTGTTAAGCCTTGATAAATTAAAATCAATTAACTAATGGCAATAATAAATGTAAGAAGTCCGAAGTATGTATATATTGATGAGATTGAATTATCTTATGCAGTACTAAAACTATTTATTTGGACTGGAAATAGAAGTGCTGATTTTCCATCAACAGAAACTTACAATATTCGTAAATCTGGTACAGGTACAGTATATTTTGAAATATCAGAATTAATAAGAGATTATTTAGACACAACATTTGATGGAAATTATAATGGTCAAGCAGTTTGGGTTTCAACTACTTTACTTGCTTATGATTCTGATGGTGAAGAGGTGGCAGATGATGGAGAAAGTTTTGTTGCTTTTGATGGTTACAACTATTTCGAAGAAAGTGCCAATGTATCAAATCCTATAATGATTACAAATAGAAACTTATCTGTTTTAAAAGACAATACTTTTAAGATTCCTATTTATACTGCTACAAGTCCAACAGTTCGTTATTATGTAAATGGTCAATTATCAAACACAGTAACTTACTTATCTTCAAACGAAAGTGATGAACAGATAGAATATATTTCTATTCTCAATAATGACAAGATAACTGTTACAGATAGTAGTGGTGTTAAAACGATAAACATAGAGATTTTAGAAGAATGTAAATACGAACCTAAAAAGGTAACATTTGTAAATAAGTTTGGTGCTTTACAAGATATGATATTCTTTAAAAAAGCAGTAGAAAAAATGAATGTAACTAAAGAATCTTATAAGTCAAATATATTAAGTTCTAATTATACATATAGTTCAAGCAATCACGTTTACAGGGATTTTAACGTTATGGGTAGAGAATCTGTTACATTAAGTAGTGGTTTTTTAAGTGAGGAATACAACGAAGTGTTTAAACAAATGATGCTATCTGAAAAGGTATGGGTTACCAATGTAATTGATAGTGTAGAACAAGTGCTACCAATTAACGTCAAGACAAGTGATATTACTTACAAGACTTCTTTAAATAATAAATTAGTAGAATACACAATAGAATTTGATAAATCATTCGATACTATAAATAATATAAGATAGATGCAGATAACTCAGTTATACATAGATGGTCAAAGAGTTGATATGTTTGATGATGTTGGTGTTACTATTACTGACACTATAAAAGACGTTAGAGATATTAGTAAAGTGTTTACAGAATATTCTCAAACATTTAGTTTACCAGCGAGTAAAACCAATAACAAAATATTTAAACACTTTTATAACAATGATATTCAGAATGGTTTTGATGCAAGAATAAGAGTTCCTGCTAATATAGAACTTAACTCTATACCTTTTAGGAATGGATATATTAAACTTGAAGGAGTTGACTTAAAGAACAATACTGCACATACATACAGAATAACTTTCTTTGGTAACACTATATCGTTAAAAAACTTTTTAGGAGATGACTTACTATCTTCTTTATCTTGGTTAGATAATTTTAGTAGAAAACCAAATGGTGATAATTTAAAAACAACTCAAGGCGATATAAAGGAATATTTAACAACATCTATAACTAAATCTGTTGATAGCGTTGATTATGTAGCTCCTATACAAGTTCCTTTAATAACACATACTCAAAGGCTTTTCTACAACTCTCATAGTTCTGCTAATGAAGATGATAATATAGCTTATACTAACGGAAATGTTCACGGAGTTAAATACAATGAGTTAAAATACGCTATAAAATTAAGTATTATAATAAAAGCTATAGAGGAGAAATATGGATTAACTTTTAGTGATGATTTCTTCAAAGGAGGAGATTCTTCTTTTGATAATTTATATATGTGGTTACATAGGTCTAAAGGAAAAGTAACAAGTGGAGAACAATTAAAAACATCTATTTATACTGTTAATGATTTTAGTG
>Ga0228629_1000046_pt1 | contig 36920 bp, 45 predicted proteins | sample 36DmetaG_FD_183022 | JGI IMG/M metagenome (GOLD analysis project Ga0228629, IMG submission 183022) | Seawater microbial communities from Monterey Bay, California, United States - 36D | ecosystem: Environmental > Aquatic > Marine > Coastal | place: USA: California | collected 2016-11-14
TTAGAGTGAGTACAAAATGATACCTATATCAGATATAAACCCTGCAACAAATACTCCCTATATAACTAGAGTATTTATATTTTTAACCATAGGTGTATATTTGCTTATTCAACCAAAAGATAGCTTGGAACTATTTAATTTTTTCTATGAGTATTCTGCAATACCCTGTGAAATCAAAAATGGCTATCCCCTAAGTGCTAATCAGTTTTATTCGAATAGTTGTATGGCAACAGTTGACAACGTAATATTTGAGAATAAAAACATAATTTATAGTTTAGTTATTGCTAATTTTCTTCATGCAAATCTACTTCACATCATTGGTAACTTATGGAGTTTTTGGATCTTTGGAAATAACATAGAAGACAAGCTTGGTGTTTTCAAATTTTTACTATTTTTACTGATTACTTCATTTGGAAGTATAGGTGTACATATTTTACTCAACATATCAAATTTAAACCCAATTGTGGGTGCATCTGGAATTGTGTCAGCTTTAATGGGTGCGTACCTTTACAGATTTCCAAATGCAAAGCTTTTAGTATTAGTTCCTTTTGGAATAATTTTTCCTACAACAGTTAAGGCTAAATATTTTATGATCTTCTGGTTTGTCTCTCAAATATTTATTGTGTTTCAAAATAATAATATTTCATGGGAGGCACATATCGGTGGTTTCGTAATAGGTTATTTTAGTATGAAGCTACTTAATAACAGATGAAACAAACTTATTAAAGTCATCAAAAATTTGATCTGCAAGACTGCTTGGCATAAAGTTTTTAATACTAGATTTAACTAATATTGACTTTGCATTCATATTATTTCCAAAAATAATATCAGTATCTACCCTATCTCCTATTACATAATTTATTTTGATACCTTTTTTTTGAAAATACTCTGCGAAAAGATTTCCTTCTTTCCCGAATGAATCAAGAGTTTTATTTGCAGCTGATTCAATATATTTAGCTATTTGTCCATTCCCAGGTCTAAATTCGGTAGGGCTAACTGGATATGTTAAATCTTTATTTAACGTTGCACCAGAAATACCGGATTTAATAGCAGCCGCAATTTTTTCAAGCTTATCTTGGTTAGGGTCATCTAATCTCCCTAAAATTACTAAATCACATTCTTCAAGGCTGTTTACAACATTTGAAAATCTGCTGATGAATTGCTTAATTTCATCTGAACCATATACATACACAGAGTAAGTTTTATTTTGAAGATATTGTTGGAGAACTACGAGGGGCGTGATAATTGATGATAAGTCTATTTCTGTTTGAAGGAGTTTTTCTAATTTAAGACCAATAGCCTCAATTGACTGCGAGCTGTTGTTAGTTGTGTGGTAAATATAAAATTTATTTGAGAGAAGTAATTTGTAGGAAGTTTCAACACCAGGAATTAAGTTTTGATCTAGGTAAAGAGTTCCATCAAGGTCTGTAGCGAGAGTTTTCACGTTTTTCCTCCATAACTAAAGCACGAGCCGTAATTAAATTGCTTTCATAAAAATTTTTACCTGTTCTGTCGCTAGGTAGGGTTATAGAACGAATTTTAAGTTTATTTATTTTTGTAAAATTACGCATATAGTTAAAAATTTGAGTACCAAAACCTAATTCTCTATATTTAGGAATTACAAAAAGTTCATAAATAGTCAGGAAACCATTCTCTATAGCTCCGAAACCATATCCAATATCTAAATCCTCTTGGTTTAATACAAAATATTTAGTATCAGAAAATTGTAATGACAAATAATGATCAACAATTATTTTGTCTATAGAACTCATCTCAGATATGAATAATGATTTTAATGTTTCCGGTGGAGTGTCAGTTTCAACTATTGAAAATTTAAAATTAAAATTTTCAAATTCATGCACAATCGCTACACACTTTTGATCTTGGTTTTGCTAATTGTGTATTTTTTAAAACTAAGAAGCAGATAGAGCATGTGAATTCATCTTCTTCTTTATCCGCAGCTGCATCATCCAGCTTCAAATCAGATTTCTTAACATTTCTTTTTTCAGCAGCATCTACACTCATAAACGAACCCTCTGCATCATCAGGCTCCTCTACTGTTTTCTTTTCGCTTTCTACGCGCGCTTCCAAAGATTCCGTTTCAATTTCTTCTTTTTCTTCTTCCTCCTCAGATGGAGCATCAGCTTCTTCAAGATCCTCTTCTTCAAGATCTTCTAAATTTGGTTCTTTTATTTCTTCTACATCTTTTTCTGACATTAGTCTCCTTAAAGCGTTCTAAAGATAATACTAAATTTTAAGCTGTATGGAGTCGTTTTTGACAAATATCTCAGCAGGTCCATTATCGAAAAAATCTCCATCAATTTCAATAGCTTGAGTAGTTAATAGCTTGATTTCACCACTTCTTTTAAGCACGACATCAGGATCTGTTAAATGTAATCCTTTTTTTGCTAAAAAAAATAATTTCATTGCTTTTGTTTTAGACACTTTAAAAATCTGAATATTTAGCAGTCCATCCTGAAGACTTGATTTTGGTGATATATTCCAACCTCCACCAAAAAATTGACCATTACAGATTGAGATAACAAAAGCCTTAGCTGAAAACTCATAATTGTGAGTTTGAAGATTCATGAATGAAGATTTTGCTGGAAATAATTTTAACCAGAAGCTGATTGGGTATCTAAATCTTTTAAATATTCTTGGTAGTTTTTCACTCAGCTCAACAGTATCTGCTAAAAACCCAAAATTAAGCACATTTACAAAATGTTTAGAATTAGTTTTTGTTGCAACCAGAGCAGTATCTATTAGGTAGACTGAATCACCTTTTAAGTGCTCCATAGCTTTTTCTATATTTTGAGGTATAGCAAAAGTTCTTAAAAAGTCAGAACCGCTGCCTGATGGTAAACAACCTACAGTGGGCTGATTTATCTCTTTTTTCAAAAGTGTATCTATTAGTGAATTTATTGTTCCATCTCCTCCTATTGCGCAATATATATACCTGTTTGGATCTTTATAGTTTTCTAAAATATCATCAAGTTCATTGATATTTTTGGTCATAAATATTTTACAATTTAATTTATGTTCTTGAAATAAGGCATTTAAGTACTCCTTAGAGAGCTTTCTGCCTCTTGAATTCAAGTTGTAAATAACAATATACTCTTTCATCTCATTGTTTTCTGGATTAACTCATCATTAAATAAATTACTAATCATTTTGAATTCTTTATTGCCATAGATATTAAAAAGCTTAGCTGATAATTCAGATGCTTCCTTCCCAGCTCTGATAAAATCACCAACGCTTATATTAAATTTTACTAAAACTGCCTCTATGTCTTCAGTGTGAAGATATTCATTAAATATACTGAACCACCCAATATCAATTGAAGTTGTTTTTTTCACGCCTGCAAATGTCTCCATTTTATTAATTTTTTCCTCCATAATTTGAAATTTTACATACGTATCTAGGTAAATCTCATTTAAGGAAAGGTCATGACGTGTAGAAGATAATCCTGAGCAAACAAGCATTAAGTAAAAATTCATATCTTTTTTGAAGTCTGATTCCAATAACTCAATGCCTATAATCAAGTTATCTCTGTATGTGTCAGTTAAGACAATAGACTTTTTACTTCCTTCTTTAAAATTTAGATTTTCAAGAACTTCAAGCTTAGATTTAAAAGTTTTTTTTAATCCACTTACGTTGAAGTTATTTTGATATGCAAAAAAACTTTTCTCAAGCAAGTCTATAGCTTCACTAAGAGAATATTTATTTAACATATTCAAAATAGAAGAATAAGAGATTGAATATGCAGACTTTAATATACTTGACTTAAGTGTAAATAGATTGTTATACCAAAAGTTTTCAATATTTCTATCGTAGTTCACAAAGGCAAAGCCCTTAGTATCTATACCTCTCCTTCCTGCTCTACCGGTTAATTGTAAAAATTCCGACTGATTGATTAAACGTGTTTTTATACCATCGAATTTATATAATCTGTCTATAACTATAGATTTTGCTGGAAGGTTCAACCCTAAAGATAAAGTTTCAGTTGCAAAAAGAAACTTTATGTACCTATTCAAAAATAAATATTCGATAAATTCTTTAACAATTGGAGCAAGTCCTGCATGATGGTAACCTATCCCCCTAAGCCACATCCAAAGTAACTCGTCTAAATTTAATAGTTCATATTGATTTGAATCTAGGGATCCGAATACGTCATTGAAAACCTCTCTAAGTTCTTTAGATTTTTTAATTTTATGCCTATTTGTAGCAGCTTGTCTTGCTTTAGTTTCGACTCTGTCTCTCGAAAAGTAAAAGAAAATTGAAGGAGTTAGATTTTTATCTGTTAAATAATCCAATTGAAATCCAAGATGAGGACGCTTGTATTTTCTATATTGTTTTTCAAATTTAAAAATTTTGTTATTCCGTTTATCTTTAGAAGATTTAATTATTTTAAGTTGGTCGTTATGAGGATTGACACCAACAAGGGATATTTCTAATGGGACTGGTCTTATTTCTGATTTTATTAGTGAAGTTTTCCCACGTAAAGAAACGATCCAATTATGAAACTCTTCATTATTTCTAATAGTCGCAGACAAGAATAGAAATTTTATATTGGAAGGAGCATGTATTATAATTTCTTCCCATGTTGTACCTCTTTCAGAGTCAGATAAGTAATGAACTTCATCTAATACAATCAAGCCAATTTTTTCTAACCTTTTATCGTTGGCATAGATCATATTTCTGAGAATTTCTGTAGTTGCTACGATAAGTTCAGAATCTGGACTAATAGTTCTATCTCCTGTAAGCAACCCTGTGTCTATCCCTAAATCTAAAAAGTCATTGTATTTCTGATTTGATAAAGCTTTTATTGGTGTTGTGTAAATTACGTTTTGATTTTGTTTCGTGTACTTTTCAATTGCCTGTTCAGCAATAAACGTTTTTCCTGACCCGGTAGGAGCAACAACTAAAACATTGAAATCTTTTTTAATGGACTCAACAGCATCAATTTGAAACTGATCTAGATTAAATTCCACGTTTACTTTTTTTGTGTAGAAGAATCATTATTTCAATTAATAAGTACATAGGAATTGTGAATATAAATAAAGTAACAGGATCACCGGTTGGAGTAATAACTGCGGCAAATATAAGTATTACAACAAACATTTCGGGTCTTTTATTTGTAAGGTTGTGTACATTAATAATGCCTTTATTAAGTAAGAAAAGAATTATTAGAGGTAATTGAAAAGAAATACCGAACAACAAAGAAACTCTTGTAATAAACTGAAAATAATTTTGAGAACGTAAAATTACCTCATTCTCATTAAATGATAATAAAAACTCTATACCGACATGAGCAATGCTTAATGATGAAAAAATTCCCAAATAGAAAAAAGCTGTAAAAAAGAGAAAATAAAAAGAAAAAACCACATTACTAACTTCTAATGCAGGTTTTATAAAAAGACCGATTATTAAGAGAACTATAGGAAAGGTGATAATAACGGATATCCAAAAAGTATTTTGCAATTTTACCTGAAAACCCTCGTATATGGTTAAAGCGAAAATATTAGACTGATCATATCCGGCGAGTATAAGAGGATTCAGAAGTAGATTAACAAAATATGAATACTGAACATAAACAATTACTGAGACAATAGCTACAAGAATTGCTGAGAAAATAAATCTTGAATTTAATTCTTTAAGGTGGTCCATAAATGGTTTCTTCATTTCTCTATTCCTCTTCGCCTTGTTCAATCCAGATCCAGCTTTCCTCAATACTAGAATCACCAACTGTCAGACGTTCTTGCCCTTTTTGAAGTTTTATTAGTTTTTGATAATATGACAAAATTTTAGATTTATCGAAAACTCCTAGAGAAATGAAAACGATAACCAAAAATTCCACCAAGCTCATATTTTTAACTCACTAATCAATTTATCTATTCTCTTTTCTACCTCAACTTTAACTGAGTTTGGGGTAATAATTTTTTGGTTATCAATATTCTTAAGGAAATACTCTACAGCTATTTGTTGAGATCTAAATTTTTTTATCGACTTATTCCCAGAACGGTCTAAAAAAGTAATCTCCGTACTCTTATCTGTAGTTGAATGTGTTTTCTTTGAGGCATTTTCATCTGGCAAATTGACAATTCTCTCTAATATGAAAGTTTTAATTTTCTCATCAACATAGTCAAAAGCTTCGAGTAGTTCACCATCAATTCCAGTACTTAATGAAAGTGGCTTAATTCTGTATGTACTTGCTTGAGTGCTTCCAAGTTTAATGTACTCAATGTAAAGTTCATCAGAGTTAAATAATGTAACTAGGTTTGAATTATCTTCCTGAGTCGAATACTGAGACTCAAAATAAATATTTAAAATCTCAAGAAAATGATTAATTTCTGTATTGTCATCAAATAAATTTTTAATATTTATTTTTGGATTAGAAAGTAGCGTATACATTTTAAATAAATCTAAGTCAGTAATCGTTTCCATCTTTAACAAAGATTCATTGTATTCGAATGAAATACTGTTATCTTCACTATTAATACTGAAGTCAAGAAAGTTTTCTCCGTCTGTTGAATAGATCTCAGATAATACTGTTAGTGAATAAATCAACTTATCAATATCTAGATTGAGTCTAAAAAGTAGTTTATCAATATCATATGTTTTACTTTTCCTAATTAAAGACAGGATATGAATAATCGTGCTTAAATTAACTTTTGAATCCATCAACAACTCCTAATAAAATTTCTTTATCTTGCTTTGAAATCTTCAAAAGCTCGGGTTTAACCAATAGCAAATACTTTATTAATCCATGGTGATCTTTAGTCTTCATGTTAAATTTCTTAAATTCATTATCGTGAATAGAATTCGATTCTTGAAAAATTAATATATTCTTATATATGTTGTGTAAATCATTATTAACACTGATTTCTAAAGAAAGCTCTTTACTGTTAGCTTCCCAAGTAAATGTAAACTCTTTATATTTTTTGTTATGAAGGTCTCCCTTAGTTCCTATTTTTAGTTCATTGATGTCTGAAATTTTAAAAGTTTTAACAACTTTTTGATCCTCTGCGCCTAGATACCATATTCCATTGTGGTACCTGAGACCAAGAGGATATACCTTCCTAAGTTTCTTATTGTAAGTAAAAGAAACTCTTCTTTTTTCCTTTGAAGCGATACTAAGTTTTGGAATTATTTTTAGATTTTGTTCAAGTTCGAAATGAGGAGATAAGTATTTTTTAATAATGGAATATGTATTATTAAATTTTTCAAAATCTATGTTGCTATGTTGTTTTATCTCGGCAACGATGCTCGTACCTTCTAGTTTGTAACCATCTTTTAAACTCCATTTATCATTCTCGTACTCTAAATTAAAACCTACCTCTTTAAGGAGTGCTTTGTCTCTTTCAAATGATCTTTTGAATGCACCATCACTAAGATTTCTGTATTCAGGAATATTGTCTTTAATGAATGCACTGTCGATATTGGTTTCTTGAATTGTGTCGAAAAGTGTAATGACTTTTACACATCTTTTAAATACATTTTTCATAAAATAGTTGCTACATATGTATCTTACAAAAAATAAGATATAATATTTATATTCGAAGATTTGTGTAAATCTGTAACAAGGTAAAATATTAAATATGAAAGTATGGATTGATCAAGATTTATGTACTGGTGATGGTCTTTGTGAAGAGATTGCACCTGATGTTTTTGTTGGATTAGATGATGGCCTTTTTTATGTAAAAGAAGGTGATAAAATCTTTTCTGAAGAAAATGGCAATGTTGGTGGAGCTGAGGGATTAGCCGTTGTGCCAAAAGGTCAAGAAGATGCAGTAGTAGAGTCAGCTGAAGAATGTCCTGGCGAATGCATCATGATTGAACCATAAGTCATAAAATATATCTCCCACTAACAATAAACCCAGTATGACCAACCATTGAGTGCTTAGGTCTCGAAATGTTTCCCCTTACAGTCCACTCTCTTTCAAGAACTTCTTTTATTTCTATATGCTGAAAATTATTTTCTTCTAAGATATTTGTTAATTTTGATACTTGAGAAATTGATGGTAGGTAAGATACCCAAAATAAATTATGTTTAATTTTATTATTACTGAAAAAATGCCATGGTTCAGGCACATCTGTGATGATGGAGTCAAAACTAACAGATATGCTCTCTAATGAAAAAGTTGATATGTCTTCATTAATAAAATTTACTTTTTTAGTCATTTCTTCTGAATAATTTGATATATATCTTGATATTGTCTTTTTTGCTCTATATTGGTTTTTTTTATTAACATCTACAGAATAAAACTCTGAATTTGGTCCCAGAAGCGAGGAAATAAATAACGTTAATGCACCTGAGCCCGTACCAATCTCTAAAACTTTACTATGGGAATTTAAGTTTGCAGAAACAACAATCGAACCAACATCTTTCGGATAAATAATTTGAGGACCTCTTTTCATTAAAAGAATGAACTCTTTGTATGAAGGTACATATATAAGGAACGTTGTTCCTATTGAAGATTCTAAACGTATTGGTAAACTCGTTATCTTATTAAATTCAATTTTGCCTTCATTCGTAACAAATTCTTGGCCTGTTGTAATAACACTAAGATACTTCTTTGATGGAGACTCAATTACAACGAGTTTATTTTCAAATTCCACGTATTTATATTAGGAGCAAAAAATAAGCTATGGTTGAAAAAACAACACCTGCAGCTAAAACAATAGCAACTACTTTTTGAAGAGATCTATTCACGAACGACCCTTAAAGACATTTTTTTTAACTCTTTGAAGTTTTTCATACACTCTCCCTGCAAGAACTCCTAGAATTAGAAAAGCAATAATTTTCGAATTGTCTTCATTTATATTCTTTTTAAGTTCTTCGTAAGTTTCTTTATAATCTGTCATTTCATTATTCTCCATATGATTAGACCGAATGATAATAGACACAATAAAGCCATTGAAAAATAAGTCATAGCTTGTAGGAAAAAATTTCCCACAAAAAATTGGCTGAGTATTGAAGCTATACCAATAATTATAAATAAGGTTGCTATAGCTAAATAGTTTCCTGCTTTGAAGTTTCTTTTTAGTGATTTAATAGAATCCTCAACTTCATCTACTGTTTCTTCTTTAAGGTGCTGTAAAAGTTTGTCAGCTGATTTAACTGCATTTATTGGGATATCAAATAGTCCACTCATTTTTTGTTATTTTCTAGTATTGTACCAACTACACCTTGGATAGTAGCTGCAACAGGTAAGGCTAAAATCGCACCTACTGCACCGACTGTGTAGGCACCAAAGATTGTTGAGAAGACGGCAACTGCTGGATGAATTTCCATTGTTGATTGTGTAACCTTTGGGCTTATAAAGTAATTTTCTAATAATTGATAGATTGAAAGCACTAACAATGTGTACAGGACATAATTTGCTCCTAATGAAACAGAAGCTAAAACTGGAACAACGCCTCCTAGAAAAGTACCGATAACCGGAATAAGTTGTGAGAGTACTCCAGCTGCTATGCCTAAAGCTACGGGTGATGGAAGTCCTATAATTAGAAAAGCAATTGTAAAAACAGTACTAGCAAGGATTCCTAGTATGACACGCGCAACAATAAAACCACCAGCTTTAGAAACTCCGATAGTCCATACCTGATCAATTAAGTTGGAGTACCTACCAGAAATAGAGGTCTTGAGACTCTCTCTCCAATGCTCTCCTTCACTTATTAAATAAAATGAAAAGAAGAAAATGATGAAAAAATGTCCAAGAGCACTAAGAACCCCTTGACCGGCAAACACTACTGTCTCCCCAACAGTTTCCCCGTATGATTTTATAAATGAACTAAATTGAGATTCCAGATCAAGAGACTGATTAGATATTGTGAATCCCTCGCTGTTAAAATATTCAAGAATATTATCTAAATAAGTAGGAAGCTGTGTTGATAAGAAATAGATTTCTTGAACCATTATCGGAACTAATGAAAACAATATTCCAAATATTACAAGCAATATTACAGCAACAGCAATAAGGGCAGAAATCTTCCTTCCAAATTTCTTGGATAGTCGATAAACAACAGGTTCTGCCAAAGCTGCTAAAACAACTGCTACGAAAAGGTCAAAAATTAAAGGTTTAACTCTTAAAAAAATGGTTATAGAAACTCCTATAAAAAGGACGTAAAAAAATGCTCTATTTAATAACTCTTGTCTTGATTCACCTTTATTCATATTCATATATTATGACTCACACTAATGATTTATAGTTACGATTATTAAAAATGAGTACTAAATAAAAACAAACTAAAAAAACAGCCAAATAAAGCTCTAGAGAAGTAATAGAACCGTATAGTTGAAACCTGATAAAAATAGTTAGAAGTTGTGAAGCAATTGCAATTGACAATAACTGATTTTTTAGATCTACTCTTCTGATTGTTACATTAAGAAGCAGTAAGCCAATAATGATTCGAATAAATGCTTCAAATGTATTACCGGAAAATATATACAACTGTCTTAATGAGAAAAAACCAGAGAGGCCCACTCCCCCAAGTGTAATTTGAAATATTCCAAGAATTACTAATAATGATGATATCCAAGCTAGTAAGAAATTACTATATGACAAACGCGCTTTAATAGGTGTTGGCCACGGCTGTAAGGGGTTTACTCTCTTTATTAAGGACCTCGACAACCTGAAAGTTTGTCTTTCATAATTACCGAAAATAAATATTGAAATAGAAATAAATAATAAATATGCACTTATTGGAATTGAAAAATAGTTGCCAAAAAAGAAAATTGCCACGTGCCAAAGGAATATTGTATATATATTTGCATGCACTACTGAGAAGGAGTGCCAAACAAAAGGTAGTTTCATAAAAGATTCTATTTGATCACGAAATATTAGAAAGAATGAAATCATGCCTAAAGAAGCGACTAAATAGATTGTTGTTGGGGGGTCTTCATTAGAAAAAGATAGTAAACGATAATTGGAGACTGATAAATATTGATCAGTAGATATATGCAAATACAACAGATAACTATAAGAAAGAAGAGTTGCTACTGCAAAAAATGATTTCTTATACGTAAAGATTTTTCCATCTGCGTAAAAATATCCTAACTGATGTATAGCCAGCCAAAATATTAAATAATTTAATAGTTTTATATAAGACAATGAAATTGAAAAATCAATATTATCAATCAACACGAGAATGAATATTAAAAAAGACATGGTTAAGTATGGATTCTTTTTATGAAGATAAATCGTTAGAGGGCAAAATAAGACAACTACAAGATAAATAGAAACTAGCCATAATGGCCACATGATAAATTCAGTGACAGTAAGCATCCCATCCTCTTGATTCGTTATATAAAGAGGAAAAAATATTAGCTTCGAGGAAATATTTAAAGTTAGAGTAATAAAAAATATCCAGACTAAAACAGAGCCCATTAAGCTATCAACTCTATCAGTCAAGAATTTCCACTGACTTCCATCCCTGCCAACATTCGAATACCAAGCAATTTTATTAGTAAAACCAGTTGAAAAAATAAATAAAGACATACCAACAGTTATCCATGTAACAGGTGTGAGTGTATTGTCTAAAACAACTCGATTGTAAATAATAAACTCGCCTGATGATTTATAGAAGTTCAAAAAAAAATAGGTATTAAAGACTACTAATAATAATCCTGCAACTTTCAAAAAATCAATAAACCTTATCCTTGAATTGGAAGTTTTAGCCACTTCATTAAAAGAGTTTTTAAAACTACCAACTGATGGGAAGAATAAATTAATAAATTGTTTCATACTAAATATTTTACATAGTAAATGGTTCTTGAATAGCAATATAATTACATTGTGGAAATTGTACTTTATCAACCAGAGATAGCAGGTAATGTTGGGGCCTGTATTAGACTTTCTGCTAATACTGGAATCCCCTTAAACATAATTAAACCATTTGGTTTTGCATTTCAGGAAAACAAAATAAGAAGAGCAGGGTTAGATTACCATGATTTAGCATCCGTTAGTATATACGAAAGTTGGAATGATTTTAAATTAGAACATGCAAATGAAAATATTGGTTACTTATCATCAAAAGGAGCAATTAACTATTGGGATACTTCTCTTGCTAATTTTGACTATCTAGTTTTTGGTCCTGAATCAGTTGGCTTGCCAGACGACATAATTAAAAACACAGAGAATCTCCTAACAATTCCAATGGATGATAGCTCAAGAAGTATCAACCTTGCTAACTCCGTTGCTATAGTTGGCTACGAGTACTTGAGGCAAATTGATGGTTAATAAACTTGTTCTTGTATTCCTTGGAGGAGGGGTTGGCACTGTTTTAAGATATATTGTTAACTATTCTTTTTCTTTAATGCAAATTCCTCAAATCTCTACTTTCCTTGTAAACATTCTAGGATCATTTATTTTTGGAATAATTTATGTCTATATTGCCCAAAACACAATATTAAGTATTTTTTTACTTACTGGTGTATTGGGAGGCTTTACAACATACTCACAATTTACATTCGATTTAATTGAACTTAATGCTCAATCTCAACTTACAACTCTTTTGTACTTCTTTGGTACAATATTTCTTTCAATCTTTGCTGGGTTGTTGGGAATATACATAGGCACTAAGATGGGAACTTAACTTATGGAGAATATATTTTGGGTGGGACTATTAATAATAATTATTTTTCTCCTTATCCGATACAGAATATTAGAAATGAAAATTAAATCTTTTGAAAACTACGATAAGGTAGAACAGCTTCAGGATTTAAAAAAGAGTATTAATAAAATAGAAACTGAATTGAAGTACATAAAAGATAAATATGGGGGTTAGAAATGCCAAGTTTTGACATAACATCAGAATTTAACAAACAAGAGGTTACCAATGCAGTTGATCAGTGCAAAAGGGAAATAGTTAACAGATATGATTTTAAAAATACACATACGATTGTCAGCAATACTGATACAACAATAAATATTAATAGCTCGACCAAAGATAGGCTTTTAGCAGCAGACCAAGTTTTAAGAGAGAAATTTGCAAAACGAAACATTTCAATAAAGTTTTTAGCCGACTACTCAGATGAAGAAACACCCTCAGAAATTAAAAGATCTTATACTCTTAAATCGGGGATAGAAACACCTAAAGCCAAAGAAATTGTTAAATATATAAAAGAATTAGACAAGAAAGTACAAGCATCGATTCAAGACAGATCAGTGAGGGTAACTTCTAAAAAGAAAGATTCTTTACAAATGATAATGAATGCAATAAAAGAGGAAAACTTTGAGATTCATTTAACATTTGGAAATTTTAGAGATTAAATCTTTTTTTTATTTTTTTGAAAATTAATCTAGATAAAACTGCAGAGATTAAAAGATAGACTGCATAAGTTGCTGCTCCCGCATTTGCTTTGTAGCCAAAATAATAAATAAATATTAGGACAAGAAAACCATGTACAGCTCTAAAAATAGAGAAATAGATGAATGTTTTAAATCCTTTGCTTTTTCTTATTTTTGTGAACTTATTTATAAAAAAACCTTTTCCTGTTTTTAGAAATTACTTTATAAACAAAATGACGAATTGTTAAGGGAACTAAGGTTAATATTTTTACAGTCTTGTAAACACCACCAAGATCGTAAATGGATTCAATTACTGCATCTGATGCATAGTATTTAATATTATCTTTTAAGTAAATAACCTCATCTTTTTCAAAATCGGACTTGTTTAATTCTTGGTGACTAGAGATATTTAGATTTTTATTTCTTTTATTCAAGAATGAACCATATGTATTGCAGACACTACAATCGCTATCAATAAAAATTTCACTCATGAGTTATAAAATCTAAACTAAGACTGTTTACACAGTATCTGTTACCAGTTGGCTTGGGTCCATCTGGAAATACATGACCTAAATGTGATGAGCAATTTTTACAGAGTATTTCAGTCCGTGTCATGCCTAGGGAGTTATCAATCCTCGTTGACACCTTACCTTCTGCAGCATCAAAGAAACTTGGCCAACCTGATCCTGATTCATATTTAGAAGTTGAGTCAAAAAGTACTTCTTTACAGACTGTGCAAATATACTCACCTTTTCTTTTTTCATCAAGTAATTTCCCTGAGAATGGTGGCTCCGTACCACAAAATTGAGTTACTTGAATTTGCTCTTCCGACAAATGGTCTTTATTAATTTCCATAAAATTATGATATCTTACTGAGGATTAAAGTAAATTTCACTAATTGATGGTTCAGAGTTTTTGATTGAATTAATTAAAGATGAATTTACAGTAATTATTTCTTCATCTTTTAAGGAATCCCTATAATCTAGATTAATTAAAGCAAGGTATTGATTGCTACCTATTGGTAGTATTTTCAGATTAGATAAATTTAGAACTTGTTCATTTGAGGAGATTAATTGTTTAATTTTTTTAAGTTTTTCGTTAGAAATACTTTCTCCAGTTATTAAATGTTTCATCTCATATCCTAAAAATATTCCTGATACCATCAGTAGAATTCCTATTGAAATAGCTGAAATTGAGTCATAAACAGAATTTTGAGTTATAAATGAGAGAACTGTTCCAACTAGTGCAAAAATTAACCCCAAGGTGGCAGCAAAATCTTCAACAACAATAGCAATCAGTGGTCCATCAGTAGATTCTTTCAAAAGTTTCAATATACCTTTGTTTTTTGCCTTACCTCTCTTTAATTCACTTATTGCTTTTTTTAAAACATATGACTCGAGAATTATCGAAACAATTAATAAAGTAAGATATATTGATAAGTTTTCCAATTTTTTTGGATGAGATAAAGATTCAATTCCATGTTCAAGTGAGACTAATCCACCAATTGTAAAAATCAATACGGCTACAACAAGCGTCCAGAAATATTCTTCCCTACCTCTCCCCAATGGATAAATTTTAGGATTGGACTTTTTAGCTTGTTTGATACCAAACCAAAGAAGGAATTGATTACCAGTATCCACAAAAGAATGTACTGCTTCAGAAAACATAGCACTGGACATCGTAATGGTTGCAATAATTGATTTTGCAACTCCAATTGAGAAGTTAACAGACATAGCTAAAAAAACAGTTTTTGAAGATTCACTTGATGCCATTTGAAAACCACCTTACTAAATCTTGGTATCCCCCAACACGTTCATTATCAATAAAAATTTGAGGAACTGTCTTTACGTCATTACCTATTTTTGAATAGAATTCAGCTCTTAATTTATCATCTGATAAATCGAATTCTTTATATTCTAAATCTTCAGAAGCAAGAAGAGTTTTTGCTCTATCGCACCAAATACAGTTATCTTTTGTATAAATTTCTATTTTCAACTATTTTCTGATCCTGTGTAGATTTCATTTGTTGTCTGTGTAACCCTTATAAAGGTTGTACTTTTTGGTAAATCTTTTATGGATTTAGCACCAACATAGGAACATGCAGACCTAATACCTCCGAGAATAGACTGAACTGTTGTATCAATATTTCCTTTATACTTCAATCTAACTTTTTTACCTTCCGGAGCTCTGTGTTCTGCTAGATCACCATAATAAGTTTCTTGGGCTTTCCTAGAGGACATTCCATAAAAATCTTTGTATTGGACTCCATTGTCATCTGTTACTAGTTCTCCACCTGACTCTGCGTGTCCAGCGAAAATTCCTCCAAGCATCACATAATCAGCACCAGCTCCAAAGGCTTTTGAAACATCACCAGGATACTTGCATCCGCCATCAGCAATAACATGGCCCCCTAGACCATGAGCAGCATCTGAACACTCTGAAATTGATGAAAGTTGTGGGTATCCTACACCGGCTACTTTCCTAGTTGTACATACGGATCCAGGTCCAATCCCTATTTTGACAATATCAGCTCCAGCTAAAATTAATGCTTCGGTCATTTCTCTTGTTGCAACATTTCCAGCAATAATAATCTTGCTAGGAAATCTTTCTCTGTATTTCTTGACTGAAACTACAAAATCTTCTCTATATCCATTTGCAACATCCAAGCATAAGAACTTAATGCTCTCTTCCAAAGAAAAAATATCAATAGATTTTTGAAAATCATCATCTGAAGTTCCTACTGTAACAGCGAGATATTCGGGATTAAGATTTGGGAGGTTTTCTTCCCAATCATTTAATGTATAGAACTTATGTACCGCCGTTAACATGTTGTGATTCTGTAAAGCTTTAGCAGTTTCAAATGTACCAGTTGTATCCATATTCGCAGAAAAAATAGGGACACCTGTCCATTTTTGGTCAGAATGTCTAAATTTAAATTCTCTATTAAGTTCAACTTCTGATCTTGAGACCAATGTACTTCTTTTTGGTCTAATTAAAACATCATCAAAGGTTAACTTTATTTCATCTTCTATTCTCATATCGTTTTAAATCACTTATCCTAAATACCACGAATATGATAGTTGAAATTCCATTATTTGGTGCTGGTATTAATTATTTTCCTACTGAGATTTCTGTATTAAGAGTATTTGAGCCTCGATATTTGCTTCTTATAGGAGACAGCATAAAGAATGACACAACTTTTAGTGTTGGCAAAAACTTATCAGAAACTGGTCAAATTGTATCAGAAGTAAAAATTATTGATCACAAAGATATTTCAAATGCAGAACAAATTGTTGTAGTTGAGTGTACAGGTTTGATTAAGACCATAGACCTTCTTTCAGAAAATGAATACCCTAAGGCACTATGTGAAAGAGTTAGCGATATAGGCCTACCTCCCACTGAGGAAGAATTGATTAAACTACAAAAAGATATCACCAAAGGTATTGGGAAAATGGTAGAACAAGGACTAGATATAGATTTGCCAGTTTTTGAAATTGACACCAGCAACAGAATATTAAAACTCTGGGAACTTTCCTCCAAAATTCCTATGTCAGATGACTTGAGAAGTAAGATTATATACGAAAATGATGTATTAAAAAGATATGAGATTTTAAAAAGTTACGTAAATAAAATAAATGAACTAGAGTTTTAAATTTTTCCAATCTTCATATAACTTATTCATTCCGTTTGCTATCAACTCTTCGTTATTAGCTAAATGAGTTCTAACTTGAGAGATATTAAATTTTGAAAGTTCTTTTTTACTGATGTCATTGTTGTACCAAATATCAAATAGTTCTTTTGTTATTTCTGGGTGAAACTGAAGTGCAAAAGTATTAAATAATTTAAATATCTGTGGGAATTCACTCGTTGCTATAAGTTCTGCATCAGGAGGCAATGTGAACGTATCTCTATGCCAAACGAAAACACTAAGATTTTCAAACTTACTTAAAAAATCATAATTATTATGAAATTCTAATTTTTTGAAACCAAATTCAATTTCATCAGAAAGATAAGCTTTTCCACCCATCGCATCTGCTATTAATTGTGCACCTAAACATATACCAAGTATTTTCGTACCTAAAGGGATTACTTTTCTAAGCCATTTTTTTTCTGAAGTTAGGTAAGGAAATTCCTCTGTGTCATAGGCTCCCATATGCCCACCTAGAATTATATAGTTGTCTTTAGGACTTAATGACTTCCAATCTATCTCCCATGCAAAGATTTGATCAATGTCATTAGGTTGAATTGACCCAAGTGTTACTTGAGGGTCATTAATTATAGCTATTGTTTTTTTTGTTTCCATAATTGTGCGCGGAAGAGGACTCGAACCTCCACGGGTCTTACCCCACAGGATCCTTAATCCTGCGCGTCTACCAGTTCCGCCACCCGCGCTAAATCAGTCAAGAAACCAAAAAAGAAGTAATGTTGTTATTGAGAACAATAAAGCAACAAAAGCCGTTATTCTACTCAAATTTCTTTCTGCCAAGGTTTGCCCTATGTTTCCCGAAGCTCCAGGGCCTCCAAGCATATCTGAAAGACCTCCACCTTTCCCACTATTAAGCAGCACCAATGCGATGAGCGCAATAGAAACAACAATGTGTATAGCAACAAGACTCGCTGTTAATGTATCCATAATTTTACTCTTTCACCCTAGATTGTTGTTTTACTTCATCTTCTAGTTTTTGGATTTTGTCTTTATCACCTAGATATCCAATTCTTGTTATTTTATCATCATTAATGTTAAATGCGAGTGGAATTCCTGTTGGAATATTTATATCCACAATTTCTTCATCGGAAATATTCTGCAGAATTTTAATCATTGCACGAATACTGTTTCCGTGAGCAACTACTAAAACCTTTCCGTCTTGAGTAGCATTAATAATCTCTGAAAGTATACCTTTAACTCTGAAGACAACGTCTTCCAATGATTCACCTAAGGGCATGGCTTCTGCTAAATCTTTATATTTACTATCTAAGGTTGGATCAAATTCAGTACCCAACTCTACTAGAGGAGGTTTAACTTTATAACCCCTACGCCACTTAAGGACTTGATCTTCACCAAATTTTTTTGCAGTTTCCAATTTATCTAAACCTTGGAGCGCACCATAATGTCTCTCATTTAGTTGCCAGGTTTTGATCCTGTCTAATTCATGTGACTTATCTATAAAAAGTTGCTCTAAGACAAGTGAAGCTGTATCTATTGATCGCTTTAAAAAAGACGAGTAACAAACGTATGGTAAGAAACCTAAACTAGATAAAAGATTACCTGCTTCAATAGCTTCTGTTTCTCCTCTTTTTGAAAGGCCCACATCAACCCATCCTGTAAATTTATTGAGTTTATTCCAATCGCTCTGTCCATGACGAACAAATATTAGGTTCATAATTTGACAGCCTTAATTATTTGTACAAACTTTTCTACATCGAGAGAGGCTCCTCCGACAAGAGCTCCGTCTATAATTTTAGAATTTAGTAGCTCTGAAGCATTTGTTGGAGATACACTTCCACCATAAATAAATCTAACTTTTTCTTGATCAAAATATGGCTTGCTTGAAATCTCTTCTTTTACAGCGGCAATAACCTCGATTGCATCTTCTACAGAAGCTACCCTACCAGTTCCAATTGCCCATATCGGCTCATAAGCAAAAATAAGTTCGTCAACCTTATCTTTTCGAATTCCCTTTACTGCATTGCTGACTTGATTTACTATAAATGGCAAATATTCATTTCTTTCCCTAAGCTCTTCTGACTCACCAAAACATATTATCGGAGTAATATTTTCATTAATACAGTTATGGACTTTAAGATTTACTGTCTCATCTGATTCATTAAAATGTGTTCTCCTCTCGGAATGACCTACTATAGAATAACTTATATTCAACTTACTTAATTGGGTTGATGATACTTCACCTGTATAAGGGCCATTTAGATAAGCGGAAACATCTTGAGATGAGATCTTTATTTTTAATTTATCAGCATCAACTATTGTTTGTAAGGATCTTAATGAAGTGTGGGATGGGGCTAGGACTATATCTATGCTTTCTTCTATATTTACTTCTAGAGAGTAATTTAATTTCTGGAGAAGTTGAATTGCTTCAAAATGATCAAGATTTAGCTTCCAGTTACCTATTATAATTTTTTTCATAAATCTAAAGTATAAGAGGATTATATATATTTACACCAGGCAATTGACCTCCTTCTAAATACTTTAACGAAGCACCGCCGCCTGTAGATATATGATCAAAATCTGATAGATTTGAGAACATTTTGATAGCATTTACAGAATCCCCACCACCTACAACTGTATAAGCTTTTAGGGAAGAAACTTTTTTAGTTATTTCTTCAGTTCCTAATTTAAAATTTGGATTTTCAAATATACCCATTGGACCATTCCAGAAAACAGTTTTTGATTTTTCCAATATCGATCCAAATTTTTGTATTGTTTCTGAAGAAATATCTACACCAATATCATCATTACTAAAATTATCAATATTCTTATCTTTTCTTAATCCACTTTCAATTGAAGTAGTAACACCAAAATCAACAGGAAGATGAATTTTATGACCATGATTTGAATTAAGAATTTTTTGTGCAGTTTCTAAATAATCATCCTCACAAAGTGATTTACCAATATTTAAGCCATTTGCTTTTAAAAAGGTAAAGCACATACCTCCACCGATAAGTAAGTGATCAACACGTGGTAATAAATTATCAATTAACTTTAATTTGTCAGAAATCTTTGCACCACCTAGTAATACTGTAAAAGGCTTCTGAGGGGAATTGATAAGGTTGTTTAGATTTTCAACTTCTTCAGTCATAAGCTTGCCTTGATAAGATTTTATATACTTACCAAAGGAAACAATAGACGCATGACTTCTGTGCGCTGCACCAAAAGCATCTAAAATAAATGTATCAAAGCTGCTTGTAACTTTTTGTGAAAAGTCTAAATTATTATTTAATTCTTCATCATAAAATCTTAAATTTTCCAACAAAAAGATTCTTCCAGGATTTTTTTCAAGGTTTTCTTTTATTTCATTATTCTTTATAGTGTCAATAAAGATTATCTCTTCACCAAGTAAATTAGACATTTCTTTTGCAACTGGTTTTAATGAAAATTTATCATCTCGTCCATTTGGTCTTCCAAGGTGACTTAAAAATGTTACAGATTTTGAGTTCAATCTAATTTCTTCTAAATTTTCTATGGCTTTAGCAATTCTAAAGTTATCCTGTACTTCTTTATTTTGAATTGGTGAATTTAAATCAGCACGTATTAATGTGTTTCCAAGAAATTCTTGATCTGGCAAAACTATTCTTTCATATCTCGATGGAGGATGACTGCATCCTTGCCCTCGTTTATCAACCAACCGCCTACTTCTTCTGTCATCACAACACTTCTATGTTTTCCACCAGTACACCCTATCGCAATACCCACATAAGATTTTCCCTCAGAAGTAAATCTTGGAAGTAAAAAATCAATTAAATCTTTAGTTTTTTCAAGAAATATCTCTGCATCCTCAAAAGAAAGAACATAGTTTCTTACCATGGGTGATTGTCCTGTTGAAGATCTTAGCTCTTCTCTCCAGTGGGGATTAGGTAAAAACCTAACATCAAGTACAATATCAGCATCCCTAGGTGCACCATTTTTGAATCCAAATGATGTTACCGATATTTTCAAATCTTGATTGGTGGCTTCGCCTTGAAATCCTTCTATGATTCTTTTTCGTAGTTCATGAACATTCATATCAGTCGTATCAATTACTAGATCTGCAAGTTCTTTAATAGGTTTCAACTGATCTCTTTCGTTTTTTACAGATTGAGAAAGAGAATCTAGACCCATTGGATGTGGCCGTCTATTTTCTTCATATCTTTCAATAAGAGTTTCATTATTAGCATCTAGAAAAATCATTCTTGTAAGAACTCCAGATTGACTTAATCTTTCAAGACTTTTGTTAAGCTCATCTTGTGCCGATCCGTCCCTTGCATCAATAGTCAGTACTAACTGTTTGTTTGACTCTGCAACATCATTTGATTCAACTACTGACTCTACTAATTCAGGTGGTAAGTTTTCAATTACATAGTACCCAAGATCTTCGAAGACATTGGAACTAGCAGAACGCCCTGCACCGGACATCCCTACTAGTAATAAAACTTCAGGTCTTTTAGTACTCAAATTTACCTTTCATAAGTATTCTAGTTGTCCTGTTTTTAGATGGAAGAGTTTTTATGTATGCTTAATTAAAGTCCATTAAAATGAGTGAATATTTTTCTTGCAATATTGGGACTAACTATCTCTACTAAATCTTCATAAGTTGCTTTTGAGAGTACATCTATTGTCTTGTACTTGTCTAAAATTTTCTTGGAAGATATAGCCCCAACTCCTTCAATGTTTAGAAGAGTTTGTTTATCAAAATTCTTTATTCTTAAACGTCTATTTTCATTTATAGCAAATCTGTGAGCTTCGTCTCTAATATTTTGAAGCGTAAAAAGTGCTTCCGAGTTTTTATTCAACGTTATTGGTTCCTTCTGAAAGGGTTTAAAAATCTCTTCTTCTCTTTTGGCAAGACCTACTATGTCAATATCAAGTTGTAAGTGGTCTAATACTCCTTTAGCTGAAGACAATTGGCCTTTACCCCCGTCAATAAGTATTAAATCAGGTTTTCTTCTGAAGCTTGGATCACTCTCAGTGTTCTTGGCCAACCTCTTTAACCTTCTAAATAAAACCTCTTCCATAGATTTGAAATCATCTTGACCTTGAAAAGACTTTATATGAAACTTTCTATACATTGAAGGCTTTGATAACCCATCTTCCATCACGACCATAGAGCCAACCCTATATTCTGGTCCTAAGTTAGAAATATCATATGCTTCAATACGATAAGGAATATTAGATAAATTTAATTTATGTTTTAATTGTTCTAGAGATCTTGTTCTAAATTCTAAATCAGTTCTTCTTCTAAAATTAACGACTCTGCGTAATTCCTTTGCATCGATTATTGCAGTATTTAATAACTCTTTTTTCCAACCTTGTTTAGGCGTTTTTAATTCTATTCTCCTACCCCATTTTTTTGAAAGTTGATCTTGTATCAATTCAATATAAGGAAAACTATGACTAACTAAGATTTCTTCTGATGGTTGATTGTCAGAAAATATAGATAAGATAATCTGTGGCAAATATTCATCATGTTTTTTGGTATCAATAGGTTCAAACGTTTTTTTCACTTCACCAATAATTCGTCCGTTTCTAATTAGTAAACAAGAAATAACTACATCTAGATTGCTTACATCTATACCAATTACATCTACAGACTTAGTATTAGAAACCATAAGTGTTTGAGTTGAACGTGCATTTTCAAGATGTTCAATGAGTTTCTTTGCTTCATTAGCTTTTTCATACTCCTGATTTAGAGAATGTTTCTTCATTTCTGAAACTTTATCATTCACGTACATGTCTGATTTTCCGGAGTAAAAATTTTCAATATTTTTAAGCATATCTTGATAGGACTCAGCATCTACTGCATCAATACAGGGTCCTGCGCACTTTTTTATGTCAAACAATAGACAAGGTTTGTTAAGTTTTTGATGTCTATCAAAAACATTTTTTGTACAAGTCCTTACAGGAAAAATGTTAATGAGGTGATCAAGAGATCGCCGTGCTGCGCCAATAAAAGGAAAGGGGCCAAAATTAATATTTTTTTCATTAATACTTCTCGAAACATATGCCCTTGGCCATTGTTCATTAGTCAAGGTGACATAGGGATAAGATTTATCATCCTTGAGACGAACATTATATTTTGGTTTATATTCTTGTATAAAAGAATACTCAGCTAACAATGCATCGGCTTCGTTTTTAGAAGTAATAAAACTTATCTCAGTTGCTTCAGATGTTAATCTTTTTATCTTCCAAGTAGTATTCTCACGGAAGTAAGAAGGCACTCTTTTGCGTAAATTTTTTGCTTTACCAACATACAAAGGGTCGTTGTACTTATCTTTGAATATGTATATCCCAGGGTTCTCTGGTATTTCTTTTGTGGATATTTTTTCCATTTATAGCAAGCTTTTTAGATATTTACCGGTAAGTGAATTTTTATCCCTTACAATGCTTTCGGGAGTACCAGAAGCAACAACTTTTCCGCCATTTTCTCCACCCTCTGGACCTAGATCAATTACCCAATCTGAATTTTTAACTACATCAAGATTGTGTTCTATAACGACTACTGTATTTCCTTTGTCTACAAGCATGTGTAAAACCTCTAATAGTTTTTGTACATCTGCAAAGTGTAAACCTGTTGTTGGCTCATCAAGTATATACATAGTTTGGCCAGTTGATCTTTTGCTTAATTCTTTGGCTAATTTTACTCGTTGTGCTTCTCCTCCGGATAGCGTTGTTGCAGCTTGGCCTAAAGTAATATAAGACAATCCAACATCATCAAGTGTTTTTATAATCTTAAAAATTGAAGGCTGATTCTCAAATATTTTTAAAGCATTTTCAATGGTTGAATTTAAAATATCGGCAATACTGTAACCTTTCCACTTTATGCTTAAAGTTTCAGGGTTATATCTGGAACCATCACAATCCTCACATTTAACATATACATCAGGAAGAAAGTACATTTCAACTTTTATTGTTCCATCACCCTTACAGACCTCACACCTACCACCAGGTACATTAAAGGAAAACCTACCGGGTTTATATCCACGTATTTTTGATTCTTCTGTCATTGAATATAGTTTTCGGATCATATCAAAAACTCCTGAATAAGTTGCAGGATTTGATCTTGGGGTTCTCCCTATGGGAGATTGATCAATTTCTATTAATTTGTCCAGATAATTTAATCCTGAAATGCTTTTGTGTACTCCTGGTGGGACCCAATTTTTTCTTGTAAATTCATTTTGTATAGCTTTTGATAATATCTCAGTTACAAGTGTTGACTTACCACTACCAGATACTCCAGTTACAGATATAAATTTACCTAAAGGAAATTCAACCGTTAAATTTTTTAAATTATTTTCTTGTGCTCCTCTAAGGACGATTTTTGACTTATTACCTTGCCTTCTTACTTTTGGGTAAGGAACTTTTACCCTTCCAGATAAATACCTTCCGGTGATAGATTTTTTAACTTCTGAAACTTCTTGCCATGTTCCTGATGCAACTATATTTCCACCTTGCTCTCCTGCCCCCCAGCCAATATCTATTAAATGATCTGACTGTTTCATAGTTTCTTCGTCGTGCTCGACTACTAAAACTGTGTTACCTAGATTTCTCAACCTAATCAGAGTTTCAATTAACTTATTATTGTCAGACTGATGCAGTCCTATAGAAGGTTCATCTAAGACATAGAGTACTCCTGTTAATCCAGATCCTATCTGAGTAGCAAGTCTAATTCTTTGAGCTTCGCCTCCAGAAAGTGTCGCCGCTCCTCTGTTTAATTGAAGATATCCTAAACCGACTTCATTTAGAAAATTTAACCTCTCTTTTATTTCTCTTAAAATGGCTTCAGCAATTTCTTTAGAATTTCCAGATAGTTTTAATTTATTCACAACTTCGTGAGCTTTTTTAATTGATAATTTATTAAATTCACCTAATGTTAGTGATTTAACTTGGACCATTCTAGATCTCTCATTAAGTCTTTCCCCATCGCAACCACCACAGGGTAACTCTCTCATAAATTGCATATAATAATCTCTAGCATGATCTGAGGTGGTTTCTTCATAGAGCCTTTTAAACATTGGAATTATTCCCGGATATGCTCTCTCCCACGTTCTTGAATTTCCAAACCTATTTGTGTATCTGATTGGTGTTTTAATTCCGTCGCTTCCGTTTAATAAGATATGCTTATCATTTTCACTCAAATCTTTGTATGAGACATCCATTGGTATTTCAAAAAATTCACAAACACCATAAATCTGGGCTCTAAAGTATTTTCTGGTAGACATATCGGGAAATACATTCTCATTTATCGTGAGGTCTCTATTTTTAATAAGTAATTTTTCATCTATCTCATAATTAATACCTAAACCGTTACATGTTTTGCATGCACCAAAAGGTGAGTTAAATGAAAAATCTCTAGGCTCTAATTTGTCATAGGAAGTACCACATTCGAGACATCCTAGATTTTGACTATAATTTTGAATATTATCATTAAATTTAATATCTAAAGTTCCACCAGTAAGTTTTAGTGCCGTTTCTACAGATTGCGGTAATCGACGACCTGCAGTTTTTTTAATCTTTACCCTATCCACAAGAACAGAGATATCATGATTGAAATATTTATCTAATCTTTTTGCTTCATCAAGCCTGATAAGCTCACCATCAACATATGCTCGAGTAAATCCATCCTTTAACAAATCTCTAAAAAGAGTTTCAAACTCTCCCTTTCTTGATTTAACCACAGGAGCAAGTATTTCAATATCAACATTTTCACCAAGTGACATGACTTGATTAACTATAAAATCAACTGATTGTTTTTCAATTTTTGATCCACATATAGGACAGTAACTTATTCCAATTCTTGCCCAAAGCAATCTTAGATAATCATGAATTTCTGTAACAGTTCCAACTGTAGATCTAGGACTTCTGGAGGAAGTTTTTTGGTCTATTGCAATTGCTGGTGATAGGCCTTCAATACTCTCAACGTCAGGTTTTTCCATTTGGCCGAGAAACTGTCTAGCGTATGCAGACAAGGACTCTACATATCTTCTTTGACCTTCTGCGTATATTGTATCAAATGCCAGAGAAGATTTTCCTGAACCAGATAAACCGGTTATAACGATAAATTTATTTTTTGGAATATCTAGTGAAACATTTTTTAGATTATGTTCTTTAGCACCCTTGACTTTTAAAAAATCTTGAGACATCAGTTTGGTAACTCCATTATTTCTTTTTTAATTTCTTTAAGCTCGTCTCTTAACCTAGCAGCTAATTCAAACTCTAATAAATCTGCTGCAACCTTCATTTCTTTTTCAATATTTTTGGATATTTTATACAAATCCTGTTTCGATGCATTTTTAAGATCTATATTTGACCTAAAGGTCATATCATCTTTTGAAGGTCTGTTTTTTTCTACCATCTCAAGAATGTCTGTTATTTCTTTCGAAATTGTTGTTGGTGTGATGTTATATTTTTCATTATGAGCCATTTGTATTTCTCTTCTTCTATTAGTTTCAAATACAGACTTAGATATTGAATCAGTTTTTCTATCGGCATACATAATTACGTAACCATCTTTATTACGTGCAGCTCTTCCTATAGTTTGAATTAAACTCGTTTCAGACCTTAGGAAACCTTCCTTGTCGGCATCCATTATTGCTACAAGCTCTACTTCTGGTAAATCTAATCCCTCTCTTAAAAGGTTGATCCCAACTAGTACGTCGAATTCTCCTTTACGTAAATCACGCAAGATTTCAATTCTTTCAAGGGTGTCAATATCCGAATGCAAGTAACGTGTTTTTATACCCATTTTTAAGAAATAGTCACTTAAAGCTTCACTCATTTTTTTTGTCAATGTTGTTACTAAAACTCTATTTCCCTTTGATATAACTTGTTTTATTTCTTTTAATAAGTCTTCAATTTGATTTTCAGTCGGTCTAATAACTATCTTTGGGTCAATTAAACCTGTTGGTCTAATAATTTGTTCAACAAAATTTTGGGAATTAGAATTTTCCCATTTACCTGGTGTTGCAGAAACTAAAACTGTGTTTTTAACCTTAGTCTGCCACTCTTCAAACTTAAGGGGTCTGTTATCTAATGCAGCAGGTAATCTAAAACCATAGTCTACAAGAGTAGTCTTTCTAGACTTATCTCCTGCGAATTGTCCCCTAATTTGAGGTATAGCTATGTGACTTTCATCAACCACCATTAAAAATTCATCTTGAAAAAAATCAAGCAGTGTATAGGGAGGATCACCTGGATTTCTTCCATCGAAATATCTTGAATAATTTTCTATTCCTGAACATACTCCTAATTCTCTAAGCATCTCTAGATCAAACATTGTTCTCTGTTTAATTCTTTGAGCTTCTAGAAGTTTGTCTTCTTTTTCAAATTTTTTAATTTGTTTATTCATGTCTTTTTCAATTTGGCTCAAAGCATTGTTCATTACATCTTCAGAGGTAACATAATGCGAAGCAGGCAAAATAGCCAACTCAGTAAGTTTTTCGAGTATCTCTCCTGTTATTGGATCTATCCGAGAAATGTTTTCTATTTCATCACCAAAGTATTCGATTCTGAAGATTGTCTCTTCATAAACAGGAAAGATGTCTAAGGTATCCCCTTTCAATCTAAAAGTTCCTCTTGTGACTACTAAATCATTTCTTACATATTGTTGGCGAATGAGCTCTTCTAGCAATTTATCTAATTCAAATTCACTACCTTTAATTAAAGGAATAATTTTATTTTTATACTCTTGAGGTGAGCCCAAGCCGTATATGCAAGATACAGAAGATACTACGATTACATCTTTACGTAGCAAAAGGGCACTAGTTGCAGAATGTCTTAATCTATCAATTTCTTCATTAATATTTGAATCTTTTTCAATAAAAGTATCTGTTCTTGGGACGTATGCCTCTGGTTGGTAATAGTCATAATATGAAACAAAATACTCAACTCTATTTTCTGGAAAAAATTGCTTAAATTCATTAGCAAGTTGAGCAGCAAGTGCTTTGTTTGGAGCAAGAACTAATGATGGCATTTGAAGCTCTTCTATTAACCAGGCTATAGTTGCTGACTTTCCAGAGCCAGTTATACCCATTAGCGTTTGGTAGTCTAAGTTATTAATTACACCTTGTTTAAGATTTTGAATAGCATTAGGCTGATCCCCTTGTGGAGAGAAGTCAGAAATAACTTTAAATTTATTCATCTTTAAAGTTAAGAATCTTTTTGAGGTTATTTTCTAATCCGACCAAAGTGTCATTTTCAACAACTGTTCCCAATGACCGCCACCAATCCTCATTTTGTTGTGTATTAATTCTGTTATCAATATCATCTGGAGACATACCTCTTAATTTAAGCCTTTCTCTTCGAACTTTTTCATCAGCAATAATTACTATCGAAGAAAAATCTTTATGAAGATTCTTTGGTGCAGATACTTCTATAAAAACATCAGATTCTGCTTTTCCTATTATTTTAGTTAATTTTTCTAAGACTAACGGATGCAAGTATGATTCAAGAATTTGGAGTTGTGAAGGTTCCTTGAATACTATTTCTGCTAATAATTTTCTATCAACTTTTCCATCTATAATGCAACTCTTAAAATTTTTCTCTAGAAAATCAATAGACTCTGGACTTTCCAAAATAGAGTTTGAGACAATATCAAGATCTACAGTTGTTTTCCCATGTTGTTTTATATAATTGCATGCAGTAGATTTCCCACTACCTATGGGGCCAGTAATCAAATATACTTTTGGATTCATACTCTTAAGAATAAAGAGTATTAGGAGTTATTAGGAGTTTCCTATTCCTCTTTCTTTTAACTCTTGAAGAATATTTTCTAGAGATTCATCTACTCCCTCAACTGTTTGACGTTTTTGTTCTTGCTTTTCCTCTGATTGTGAAGAATGAGTCTTAGGAGCATTTTTTTTCTCTTCAACATCTTTCCAGTTTGGATCTGCTTGTTTGATTGAGAGATTTACTCTTCTCTTAGGGATATCTAATTCTGTAATTTTTATTTTTACCTTTTGACCAATAGCTAGTGCAAGCTCAGGTGAGTCAACTTTTTCAGAGGAGATTTCTGATACATGTACTAGTCCCTCAACACCTTTTCCTATGGTAACAAATGCACCGAAAGGGACCACTTTTGTAACATCTCCGTCTACAATATCATCCTGTTTGTACTGCAGTTCAAAATCAAGCCATGGGTCTTCTGTAACTTGTTTAATTGATAGAGATATTCTTTCCTTGTCGTTATCAATTTCAAGAACTTTAACTGTTACTGTATCTCCGACTTTTACAACCTCATTAGGATTTTCAACGTGTCTCCAAGATAATTCAGAAACGTGTACTAATCCATCCATACCACCAATGTCTACAAATGCTCCAAAATTAACTATCGATGATATTTTTCCTTCTTTAATATTTCCGACTTCTAAATCTTCAAGGAAACTTTGTCTTTCTCCTGATTGCTCTTCTTCCAGATGAGCTTTTCTTGAAAGAACAATATTATTTCGTTGACGATCTAATTCTAAAATCTTCGCCTCTATTTCTTCACCTATATATGATGTCAATTCTTTAACTCGTCTAACGTCAATTAACGAAGCAGGTAAAAAACCTCTAACTCCAATATCAACAATTAAGCCGCCTTTAACACTTTCAATAACAGTACCTTTGACCGACTTGTCATTATCTGAGATTTCTTGAATGTCTCCCCAAGCCTTTTCGTAAATTGCCCTTTTTACAGATAGGATAAGCCTTCCTTCATCATCTTCTTTGTCAAGAACTAAGGCTTGTATTTTGTCACCTTCATTAACTAAATCTTTTGGATTAACCGATTTTCTGACTGAAAGCTCTCTTGAAGGAATTACACCCTCAGATTTATACCCAACATCTACCATTACTTCATTTCTGTCAATGCGAACTATTGTGCCTTCAATAACATCACCATCATTGAAGGTTATGAGTGTTTTTTCGAGTAAATCTGGGAAGTCTTCTGGTTTGATGTTGTCAGGAAGCTCAACAACGTTTGAAGGTTCAACAACCTTCTCTTGATTATCTGTCATATAGTTTTGTTTTTCCAATCATAATATTTTCGACTTTTAGCATAACATATCTATGGTTTTTACAAACGAATATTAATTATTTGATAAATCTTTACTCGCTTTGATATTAACAAATAATGGAACTTTTAATTTTGAGGCTGACTCCATCTCGGTTTTAACAATTTTCATTACCTCCTTAGATGATTCTTTTGGTGTCTGAACAATTATTTCATCATGTATTTGAAGTATTAAATTGGTAGATTCATATTTTAAAGTCTTTTCCTGAACGCCAAGCATAGCTATTTTCATAATATCTGCTGCTGTACCTTGAATTGGAGCATTCATTGCTATTCTTTTACCCATTGCTTTTAGTTGAAAATTAGATGAACTCAGCTCTTTAATGTAACGCTTACGTCCATAGAGGGTTTTGGTGTATCCATTCTTTTCTGCATCTGAAACAATCCTGTCCAAGTAACCTTTAATCTTTGGAAATTGTGCAAAGTATGAGTCTATTAAGTCTTGAGCCTCTTTTTTGGAAACATTTAAGCTTTTAGACAAGCCAAATGCTTCCATTCCATAAATTAAACCAAAATTAACTTCTTTTGCTTTTCTTCTCATATCTTTTGTTACTGATTCAATTTTTACATCAAATATCCTAGATGCAGTTTCAGTATGAATATCTGCATCTTGTGATTTTAAAATATTAATCATGTTTGTATCAGAACTTAAGTGAGCCAAGACCCGAAGTTCAATTTGGGAATAATCTGAAATTATAAATTCATGATTGTTATCAGCAATAAAAAATTCACGAATTTTTTGACCAATATCAGTCTTATTGGGTATGTTTTGGAGATTAGGTTTTTCAGATGACAGTCTACCGGTAGTAGTTCCGAATAAGTTATATGTTGTATGGATTCTATTATCACTCGTGATTTCACTCTTTAATCCATCAATATATGTTGATCTGATTTTTTCATACTCTCTATATTTAAGTATGTAATTTGCTACTTCATATTCTTTTGAAAGTTCATCTAAAACAGATCCATCGGTGGATGGTGCTCCCTTAGGGGTTTTTTTAATAACTGGAAGTTTCATATCTTCAAATAGAACCTTGGCTAATTGTTTAGGAGAATTTAAATTAAATTCTTGTTCTGTAATCTGAAAGATTTTTTTTGTAAAAGTTGAAATTTCAGTATTTATAAATTTGGAAACTAATTCGATTTTTTTATTTGAAACCTTTACGCCCTTAGTGTGCATTAAATTAAGAACAGAAGCTATGGGGTAATCCAAATCTTTGTAAAGCTTCATCAAATCTTTATCATTATTAAATTCTTTGATTTCAGCCACAACTTTTTTGTAATTAATACTGATAAAATTTATATATTCATCCAAAGAAGATTTCTTAGTTAAAAGATTGGCTTGTTCGATGTGTTTGCAAATGTTTAGCAGTGTGTCTGGTCTTTTATTTGGTTCGTGTAGAAATACTAAGCAATCATATGCTATAAAATTGTTATCAGATAGATTTGGATTGATTTTATATATATTTTGTGTAGTAAGTGAGATAAACTCTTTGTTTTCTACATCATGATCTATTAACTTACCAGCTAAACCTTCGGAAACTGTGTAAATATCTCCTTCGTATTCAAAAATAATTGATTTTTGAGGCATGTTCTGTTTGGTAATATCTACTAATTTTGTATTTTTAGGAGTTGGGGTCATGTCTTCTTGTTGTGTTTTATATTGTCTAATGTATTTATTTAATTCAAGCTCAGAAACCTGTTCCTGAGAATCTTGTAATACAGATTCTGATTTAAATATTGTATCTGTTATTTGCGTATCAGGTATGTCTAATTCAATATCAGTTTTTATTGTTGCCAACTCTTTACTCATAAGAAGTAATTCTTTATTTTCTTCAAAAGAACTTTTAATCTTTGGAGTTAAATCATCTAAATTTTTATATATATTGTCTATATTTTGATACTCCTGGAGAAGAGTTGTTGCAGTTTTTTGCCCAACTCCTGGAAGACCTGGAATATTATCTGATGGGTCACCCTTTAAAGCTAGATATTCAACATACTGACTAGTTTTAATACCAAACTTCTCAACGAAAAATTTTTCATCTACCAAATCAACATCGGAGATTCCTCTTTTGGTATACAAAATATTTGTTTTTTTTGAAATTAATTGAAAGGTATCTCTATCTCCAGTAACAATAAGGACTTTCTTTTTGTCACTGTTTAAAGATTTCGAAAGTGAACCAAGCACATCATCGGCTTCATAACCTTCTTTCGATACTTGGGGTATATTGAAAGTTTTTAAAAGACTTTGAAGTAATGGAATTTGAAGATTGAAATTATCAGGTGCCGAAGTTCTATTTGCTTTGTATTCTGTATAAATTTCATTTCGAAACGTTTGTCCGGGAAGATCCCAGGTAACAATTAATTGATTTAACTTATAGTCAGAAGTTATCTTGTTGAGCATAGACATGAAGCCATGAATTACATTTGTTGGTGTACCTTTTGAAGTCATCAATGTTTCGGGTAGTGCGTAAAAAGCTCGAAATGCAATACTGAAGCCATCAACAAGAACAATCATTCTTTCATTGTAAACTTAAATTATTTTTCTCTCTTTGGATTCAATATGAAATATAATCATTAATGATAAGCCCGGATGGCGGAATTGGCAGACGCGCTGGATTCAAAATCCAGTATCTTCGGATGTGGGGGTTCGACTCCCCCTCCGGGTACTTTTAACAATAAAATAAGACACGCGTATAGAATGGTAACTTGAAGAAATTACCAATTTTAAGCTTTATAGTATTCGTTTCTTTAGCTGTATTTGTGATAATCCTATTTAATAATAATTTTGATACATTCGGTAAAGATTTTATAGCTCAAATAAGAATTGCAGATAGTGAAGAAACTCTCTCGAATATCTCTGATGATAGTTTAATCTCAATTGGCAAGAAAGTATGCGAATCAAGTGATCTGTGGAGTAGCGAAAAAGAATCTCTAATTCAGATTCAAAAAGTGCTTGGGGAGAATGGAATTAATGTAAATATCAACAATAGGATTCTTCCTATTCTTAGATTTCAATCAACTTATGAACTTTGTCCTGAGTATATAAATAGACTTGAAAGTTTGTTTGTTGAATAATAAAAGGGAAATTTTAAATCGTTTACCTCAATTAATGCTGGGTTTATTTTTATGTGGTTTTGGATTGGCCTTCACTATTGAAGCCAATTTAGGATTAAATTCTTGGGATGTATTTCATGATGGATTTAGCAAACTCATAAATGTTAAAATTGGATTTGCAGGTGTAATAACTGGATTTATATTGTTGCTTGGATGGATTCCCTTAAAACAAGTACCTTTTGTAGGTACAATTATAAATATATTAACTATTGGGAACGTTATTGACCTGACCATGAATTTTTTACCCTCTCCTGAAATTATCTATATAAGACATTTGTATTTGTATTTTGGCACAGTGATTTTTGCAACTGGCGTAGGTGTTTACATAGGGTCTGGCTTAGGTCCCGGTCCAAGAGATGGAATAATGACTGGAATATCCAAGCTTGGACCAAGTATCAGAGCAACTAGAGTTGGGATAGACTTTACTGCCTTCATAATTGGAGTAATTCTTGGAGGATCATACGGCTATGGAACTGTGGTGATGGTACTAACGGTAGGTCCGATAGTTCAATATTCTTTATCGAAATTTGACAAGGGTGCTATTTTTTCTCTATAAATAACTTTGTTGACTGTTTTATTTCATCATTTGTTTTAATATATAAAATTTTTTTGAAATAGACTAGCCTTCTTACAGCTGAAATCACATCAAACTTATCAGATTCAATAAATTTGTTCACGTCATTGGGTGTGATTCCATCAACTACATTTAAAAATACGTTTTTTTCTAATTTCAACATAAAATTTTGGTTTTTAAATTTCGATTTACATTTAGTTGAACACAGGAAATATTTTCCAGACACATTCTTAAAAAGAGACCTACCGCAATAATCACATCTTGGCATTTTAAATTTTGATTAATTCTTGGGAGTCACCTTTAGATGTTAAAAGCCGTCTTGGACGTCCTCTAAACTTAACACGTGAAGCTTGTTCTTGACCGAGAAAACATCCTTTGTTGAAATCAACCATAATGTCCAACCATTTAGTTTCATTTGGCAACAAGCCTTCTTCAATTATTTCAGGCAATGGAAGTTCTAGCAATATCGCTAATTCCTTCCAACTTAATAAATTCTCTTGGTCAGGTGTTTCTAAAAAATTAAATGTATCTTTATTTATGTTGACTTTTATATACCTCTCATCTTCAACAATCCCTAGCGTGCATTTCGTCCTTATCTTATAAAATTCGAGTGAAGTTTTGATTTCCTCTAATTGTTCTTTGCTTTGAAAAATATTAAGATTTTTTTCTAGTTTTTGAATAACAAACCAATGGCCAATTTTTCCATCTGGCTTTAATAAAAAGGATGTTTTGAAGGTCCCCTCTTCGGGATCTAGCGATATTAAAGATTCTATAAATTCTATAGCTTCATCACCTTCAACTAACAGGGAATGTGTAATTTTTATATTATTCATTTTTAGATTGTACTTAACCAGTCTAAATTAATTAATATTAGGATGTCTTGAAAGAATGAAGCCAGAATGTACATCTTATCAGTGAATATCAATGTACCGATAGCAATTAAAACAACTCCTGAGATTTTTGATGAATATTTTTGAAAAGCTACAAATATACGATTTTTAAGATTTAACTTACCAGATAAAATAGAAATAGTTATAAAAGGTATCGATAGACCAATTGAGAAACTAACTAATAGTCCTATTCCTTGATTTAAAGTTTCAGAATTAGATGTCAGCGTTAACAAAGCCCCTAGTACTGGGCCGATACACGGTGTAAACCCAAACGCAAAAGTTAAACCCAGTATAAAATTTTTGAAAGTCGAAAAATTTTTTAAATCTACATAATTAGAGGAATAAAAGTACTTCATGTTTAGAGTGGGAAAAAGAAGTAATACTCCAAAAAATATTATTATTACCCCGCTTACCATACCCAAGGTTGATGAATTTCTAGTAAAGAATGAACCAACTGAAGATGCAATTGCTGCTAAAGATATAAATACAATTGAAAACCCTAAACAGAATTCTATTGATCCTTTCAACCTGCTTTGTAATGAGTTATCAGTTCCAGAAAATATTGTTAAGTATCCAGGAACAAGAGGTAAAACACAAGGGGAAAAAAATGAAAGTGCACCAAACATAAAGGCTATAAAAATGTTTACTTCCATGAGTTAAATATATATAGGGTTATGTATTAACAGAAAGAAAATACTTACATGAATTATTAAAATTGCAGACATTACACAAGGGCTTTTTGGCATTGCAGACATCTCTGCCAAACTGTACAAAACTCATTGAAAGATATCTCCAAAAATTTTTAGGGAAAAGTTGCTTTAATTCTTTTTCTGTTTGTATTGGATCATATCTTTTGCTGCTAAATCCCAAACGGTGCGATACCCGTAAAACGTGAGTGTCGACTGCGATTGTGGGCTGATCGAATGTTTCAGCTAAAAAGACAGAAGCTGTCTTTCTGCCAACCCCAGGAAGTTTTACAAGCTCATCTATAGTCTTTGGAATCCTTGAATTGTAATCACTGACTAAAACCTTTGACAAAGTGTGAATATTTTTTGACTTCACTTTATAAAATCCTGTAGAAAATACCAAGCTCTCAATATCTCTCAATTTTGCTGCTGATAAAAGTTTTGCGTTTGGGTATTTCTTGAATAATCCTTTTGTGGCTTTGTTAACATTCTCATCGGTGGTTTGAGCTGACAAGACGATAGATACTAGTAATTGAAATTGAGAATTGAATTTTAAAATTGTTTTTATATCTGAATATTCTTTTCGAAGATATCTTTGAAAGCTGGCAGCAAGTTTTTTTATTTCATTGCTCATATATTTATCTTAAACTGTATATTAATCTTCATTAAATTACATGATTAAAAATAATAAATCCTTAGCTATTTCCTCACTAGTGTTATCTGCATTATTTTTTGGCTCTACTTTTGTAATAGTAAAAGACTTATTAAATGATTTTTCACCAATGAATATAGTTTTTTTAAGATACTCAATTGCAGCATTTTTATTTCTTATAACAGGTGGAATACCCAAAAGAGAAACAGTAAAACCTGGTATTCTTATGGGGTTTTTCTTATGGATTGGGTATGCAACACAAACCCAAGGATTACTTACTACTTCAACAATAAATTCTGGAGTAGTTACAGGTTTCTATATTGTATTAACACCTATACTTTCGAAATTCTTAAATAAAACAATAATTACCAGTAAAAGTTATATTTTTTCATTTACAGGTTTTTTAGGCATTTTTTTAATTGCTAGCAATAGTAGTGAACAACTCTTTGGTAATCTTTTTACATTAATATGTGCAACTGGATATGCACTACATATAGTTATGGTTGAAAGGTACATTAAAGATCAGAATATTTCACAATTAATGTTTATTCAGTCATTAATTGGTGCCCTATTGTGTTTTCCATTTTTAACATATGACCAGTTAAATTTTAATCTAGAATTTTTAGTTCCGATATTTTTCCTAGGGTTTGTTGTAAATTTTGCTGCGTTTTATCTTCAATTATTTGGGCAAAAAGTAATTAAGGCCTCTTCAGCTGCGTTAATTTTAAGCCTAGAAGCAATATTCGCCTTGATAATTGGATTATCTTATGCAGGTGAAGTATTAACTTTACTAAATTGGAGTGGTGTCGTTCTGGTCTTACTCTCTATATTTCTTGTGATTAAAGAATAGAATTTTTACTTTGTAGTGAATTCATAAATTTCATTATGAGTCTTAAAAGTAAAACTAAAAAGAAAAATATGCTTATAAGAAAAACCAGTAAGCGAGGCC
>Ga0228629_1000049_pt1 | contig 36536 bp, 48 predicted proteins | sample 36DmetaG_FD_183022 | JGI IMG/M metagenome (GOLD analysis project Ga0228629, IMG submission 183022) | Seawater microbial communities from Monterey Bay, California, United States - 36D | ecosystem: Environmental > Aquatic > Marine > Coastal | place: USA: California | collected 2016-11-14
ATTGACCATATTCTGTTTTTCTTTTATTAACATCTCTTCTAAATTTTTCATACGCTTTTGGATCCAACATCTTCTGTAATTGATCTAAAATTGTTCGTTCAAATATGCCTCTAATGTACCAAGTTGAACTGCCAGGTGTATAACGTCGTAGGAATTGTATCATATCAGCGCTAAGATTTGTATCTTTCCCGGCAGTTAATTGATCCACATTTCCTTTAGTTATATCCCATATATCATTACCTAAACCCCATACTGGTCCAGCAAGGCTTTCCATGAATGATTGACCAAATCTATTTGTTTCGGCAAATAAAAAATCTCCAAAGATTCCAGTACCACCACCTTGTAAAAAAGCAGCTTTCCAAAAATTAGGATCATTCATATCTCTTGGGTTTCTGCCTTTTGCAATGTCTTTAGCCTGGAGAGCTATAGCACCAAAGACTGTTAAACCTATAGTTAGTTGAGCAATATAGTTTATTTTGTTAGCTGTTCCTTCTAAAGCAGCTCCTCTGTATAGCTGTTTCATAATCATTAAGATAGGAAATGATTTGTACATTGCTGCAAACCTTATAATTTCTCCAGTACCACCTCTTCTAGTACCCATAGTAGCTATTGCTTCTGATCTAAAATCTGGCATCAATACAGCATGATCTATTTCACCTAAAGTCATTTCTTGTACTTTGCCGATCAAAGCATTTTTTTGATTTGTTGGCAAATCAGATCTTTCCAGGAATTTTTCTATTGACCAATACTTAGCTCCTTTGTGTTCAATAGCTTTAGTCTTTCTTAATATTTCCCATTCTTCTGGAGAAATGTTGTATCTTTTTAATGCTTGTTGTCTAAGTTTTGGAAGATCTTTAAAAGCTTTTGCAGAGTCTTTTGCAAGTTGTGAGAAATGTGCCATTCCAAAACCTTTTCGTAAAGCATCTGTCCAGGGAGAAAGCAATGAAGCTCTCATAGTGGCATCAGCAGCTTTAGCTGCAAAATCAGCTCCAGTGATCTCTGTAAATCTATTTGCTGCTAATGCACGAGTTGTCCAGGCTTCTGCAACTAATCCCATCTCAACTGCAAAAATTCTATCTTCTTTATTAGCTGGATTAAATTGACGCAGCGCTTCTTTAAATACTTTCATAGAAGGTATGCCATTAATCTTTGCAGTCATTCTAGCTATCCAAGGATCATTTAATGACGATAAGAAAGCACCACCTAATTGTGCTGCAACTAATAAACTCCTGGTTGTTCTTGAAAAATCAGCAACAGTAGTCATAACTGCGTTATTAACTTTGCCAGAAGCTACATTCCAAATCGCATCTAACTGAGCTAATCTAACGTCGTTAGCTCCTTTCTTTTTTGACATGCTTCTTAAATATTCATAACTTGCTTGAGGATTAGGCCCTAAGATCTCCATCATTGCAATTTCATGACTCATGTTTGATAAATGATCATTCATTGTTGTATAAAGATCTGGACGACCAAATTGATCATTAAGATCTAACCAGTCATCTACGTCTTTAAAAATTAAAACTCTGTGTTCCTGGTGTCTGTTAGCCATCTTAGTTCCACCTCTAGCTCCAGGCTCTAAGCTTGCTAATCCATCCGTAGTAATGTCATCATAAGCTCTTTCAAGTAAAATTCTTAATTCCAGGTTGTTCATTGGAATACCAAGATGATTTATCATTCTGTCACGATCTAATTTAGATCCAAATTTGTCAACAAAATCTTCTTTAGATATTCTTTTTACTAACTTTGGATCCCACCAATGAGGAAACCAATTTTCTAATTTTCTAATACCGCCACCAGCACGATTAAAGCGCAGCCTGGCTTCATCAAAAACTCCAGAAATCTGTTCAGCAAACTCTTTAGCAATTTTGTTACCAGTATCAACTCCTTCTATTTCACGAACCACATCTCTCATGCCAGCTATATCCTGGCGAAATCCAAGCGTTTTTGTGCGAAACTGCTCCATAGCTCTTGCTATCTTGCTGTGAAATTGTCCAAGTATTGCTTTTGCTCTATAGTTAATATTTGACTCGCTTAATATGTCGTCTATGTCTTTAGTTAAAATAGACACAACACCGCGTTTGAAACCTTTTGGATGAGCTTGAGCAGCATCTATAGCTTCTTTTATCTTTATAACTTGTAGTGCTTTTTGTCTGCGCTGTAATTTAAGCTGAGTCATTTTTGCTTCAATAGCATCTGTTTGTGCCATTCTTTTTGCTGCTGCTGGATCTTTACCTTCCAGGATATGACGTTCAGTAAAACCAGTGACAGCATCTTTAAGATCTAAAGCCATTTGATCTGACACTAATCTTGCTGCAACTCCATCATCAATACATTGAATTAAACTAGGCATTAAGATCCTCCCATACAAGTAAACAGATCATTAACAACTTTTTCGTCTTGATCTATATCATTGAAAATTTTTCTTGCTCCCTCAATCTCCACTATTTCTTCACCAAATCCATCTACTCTTGAGTAAGGCACTTGGAAATCACCACCAAACTGATCAACAATTCGCTGTGCTTCTATAATTTCACTATCTATCATCTTTGCCATTTCTGGATCATTTAAATAGATACGTTCTGTAGCACCAGGTATAATAGATTTAGAGGTAGAATTTATGTTTAATGATTCAGACGTAGTCGATTGGTTTAACTGGGAAGGCTTTCCGGCAGTTGTCGTAGCTCCACCAGATGGATCTATAGCAGCATTTACCATTGACGATCCAGATCTTCCAGGAGTTTGGGAGCCTGTTTCACCTCTTGATGTTATGGAATCTGGCAAAAAACTCTCTAAAGCTGTGTTCCAGGAAGTCTTTGAAAACTGGCTGGCTCGCGAATAAAGCTTATCTTGTTCTTTATTTAATCTATTAAATTCTGCTTGATTTTTTGGTGGTATGACTCCATCTTCGAGTAAGTCTTTTTGTTTGTCATAAATATTGTGTCCACTATTTTCTCTTGAAGGCACGTCAAAATCAGATATAAATTTCTTCATATCCTCTGTAAAAAGATCATCTACAAAATCTTTGCCTTCTTTAGCTGCTAATAAGTGTGGCTCCCACATTTGAATTTCACCTATTTGACCATTCTTAAAGCGAACTATTAATTTATGGTCAAAATATCCAGCACCATTCATTATGAATCCTTCATCAAGAACCTCATATTTATCACTTATTCTTTTAATTATTTTGGCAGTATCAGAATAATTTTTGAGTGCAAAACCCATTCTTATAACATCAGTTAGTCGTCCAGTTTTTCCTTTGTATTTATCCTTAACCTTGTTTTTAACTTTTTTTAATTCTTTAATTCCTGGACTTAAAAATAAACCATCATCTCCAAGATCTTTAGCAATTTCTTTTCCAATTTTTTCAAATTGTTTTTGCAGAGGTTTTGCTTTTTTATGATATTCCGCAACATTTAAATTTGCTTTTAATTGTTTGCTTCTGAATTCTAATTCAGCTTTAGCAATACTTTTATCATCAAGATCTTGCAGCTTAACTGGTTTGCCAATCTCTGGCTTTGTGATTACTTCTGGTTCTATACCGCCATCTTTAATTGCTTGCTTAACTGCTTTAACAATTCCTTTAGTAGAGTTTTGTAAGGATTCACCAGCTTTAAGTTTTGCTGCTGCTTCATTTATTGCATCAGATACTGGTCCTTTATTGTTAGCCAGGGCAGTTAAAGTTGCCAGGGAGTTTTCATCACTCGATAAACGCTGAAGGTTTTTAGCACGATCTAAAACATTACCACCGCCACTGATCCTATTCTCCTGATCAGTTAAAGTTTTAAATACAGCTCTATCTTTTTTTAGCCTACTAACAGCGTTATCAATTACTTTAGCTCTTTCAACAATAAGTGATTCACTAAACTCCACACCACCAAACAGATCATCAGTCTTAACTTTAGTAAAGCCAGCTGCATTCATATCGCTGATCATTGATCTAGCCTGGACTAAATTTGCTGGTTTAGCTTTTGCCAGGGCACGAATAGCTGCTGCCTGGTTAGCGCCACCTTCAATAAGATCTCCAACTAAAGCTCCAAATCTTTCTGGAATAGTTTTATCAATCATTAATCTAAATGATTCATCGTCTAATTTAGATAGGCCTCTACCTTGCATAACAAGTGCTTGATTTGGCGGTAGATTGTCAATAATTGATCTACCCTCTGGCCCAGCATCCCTAAGTATTTTTGCAGCATCTATGGCTGATCCTGTGCCTTGTCCAATATTAATTGCAGCAGCTTGTTCTCTTACCATTTGAGGAGTGGAGCCATCTACTTCTCTTAATACAAAAGCATTGATACTTATATCGTCAGCACCTTCAGCTGCTAGTCTTTTTGCAAGTCCAAGTCTTTGATGCCCATCCGCAATAAACTTAACTCCATCTGCTCGTTCCCAAACAATAACTGTATTAGCTGCAATAGGATCCCAATCTTTAACACCTTTTAAAGCATCACTTACTCCTTGAGCATCACCATCAGCTTTAAATTGAAATGTAGCAGCATCAACTTGAATATCATTTGGATTTAATTGTTGAATATCTCCTCTTGAAACTAATCCTTCAATATCTGAATCTCCAGGTAAACGACCTTCATCTAAAGCCTTTTGTATAACTTCCATTGGCTTGTATTGAGATTCTAAAAATTCTCCTGGTCCAGCTCTACCACTAGAATACATATCAACAAAACTATCTAAAATATCAGCTTCTGTTGTCTTTCCCTGGGCCCTTAATTTTCTTGCAGCACTTGCTGCTTCAATGACATCTACAGTAACAGATCCACCAGCTCTAATAACACCAGCAAAACCACCAACAGTTAATACTGTAATTGCAGCATCTTTTAAACTGTATGGACTTTCTAGTCTTGATTTCCAATCCATTACTTTAGGCTGAATTAATGCTTCAGCGCCCATAGCAATTCCAGCTTCAGTAAAGAAAGCTTTTAATGCGTTTGCTGTTTTAGTACCGCCAGTAATTTTTCCAGTACCTAAAAATAAAGAAGCAAGAATTATTGGATCTTGAAAGGCACCTACAACTGTTCCAGCTATCTCTCCAGCTACACCGCCCCAGGTACGATTACCTGTTACTTGCTCCATGTTTTCACGAATCTTTTGAGCTTCAGACTGAACCGATACCATCATCTGATCGTAGGTTAATAATCCAAGTTCTGGATGTTTTTTCTGTAATTCTAGTATTTCAAAAGTGCGATCCCTATATTCTTTTTTATCGTTTTCAAAACTATCAAGAATGCGCTCATTCGTTATATCATAAGTATTGACAGCATTAGGATCATAGCTTGGATCATCAAGCGTTCTTAATTTTTGCAGCTGCTCTTTAATTGGATCCCCTATAACTCCTTTCTCAGAGCCAGACATCCACTCATATTTAAAGTTTTCTAAACTAGCATTAAAGTTATCTCTATAAGTCGTTTCCGGTCCCAGCTCTTCAATTGTGGGCCCAAATAGGTTTACCTTATCGTAAAAGTCCTGGGTACCGGAATTAAAAGCGCTCATTAATATGTTTCCGGTAAGCCAGCGCGTAAAAAGTATTTAAACTCAAATGGTTCGCCATTTGGTTTTCTTAAAATTTCTAAATCACTTTCTCCATATTGGATAATGTAAACACCCTCGCCATATGGAGGTACGTTTACTAATTTTTCATTTTTTATAAGATCTAAAACTTCTTCATCAGTGTAGCCAATAGCAGCAGTTTCAGTACCATTTGCTTTAGCATGAGCTTTAATATCATCAAGTTGCAGATCTTTTAATCTATCGCTAAAGTTTCCAGCAGTTATTTCTGGACTAGGAGGAATAATGCTATAAGGAACCCTTCCGCCAGGCATAGATCCCATGTCTATAATGCCACCCATTATTTGTTTTACAATTGTTTCTACATCTTGTCCTACCGCAGTTCCAGTTTGTGGTTCTGTCATATACGCTGCTGTAGCTGCTTCTATAACTGCGCCTTTATATGTAGGATTGTTATTTAAAACATCACCCATAACTCCAGTAATTGCTTCATGTAAACCTGTTGGTTTTTCTACAACTCCTAACCTTATAAGATCCATGCCTTCTAAAATTTTAAAAGCCAGCGTTGGGTTATCGTTTAATACAAGCTCACCAACCATAGTGTATTCAACAGCATTCTTGTCAAACAATTGCTCCATTACTTTAGAAGCACCATCTCCAAGTCCATCAACTAAATTTGTCATAGTTTTTACTTTTGATACTAATGGGACTTCTGCACTGTCCATATAACTAATTAAAGATTTTGCTTCTATATCTGTAAAAGGAGAAAGCTCCATATCGTAATGAGCTTCAACTACTTGATGTAATTGCATACGTTGTTCGTAAAATTCAGCACTATTAAATTGTGGATCTGAAAAATCAATTTGTGGAAGATCTGAAATAACACCTTGCTCAAAAGCTAAATTCATTGCATTGCCTTTGTTAATCTCCGACATAGTGTAGTCATGAGTTGCTTCCATGCGTTCTAATAATCTTGTTGTGCCAGGAGGTAAGTTTTTATGCTTTTTTAAATCGTTAATCATTTGCTCTTGCTCTATGGGCGAGCGATCAACAAAACTAATTCCATCTTCATTTGGTGTATCAATCATTTGTCTTGTAATTATTAGTTCTAACTCTAGCTCTTCAGCAACATCCATGTCACCATTTAATTGAGCAGCTAAAGCTAAATCCTCAATACCATCTGGAATTTGATTGTTCTTTAAAGCATAAATTGCTTTTTTAGCCTGTCTTTTAATCTCTTTTGTTTTTGCAGCTTGTTGCGCTTTAAAAGCAGCATTAGCTCTTGACTGATCACTGCGATCCCTGGAAATTAAAGTTTCCATTGCGGAAATAATTTTTCTTTTAGTTTCTGGAAGTATGCTTACTTCGTCGCCATTTTCGTCAACTAGCTGATCTGTGTATTCACTAAAAGCATCTAAAGCATTTTCTGCTGCTTCAATACCATTAGCGTCTAATTCTCTTTTAAACTCTCCTAGGATTAATTCAAAATCAGCTGCTTCACTTAGCTTGCTCATTGTTTCATCTAAATAAGCTTGATTAACTCCAGGTAAGTTAGCTTCTATACCAGCCTCAATAGCTGTGCGAATTTGATTTATCTGATCATCTGATCCTTCAATATCTCCCTGGGCAGCCATTTGCAGAGCTGCTTCCATTCCAACGTCAACACCTTTTTGTATAGTAGCAACTTGGTTTTGTTGCTCCATCTTCATAAAATCTTGACCAATTTTTATTGTTCCATTACTAATGGCAGTATTAAGATCAGCTTCAGCAAGAGCATATAAACTTGAATCTACTTTTGACAACATCCCTTTTTTATAGCCAGCTGCTTTTTCAGTAAAGGCAGCAACATCAAAAGGGTTTTCCATTTTTAACCTGGAGATGTTTTCATTAATATCTACTTTGATTGCAGCAGCATGAGAAAGTTGAGCGCCTTTGTTAAATGCCCTAGATCTAATTGTTGAATTATCACTAAGATCTAAACCGCCAATCTTGCCACTTGCAGCTAATTGTCCAGCTTGCTCTCCTTCAAATGCAGCTTGTTTAGCTTCTCGATCAAACTGTCTGTCAGAAAATGAGCGCAGACGTTCAGCCAGGGACTGTAAATTATTAGCTTCTGCTTTTGATGTTGGAACTGCCTGGGCAGCTTCAGATCTTTGGTATCTTGTTATTTCAGCCATATTATCCTATGTCCATTGAATTCTGAGCAGCATTCAATAAAGTATTGCCAGCACTTTGATAACCATAACGCCTGGCAGCTTTTCCTTCTTCTAATAATGATTGACGTTTCATAGCCAGGTTAGCTGCTCCCATATCTTGATCATATTCAAATGTTTCTACATCTTGATTCATTAAATTAAGTGAAGATCCTTGAAATGCTGCAACATTTTGAGCACCTCTAACAGCATTCTGAGTAGCTAATGCAGCCACTAATCGTTTCTTTCTTTGGATCTCTTTATCCTTTGCTGCAAATGTTTCTCTGTCAGCATCTCTCTCATAAGCTTGTTGTTTAGCTCGACCAGCTTGAATACTCGCACCAGCACTAGCTATTGCCAATAACATTCCCATTACGCTTCTACCTCTATTGCTAATCCGAGCACTGTCATTGGTGTCGGATCTGTTTGGGTGATCGTGACCTGGGCCAGCTCTGTCCACCCTAATAAATACATTTCTTTCAGCCCTGTGTAAGCTGTTGGTGCGCTATCTAAAGACAAACCAAAGTTACGATCTATAAACCGATCTCCATTAATACTTATGCCTAAAGATTCATAAACATTAGGCACAACTTTAACAATTCGTTTTTTCCTGGTCAGTGTTGGCCCATCCTGGAAGTCCATGTTGATCGGCATTGTTGTAACTGTCGTTGTGTAGTCCAGGCCAACTTCGACATTCGTTGCTGTTTCTGCCAGGGTAATTGATCCAGAACCTGGAGTAGCGTTTGCTCTAACTTCTCCATCTGCTCTAACGCGAGATTCTTGGCCATTTAGATGAGCTAATCCAGTAACTGCTGTGCCTGGTGATCCTAATACTACTGTTTTGTTTGCGTCAGTATAAGTTGAGGAATCGAGTTGCTCCAGGAACCTAACTACTGATCCATTAATTGTTCTTTTAACTACAAAGTAAACATCGTCGACTACAACTGCTACTGATTCAATTTCTCCAGATGTAGTCCATTTAGTCCAGCCACTAACTTCTTGAGATCTTAACGTGTTGTAAACACCTACTGTGCCATCGCCATTAACGAAATAGACGTAGTTTGCATCATCATTAGCAGTACCCTTTAATACGTCCATATCGACCGGAGCATTAAGCAAATGCGAAGCCAATAATGAAACAGTGCCAGCTGTATATGAATCTTCATTGTAGGAAAATAAAAACTCTCTGACTGATTTACCTGTGCGATCTACAAAGATAACAGCACCATCAATATTTTTAGGCGGTACTGCTCCAGATCCAAATAATGTTTCTCTTCTTACTGCACTTTTTGATGGGGTAATAGGAGAGTCTTGCATAGAGAACTCACCACCAGTTGTAAAGATTTGTAAATGTCGTCCAGAATAAACAGCTGTAATAGCGTTGACTTGATCTGTATCTAATGTGACATCGATTCCTTCATCATCTAAAGAAGTGCCAACATCAAAATTAAAGAAATCATTTGTTTTAGATCCCCATAAAGTTTGAGGGCGGGAGAGTGATCCACCAAACCATAAACGTCCCTGGAAGAATGTAGCACTTTTTGGCCAGCCTTTTGCATTAGACCAGACATCTACATTGCCAGATCCATAATTAAACTGCGGAATATTACTTAAACTAATTGTTGATAGTGTCCAGGAAGTATGTGATCCACCTCTGACTAATTTTCTTGGCGCATGATCTTTATGGACCAGGATCATTGTGTCCGCTGATTGTGTCCAGGATAATTCAAATAACTGAGCAGTTGTGTAAGGTGTTGTGACATTTGCCTGGTGAACACCATCTTTATAAACTGCAACACTTAAATTAGTAAACACCATTAAATAAGTTTGCTCTACGTTAAAAGCAAAAGAAGCTAACCTGGCTTTATTGTTAGACGCTGTATTAGCAATATATTTTAATCCTGGACGACGTTTTATACCGCCTTGTGGCATTGTTACTACGTTTTCAGCTACTTCAGCTCCCTGGTAGAAATGTTTTATATCTGTCCTGGACGCGAGTCGAGGATCTAGTACACCAGAAACAAAAGAAGTTTGCAGCGTAATAACTTTTGCCATTACTGTCTAGCCTCAATAAATGGAGAATGGACAATAGCTTTCGTCGGCCTTGATTGTGAATCTGTGAACCTGGCTCTTCTTAGGTTGTAGTCAAACATGCGACGATACTCTTCAGCTTTGTTAGAGTTGTCAGTGATCGCAATAGCAAAAACTGAAGCAAGAAGGTACTCTAATATTCTTTGAAAGTATGCGGGCATTTCTGCTTCTGGTGCTTTATAAACATAATCCAGATCAACAGTTTGTGAATTTGTGTACAGCTTATCCTCAAAGATCTCATAGTCCATGTTTGGATGAATTGTCGTTGCAATAATATAATCAGCGGGTAACTGGTAAGCATAATCCCAGGTATTAACTGGTTTAGCTGTCAGCTGCGCTAATGTGACTTTAGCTGAAGCAAATCTCCAGCGATGTTGTGATAACAGATCTTCATAAGTTGTTTCGTATAAAGCATCTGCAATGTTGGCTCCGGCTCCACCATCTGTGAAACTAGCGATTGAGCCATGGCCTATCAAATTTAATGCGTTAGAACATATCTCAATTGATGTTGCCATAATATTTCCTTAAAAAAAATGGCAGTACCCCTATATGAGATACCACCATTCAAGTTACAACTTAATTACTCTTGCCAGCTGATAGAAACTAATCCAGCTGCATCACGAACAACAGCACCAGCTTTCATCATGCCATTACATAGCCATGAAGTTTTCTGTGGAACCCAGTCAACTTTCGCTGTGATTTCCATTCCAGTTGCTAGTCCAACTGCTGATGAATGCCAAGCAAAACCTTCACGAACACCAGACGATAAGTCTAGTCCGCCTTCCGCGCGTGTTTCGATAACGTGGAATTTGAAACCCATAAAAGTGTCTAGCTCACCAGATACCAAAGAACGAACTGAGTTGTAGTCAGCGCTTTGTACTTGAGTTACACTTAATAGATCCTCAAGACCAGCTGCTGATACTGCGATGTGACGATCGCTCGATGGTACTCCTTTATCAGTCATTGATTTTGAAGCTGTAATAAGCTTGGCTAGAGTTAATCCCGCAGAACCATGGGCAATTGATGTACCCGCAGTAGCTGCGTCCATTGCATCTAAAATAAGTTGATCACGACGACGACCAAGTGCTCCAGCGATAGTTGTCTGTAGCTCAGTCTTTTCATCGAAGTTTACTTCTTTAGCGTCAAAGATGTCTGTGTACTCTGGCGCGTTCCAGTTGGTTAGAGTACAGTTGATCAAAGAATGAGAGATACCCATTGCAACAACATCTGCTGATGTGTTCTTCTGGTTGGCAAGGCCTTTACCCATTGCTCTGAATTTATAAATGTCACCAACAACATCATTACGATTAGTGACAGTGTCTTTTAGGCCACCATTTGTTTGGAAAACGTGCTTGACTTCAGAGTCAAACAGCTGTTGGGCAGCGGATGATAAATTTGCGGACATAAGTCCTCCTTTATAGTTAGTTAAAAAATTACCTTTTTTGCCGGGTGTCCGCCATGCGGGCCGAAGTCCTACCTAGCTGGGTTCTATAAAGAAGTGTCCAATGGCTGGATTTTCTCTGATTATAAGCTACAAATCGTTTCTTGTGCAACAAATTGTATCTTTTTTTGGTGGTTACTTAGGGCAACCAATCCCACTTGTATCTAACTAGGCCGGAGAAATATGAGGAGAGCTATCAAGCCTGTTTAGATTGGCAGTGAACCTGGGAGAAATTTGTCCATGCCTCATATCCCGCGTTAAACTCATCAATAACCTTTTGTGGCCCATAAATAAGATCATGATCCTTTCCATCCCTGGCACAAAAATAACCAATTTGCCAGGCCCAAGGTTTGGTTTTATGACGACTATTATTATTGTCCATAGAACTGTTCAAACTTTTCTGCTACTTCTTGTCGGAATGCTGCTGATTCTTTGTACTTTGGATCAGCTATCATTTCTTTTAATGCAGCTTCATTCATTCCAGGAGCTCTAACTGTGTTAGATGTTGGCATTTTGCCCTCAGAAGTTTTAGCAATTAGAGCTTCCAATACTTCAACACCGGCAGCTGTCGTTGCTAAACCTTTAAAGCCTTCATATTGATCTGGAGTCAAATTACCTTTACCCCAATCACCAAGATCTCTTAACCTGGCATTTGCATTTTTACCTAGTGCCTGGATCTCAATCGACTTCGCAGCTTCTGGATCATTAGCTTCTACTTCCATTCTTGCAAAGCCATGAAGCATTTGATCGAAAGTGTCCTGGCTCATGTTGGTTTCTTTCGCTACATTCTGGAACCATTCAATCCTCGGATCTTCCATATCGAACTCGCCTGGCAGATCTTCTGGTGCTTTTATTTCGTAACCGGCTTCTGGCGATCCAGTGAAACCTCCGAACTTTTTTTCGAGTTCAGCATAGGCTTTGGCCTGGTCCTCCACTGATTTGTATTTATCTTTTAACCATTCTGGTTTTTCACCATCTTCTGGCGCAGCTGCTTCGACTTCAGTTGATTCAACTGTTTCTGTTGCAGCTTCTTCTGTTGTAGTTTCTTCTACTGGGTTTTCGTCTATCAAAGTTTCTTCGCTCATATTATCTCCAATGTTTATTTTTTATCTGCCAAAGACAACTGATCAATGATCTGTCTAACTATGTTGTTTTGGCCCTCTCTGATCCCGGCACCGAATTGTGTCGAGTTTGGATTTAGCACTGGCTTATCAATCGTAATAGATTTCAGCCGATCCAGAACGTATTGCCCCGCATCTGTACTAAAACATTCTTGGAACTGGCCCGCTATTTCATGCGACTTGGCTTCGTTCTCTTTCCTGGCTTTTTGTATTTCTTTACCATCTAAATCTAATTTATCCCAACTGCTCTCCGCCACCTTGCATCTCCTGTTGTGCTTGCATCGCTTCTGTTGCTTGCGCTTGCAATTCCGTTCTCTCTTCTTTCGATCTAATCAGCTCTTGATCAATACCAAGCTTCTTACCTATATAAGCCGGCATATCTTCCATCCTTGTTCCCAACGCAAAGACTTCTGGTCCAAGAGCCATAGCCATTTCCATGTATTGCTGAACTGCTAACATATCTTCTTGATCCTGTGCCCTGGCTAATGGTGAAGTATGCTTGATCGTGACTTCACGACCATCCACTTTAAACTCACCAAGCTTGCCATTCTTCTTCAAGATATATACAGCTCGCTTAACAATCTTCTCGATAAATTCAGTCTGTAACCTGGAGAAAGCTGATCCAGCATCCATGACTAACTCTTGACCACGCAATGACATTTCAGTTGCTGTCTTTGTTGGAGAGTCCATACCGCCATAAGGTTCAGCAAACAAACATTTGTTAATACTTTCTCTAAGATCTTCCATGACTAATTCAGATACATTGAAGTCACCAGCTCTGTCCAGGGGACGTAATGTTGGATTTGAGCTGTCGTTAGATCCGACCGGGATGGCTGTACCTGGCTCCAGGTTGATGTTATATGGATTGATAACTCCATCATCAGTTACTGTGTAGATCCCAGAAATAGCCAGGGCAGCATTGCGAAGAGCAAACTCACTGACTTTATTGACTGTTTTGATCGCGGGTAATACTTGCATGACTCTACCACGACCAAGGATCTCACCTGGTACAACCATTTCCCGGAACACGATCCAAGGAGAAACTTCGTAATACCTAGTAAATATCACTTTTTGATGCTCTCTCTCGATCACGCACTGATAATAAGCGTTCTCTTTTGGAGCAAATACTGTGCCTTCGATCAGATCGATCTTAGCATCTGGCTTGTCTTTTACTTTTCTTGCAGCTTCATCTGATAACTCAGCGCCTGGCCAGATCCTTTCTACGTGCCTAGCTGGTACAGAATGAACTCTCCAGATCGTTTCGATAGATCCTTTTGGTCCTTCTTCTGGATAGAGATCAGCAAGCGGAACTGCTGTGAAGTGTAATAATGAATCGCCACCTGGTTCAGCTTCCTCTAACATCAAAGCGCCTGTTGATACGCTGAGATCTAGTAAAGCTTCATGTGCCTGTGTAGCAAAGTTTGAATGATTAATGTGATCAAATAAAATATCGTTGGCTTCGTCCAAATACTCCTGGACTTCTTCTTCATCTTCAACGACTTCTGATCCTACAACTAATTTGGTCCACTGTCGCCAGGGCGGAATGAGAGTAGCTTGTAATCTTGAAGCAAACTTCTGGACTCCCATGACTGCGGTCGAGTCATAGATGTCGACATTCTTTTTTTGTCCTGGAGTATGAAGGGAGAAGTTTTCACGCTGCGGTAGTGCAAAATCATAACATTCTCTGAGATGATTGATCCAAGGATCCTTTCTGCTTCTAGCTGCTTCGTATCGAGCTATCAGTTCTTTAACTGTCCCCAGCTCTTTAGGGATCTTAAATTTAGACATATTAACCTAAGGTGTTGCTGTAAATACCTCTTTCATCACCAGAGATCAGACTCATGCGTCCTTGCTTGGCACGTTTACGAGCTTCTTCTCTAGCTGCAATTTGCTTGTCAAGTTTGACATCTTCTTTCTCTTGCCTAACTTCAGCTTTAGTTTTAGCTGGTGGTGGTGCTGGTGCTGCTTTCCTTTTTCCCATGATGCTCCTTGATTAAATGTTTATACAATTGATTCGCGGTGTATATATGCCAGGTTCTTAAACCGCCAATCCCTAACAAGGCCTTAGTTTGCTCAACACAAGTGCAAAGTGTTGGCCAGGGATTTCGGATCCTGGTGTTATCACGACGAATATTAACGTGGATTATAACACTACAATTAGTATCGCTGACAACATTTTGTATCTTATGTTGTGGACCAAAGGGTAAAACGTGGATGTCAGTCCCGCCAAGCCTAGGATTAAAAGAGATCCAATTGAATCCATCCCAACGTACTGCCCACACATGACGAATGCCTGGTTTAAGCAATTTGGCAAGTTTCCAGGGCATATCACCATGCTCGAATATAACGTACCATTCAGCAAAGTCATACTTCCAATCTTCGATCAGTGAGTGCTTGAGCCAGCTCAAAAGATCTTCCAATCCTGTTTGAGAACAGCTGGACCATTCATACCTTCATGACGTTTATCAATCCAGGCGACAGCGAAATATCGGAAGGCATCAGCTCCATGTGAGCTCCAATCATGTAGTGGGCGATCCTTGTAAACTCTTTTGTCCTCGTCATACTCGCAGCGGTAATAACTCAGAGCTCTGATTCCATCAGCGCAGCGATTCTCATCAAAATAACACCTAGGCAATATTCTCCTGGCAGCTTCTATGCCATCCATGATCGGTAGATTCGGTGTGACTCGGAACACAATCCCCATTTGCCTGGCTTGATCCTTTCTTGATTTACCAGTGGTCAGCTCTCGTACTTGAATATCATGAGGGGCCCAGTGATCTCCAAAGGTGATGCCATGCGTATCTCGAAAGTCATGCAGCCAATTGATGTAATGTTGTAACCCTTCTCCGCTGTTCTCATAGTAACCAACAACTCGCAGCTCAGTGCCAGCTCTCTGGATCAGCCAGATTGAGGTTGCGTCTGCTATTCCAAGATCCCAGAATGAATGAACCGGCAGCACTGGATCAATTGGAACTTTGGTGATCCTGTTGTCCTCCCTGGCTGCTTCGATCTGCCTGGCATAATAGGCACCCTTCCTGTTTTCTAGTGGCTCTCCAAGCCAGATATGCTTGTATAGAGCTTTATCGACTTTCTCCAGGTGTACCCTTTCCTTCTCCAAAGTTTCTGGAAAAAATGGGTTGTCAACGTAATTGACTTTGACTACGTATGAATCTTCTGGTGGATTGACTACAAACCTTTGGTAAGTTGGATCCAGCAGATCCTGGGCATTAAACGAGATCCAGATCTCACTGCCTGGAGCTCTTATGGTCGGAATAAGAGTATCGTAACTGACTGAAGTGATTTTTTCTGCTTCTTCGAGCCATACCACCTGGATTCCTTCCATTGATTTGATCTTGGTGATGTTTGATCTGAGTCCTTCAAAGCTAAACCTGGATCCATTACGACCAATGATCTGTGTCTTTTGAATGTCAAAGAAATCTTCCAGGCCCATTCGCTCGATCGTATCAGCAAGGAGCAGCAGCACTGAGTCATTGATCGACTTCTGGATCTCCCTGGCGCATAAGATCCTGGTCTTTTCTCGGTAAGCTCTCATGATCAAGAGCTGCGCGATCGTCCAGGATTTGCCAGATCCTCGCCCTCCATGTGCTACTTTGTATCGATGAGGATTTAAGAAGGGTTCAAACTTCTCAGTGATTTGTATGCGGAGCTTCGTCGTCGTCATAATGATTGAGATCGTGATAATGAACCATATCTACTATGGCTTGATAACACCAGGGACAAAATGCTACTTCAGTGATCCCAAAGTAACCTTCGATTCCACCATCCATTTCGTCATATTCACTGGCACAAACATTGCATGTATGCTCTATCGAAGCCATTGCATTTGATGAATGATATAAGGAGCGTAACCAATCCAGAAACCTAGAAAGATCCCAAGGTAAAGTTTGTTTATGGGTTGCTTATGGACTTCCACTTCGATTGGATAATCCACTGGTTGTTTGATCAAAGGCTTAACTCTTTTCATTTCTTAATATCTCCACTTGTATGGTTGCTGGCATTGGGTTCTCTGGATCATTAGACATGACTTGCTTATCTAGTCCATGGATCCTCGCTTTGACGTTTAAAGCTGATATAGCTGCCCCAGGTTGGCCCAGGGATCTAGCTAATTGCCGATCCTCGTCAAGTTCTTTTGATAGTGATTCGACAGTCACCTCAAACTTTTTTTGTAGCGTTAATTGCAGCTCACCGATTCTTGTTGCAATCTTGGTGTTATCGAGAAGCGCTACTGCATTTCTATTTATCGAAGCTCCTTTCATTTTTTGACAGTCATAACTCTGCCTATAAGCTTCACTTGCATTTCCTGTTTCAATATAGGATTTGCAAAACTTTTCTTGCTTTACTGTTAATTGGTTCATACTTTTGCCCACCACTGATCCTCTATAAATTTATATTCTTTATCCACACTGATCATCAAACGATTGATCACTTCTATTACATCTTCCAAAGAGTAAACAACTTCAACATGACCGCCCGCAGCTCTGATCCTTTCATGAAATTCAACCTGGACTTTGCTTAACCTTCCCTTCGGAGAGTTTGTTTTAGGCTTTTTAACTTCCAAACCAATATATCTGCCAGAGTGAACGATCGTTAGATCTGGGACACCAGGCTTAACTCCTTCTCTCTTCAGTTTTGTCCCGGTCCTCAGATTTCTGCTGCCACCATTTGGAACTGCCCAATAACAAATGCCTTGAAGATCTAAATAATCACATATTGCTTTTTGGACCTGGTGCTCAACATCTGCCACTATTTTTTCCCAGGCTTCTTTGGCACTGTAGTTTTTGCGATCAACTCTTCAAGATCTACTTGCCAAGGATCTGGCCAAACTCCAGAATGCTTTTCAGATTCTTCAATTCTTTTTCTAATCTCCAACAATGCTTTCTTCAGCTCGTCGCTCATGCGCTTCTCCTATTCATAAAATAATTAATAATGTTTTTCTGGTGATCGTCTTTCATTTTTTCGATCTTCTCTCTCCTGGCTTCTTGCTCATCGTCACTAATATCTAGCCACTGCGGTTGACAATGAAAATTAATCATCATCTGCGATTCTTGATTGGTCCAACCTCGATGCTGTTTGTTGTAGTTCTTGAACCAGACCTGGACATAACCAGGTACTTCACTTTTAGGATGATCAAAAAAGAAACGATACTTGCCTTTATCATCAGCATTCATCCACATCTGAGCATAGTCTTTTGTGGTTTCTCTTTTATCCTCCAGGCCTTTGTTAAGCTTTGGTCGCCCGCCACAATATTCAATAAACTTAGGAAGGGATGGTGCAAATTCTGATCCAGATCTTCTCACCAGTTCGATCCCATGTAATACATCCACCATGGGGATCCCAGATAAACCCTTGGACCACTCCTCGATTAAAAAGTTCATCCATTCTTCATCATCATCCATCTTTGCAGCAAAAGAAGGGAACATCACTTTCAAAGTTGATATAGCTCTTGCTGCTGTTTTTTTCTCTTCTGCGATCATCATCTCGCGTACTCCTTCAATAATTGATTTCCAGCTCTCTTTGCTACTCCTGGAGATCTTCGCCCGCCTTGATCCTGTTCTTTAGATAACCAGGCATTGACAAACTTCTTGATCCCAGTTTTTGTTTTACGTTTCGTAGGATTGCCATCGATCCATCCCACCATATTGCGCAGCTCTTGCTCCACATTAACAGCTGGGTAAAGATCTCTATACTTTACGAGATCATCTTCAAAGATTGGAAAGAGGGATTTATCATTGAGCTGCAACCTAATAAAGACATTAGCATTATCATTTTCATTAACATTATCATTAACATTTACATTAGGTTCGTTCTTGGTTTCCTTTTGGTTATTTTTAGGTTTCTCTTCGCTTTCTTCTTGCTTTGGCCTTCCACCTTTATTTCCGTTCTGCCATTTCTTATAGTTGGCTTCGAGCTGCGGTTGGATCAGCTTAAACATTGCAGCTGCCATCGGTCCCATATCAGCATTCTTATGATCCAAGCCAAACTCAAAGATCGCCCTGTAAAGCTCGAGCTCCTGGTGATCATCCAAAGCTTTAGCAGCTTCATAAAAAGATCTATAGAAAACGATCGAATCTCTTTTCGTTTTCATTAAGCTTCCTCCGGTGGATATATATCTGGCCTGGTGTGATGACGCGCAACTTCTCCGCCAGTAGCTTTCTCCAGGTTAATCACATGAATGTCAGCCACTCTCCTCTGTTTATGCGCCCACAATTTCACAAGTGGAGTAGAAACCCCAAGCTCCTGTGCTATACTTCCCCAGATCTCATTAAGGGACCTGTAATTGCCGAGTGCTTTTTCTTTTCTTCCGTACTCAATTAATGTCATTTTTTCATAATCTCCCAATAAATTGTGACAGATTGTATCATATTGCTGATTAAGATACAAATATTATTCTAAAAATGATACATTTCTGGTAGAATATATCATTGGAGCGCTACAAAATTAAATCGGAGAAAACCTTATGGGAACATGGATTTCGAGAGCAAAAAGAGTTATGACTGAGAAGAATTTAACTCAAACTGATATTGCACCTTCTATGGGAAAAAATACTCGCGGAGCGATTGGTCATTATTTCACTGGACGATCAAAACCAACATTGGATCAACTAGAAGGATTAGCTAAATTCCTTGGTGTATCACTGAGCTGGCTGGTTTCTGATCATGGAGAAAATACAGCAGTTGATGACGACACTTTGGAAGAATGTTTAAAGCTTGTTGAAGAAGCTGAAGAAGAAGCTGGGATTGAATTATCACCAAAGCAAGCTGCAAAAATGACAACCTATTTATATCGAGCTGCAAAAGATGGACAAGAGATCAACAACAAACGCGCAGCTGAATTAATAACATTAGTAACATCTTAACAGATACTTATTGTATTATGTTCTAGTATGAACTATAAAGTGGTTGAGTTACTTTCCCTGTACCACTCTAATAACAAAAAAAGGAAGTTAAGGTTGTGCAGCAATGCACTTTTTTAGCTGGCTGATTGAATCCTACATTACAGCCTAAAAAACAATACAGGAGTAAGAATGTTTAATCGTTACATACTTGATTCTGATACTTTTCAAAATCTTAACAAGCGTCGCGATCTACGACGTAAACTTGCAAAACAAATGATCTTAGATACAAACTATTTAAAAGTTGAAAGATTCTTTTTACGCTTTTTCTTTTTTTGTATTTTAATTTATACAATTTCACATTACATAGTGTATGGTGATTTGTTCTTTGTACATCACTACGCTATCCATGGATAACCTCTTTATCCATTAATTTAAAATTATTTTTCCCCTTGTAGGCCTTACCGGGCCTACATTTCTTATCTTTTCTTAGATACTTTGTGTAATTAATTGTTGACAAGGATACAATATGTAACTATACTAGGCGGTGATTTAATAAGAAAGGGAGAAAAATGAGAAAAGTTCCGAATGTTAAATTGTTCAATAAAGTTGTGGATCGAGCTGTCAATGAGCTTGAGTTCTACAATGATCCAGTATCTTACCGATGTGATCTTCTGACTGCCCATGCTGATGTTGGCCTGGACTTTGAGAAGCTCCTGGATTTTCCAATTCATGATTTCTTTCATGATGTGGTTGGCCTGGGATTAAACATTGATCGATACAAATGCAAAGTTGAGAATAACTTTGTTCCACGTTGTGCTTTACCGGAGGAGGTGTAATGAGTACAAGATCTAATGTGTTAATCAAGATGGGCGATACAAAGATTTATCTTTATCGTCACTCTGATGGCTACCCAGGCGCTAATGGCGCTGATCTAGCTGAGAAATTAATAAAGCATAAAAATAAAGGCAAAGCTTTTATTAATGATCTGCTGGCTGAACGATATGAAGCTACTGAGTATCGTCCAGAGCGACCGGTATGGGAATTGACTAATGGTTTGCATGGTGACATTGAATGGCTTTATGTTTTTGAAATGGCTGATGGTGATTTCTATGACATACCAGTTTTGGTTAAAGTGATTGAGCGAGCTCATGCTGATCCAGATTTAGATAAGCCATGGCCAATGATCAAGGATGAAGATATTGAAAAAGCTAAAGAGATTGGTCTGGATGGTTTGATCGAAATGGTTAATTTGGATCGAGCTGAGATGAATAAATTTACTGCGGATCATGTTTTGAAAGCTTTGAGATCTGGAGAAAACCTTGGATATGCAAATGATTCTGTGTTCTACGATCTGATCAAGGTTCCAGAGGAAGAAAAACTTGAGGAGGTAGCTTGAGTAGGAAGAAGCTCCTGGCATTTGCCAGGGGCATTATTTTGTCAACTAGGAGAAAAAAATAATGGGATTACTTGTAAGTGTTTATAAAAATGGACGAGATTCTACTGCTGGTGGAGATTCGTCTAAAGCTGTAGAAATATGCGTCATAAATGTTCCAGGGCCATTTGAGCCAGATGATCACACTCCAGCGTTTGCGTTAGTGCCTAACGCTTTAAATAGTGTTGTTTTAAAACCAGTACATGAACCAGACAATATGATGGGGCCATGTTTTGGTGGGAACTATGCTGCAACTTCTGATAGTCGATTTGACGAAGCAATTGAAGAAATGCTGGGACATAGGTTTTATGGAGCGATACCAATTCACGATCGGTTTGATAGTTGGGAAGCTTATGATTATTTATCACGTTAAGGAGGTGAAATGATAAAAGGTTTTGAAAATTGGGAGGAGCTTGGAAAATGCTCAAAGATTCCAAATGATTATTATGACAGTGTGTATGGATCAACTGATCACGATAAAAATGTTTATAAGAAAAAGTTTAATAGCTTTGATGATCTGGAAGAGTTTTGGTTTTGTAATTTATTTAATCGAAACTTTAAATCTAAAGTTATTGGCAAGAGTCTTTTGTATTGGAAAAAGGAGGAGGTGTGAGTAAAGAAAAATACAGCGTGTTACGTTTCAAAGTTTCACAAATTAATATCTTAATACATAACCTAATGGCTCATATACGAATAATCGCTGATGATCGTAACATCGAGCCAAAGTTAGCTGAAGATCTGGGCAAATGTATCGAAGCTCTTGATCGTACAAAAAGTGCTAACTCAGAATTTAATCATTTAATAGAAAAATTACCGGAGGTGATCAATGGATCTAATTGAAGAAAAAGATGAGTATTCAGACTTTAAAGATGAGTGCGCCCACTTTCCAAAGTCTATTTGGAATGCAGTTCGAGATCTTGTTACTGGAGGAATGCCAAGATCTTTAGCAGTAGAACAGGGAGAAGCCTGGCTTAAAGAACGGAACCTTGTGGTCCAGGATGCAAAGTCACATGCAGCTCTTTTTGACGTCCTTAGTGGATACAAATAATATCATCTGATACATAAAATAGCATATAATACTACTACTATGAATAAAAATACTAACACAAAAGATATGACTCACGACGAATGGCTTGCTGCTAGGAAGCGTGGTATAGGCGGATCGGACGCTGGTGCGATCCTTGGATTAAGTAAATGGAAATCTCCTCTTGATGTTTACCTGGATAAGATTGGTAGCGCAGAAGATACACCAGATAGCGAACGTATGTATTGGGGCCGAACCTTGGAGGATATAGTCGCAGCTGAGTATGAGAAAAGATCTGGCAATAAAGTCCGACGTAATAACAGGATCATTGCTCACAAAGATTATGACTTCATACTTGCTAACCTGGACAGGGAGATCGTTGGAAAGAATGGGATCCTGGAGTGCAAGACTTCTGGATATTCTCCAGATTGGGGTGATCTTGGATCAACTGATATTCCAGAATATTATCTTGCCCAGGTTTATCACTACATGGCTGTGACTGATGCTGAGTTTGCTGATGTTGCAGTTCTGATCAACGGAAATGATTTTAGGATCTATCACATACCTAGGGACCAGGAAATTATAGATCACCTGGTCGAGAAAGAAGTTGAGTTCTGGAATGACAATGTCCTGGCTAAAGTGCAGCCGGATCCGATCAACAACACTGACATTAAAAACAAATGGCCACATGACAATGGCGCAACATTAATTTCTAAAAAGCTTGCAGCTAAATGTTCCAAGCTCAGTGGAGTTAATTTAAAGATACGAGATCTCACTAAGATCAAAAGTGATTTGCAAGTTGAGATCCAAAAAGAGATGGCTGATCATTCATCACTAGCTGATGAGTCCGGCCAACTTCTCGCGACTTGGAAAGAGAGCTCCACTCGTCGCGTTGACACCAAGCGACTCAAAGAGGATGGGATGTATGACAAATACGCTACTGAATCTTCGAGTCGCACCTTTCGTTTAAAGATATAGGAGAAGATATGGGGAATAAAAGCTTAACAAAAGTAATGGCAGCTAAGTTCGATATGGAACCTGGCCCATTTATTAATGCACTGAAAGAAACTGCTGTCCCAGGCAATATTAGCGATGGACAATTTGCAGCGTTCTTAATGGTTGCTAAGGAATATAACCTTAATCCAATTACCAGGGAGATCTTTGCGTTTCCTTCCCAAAGTGGTATTCGACCGATCGTTTCAATCGATGGCTGGATGAAGTTGATTAATAACCATCGAGATTACAACGGAATGAAGAGCACTGACAATTTAGATAAAGAAGGAAATTTAATATCTATTACTGTTGAGATGTTTCGTAAAGATCGTGATCATCCTGTAGTGGTTACTGAGTACATGAGTGAATGTCGACGTAACACTCCAACTTGGAAGCAATGGCCAGCCAGGATGCTTCGACATAAAGCAATGATCCAGGCTGCAAGATACGCATTTTCTTTTAGCGGTATTGAAGAAGAGGATGAGTTTAAAAGATCTGAGATTCCTGTGGAAGCAGTAGTTGTAGATTCAGAAGTAAAAGGTGCTGAAGCAATGAAGCAGAAGTTAATTAATAAAGGAGAAGCTAATGACGCTGAAACAAGAAGTGCTGCAAAAGTTGATTGATGCCTGGCCAGATGGAATTACTAACCATGATTTTCCAGCTGGCACATCATTAACACAACGTATTGCAGATCTTAAATTTAAAGATGGCAAGAACATCGAAACAGTGAGGGTTCCTCACATAACTAAGCATGGCAAGAAAGGCAGCCATGCACTTTATAAACTTATTGCATAGGAGAATAAGATGGCAGAAAAAATGTACAACTTAAAAGTAAAGAATGGCACTTACATGAAAGATGGTGAGGAGAAAACAAACTACATTTCATGTGGAGTTGTTCTTAAAGGCGATTATGGTCCATACATCATAATGGATAAAACATTCAATCCAGCTGGTGTCGAAACAGATCCTGGCAAAACTGGAATATCTATTTCAATGTTTAAGGATGAGCCAAGGCAAGCAGCACCTCAACAAGCTGCGCGACAAACACCACCATCAAATGTTAATTTTCCAGATGAACCATTTTAAGCCTGTCTTAATTGGCATTTACTTTATAACCATCCTGGGGATCGCTGGTGCTATGGATTACCAGGATGAACTTTACGAACATAACTTTTACATCGAAGCTGTATGCTCCGGTGAAGTTTATGATCACAAACAATTAAACCCGGAGTGTTAAATGGAAGAATACACACATAAGTTTTTAAGAGTAAAACAGGTGGCACAATTACTAGAGTTATCTGTTCCTTCTGTGTACAGATTACAAAAAAGTGGTAAGATACCACCATCAAGAACAGTTGCTGGAAGTCAGCGTTGGATTTATAGTGAAATGATAGAGTATTTAGATGAGTGTGTAGCCAATCCAAATTAGATCAATCTATACCAGTATCTATACCAGTAAATCTTAAAAATTTTATAAATCCTTTTGTAACAAGCCTATAGCGAATTAGTTAGATTCCGGCTCCGGGCACCAAGCAAATTAAATCAAGCAGTCTTAATGGCTGCTTTTTTTGTTTCTGTAAGTGAGTTATAAGAGAAATTGATACTCTCATTATCTCTCGAAATATTAAAACATCATCATTATTTCTTGCTGTAAACTATACCAGTTTCTATACCAGTAAAGAAATATGCTAACAGATCGTTTTATTAAATCAGTAAAACCTGGTGAAAAAGAAAAATTTATTGCAGACTATAATGGCTTATATTTAAGGATTGGTCCTACTCAAGAAGGTGGTGGAAAAACCTGGAGATTTCTTTATACTTCACCAGGATCTAAATACCCAGTTAAAAAAAGCCTGGGTAAATATGATCATGTTAGTTTAGTTGATGCCAGGGATATAGCTCGCGATTATAAAAAACAACTGGCCCTGGGTATAGATCCATTTAGAAAGAAAGCAAAAGAATTAACAGCTGCTTCTGATTTTATTGAAGCCTATGCTGAATTAAAAGGTTTAAATAAAACTACAAAAGCTTATGATGATGTAGTTAGGAACATAGGATATTTAGTTGATAATCTAGGAGATCATCCACCACATGATTATTCTAAAGTAGAGATCAATAGTTTTATTAGAGATCGTTTAAGATCTGTCAAGACAACTTCTGTGCGTCGAGAATTAAATTCAATTTGTGCTGTTTTTAATCTAGTTTATGAAGAACATGAGATTGATCACTTCCATCGTTTCCGAAAATTAAACATACCAAACTTTGGATTAGATAGTGAAGAGCGTGAAGATTTTACTTCTGATCAATTAAATTTTTTGAGAGATGTTGTTGGAGGATCTGATAACAAAACAGAACAGATCATAGGTTTATTAATTGATACTGGCATGAGATCTTCTGAAGCAGTAGGATTAGCTTCTCGGGATATAAACCTGGGACGAATACCTCATGTTGTTTTACATAAGAATCCTATGCGTAGGCTAAAGAATAGAAGCTCTCAAAGGATCATTCCCCTGGTCGGATCTTCACTATCCGCTGCTCAATGTTTAGATCTTACAGAAGAGTGGGTTTTTCCAAGATGGTTAAAAAAAGATCGTAGTAAAGATACTGCTAATGCAAATGTAAATAATAGAATTCATAGAATACTTGGGCCAGGATCTCCAACGTCACATTCCTTTCGGCATACTCTAGCTACCAGGTTAAGATCAGTTGAATGTCCGGAGTACATGAGAAAAGAATTAGGTGGTTGGGCCAGTTCTGTTTCAGAGTCTTATGGTACACCAACAGACATAACTAACAAAGCTGCTTATATTGAGAAGTCCCTGGACTGGGTTACTGAGATCTTATAAGATCAATACTGGCTGTGTTGCGCCCTACTTCGCCAAACTCTTTATGCAGCAGAATGCAATTCATTTCGCGGTTTGATCTATAACCCATTCCAGAATGCCAGGCATCTTTTGCTGCAAGCGTTCTAAAACTTTCCCAGGTACAACCCGCTGACTCGATCACGTTGCGAGAATGAATATGTCCAGTGTACCAATATCTGTATTTAGCATCACCCCATTCTTTAGGTTTATCAGCAGCCATGATCATTGGCAGCTTCTCTGGTTTGGCCATGTCACCATGAGTTGATCCTATTAAAACTTTTCCGAATTTGTAATACCAAAATTTAGATGGCTTAATATCTACAGTCACTCTTGGCTCGTCATGATACATACGCTCGAGTGCTAATCCAATAAATAGTGAACTATGAGAATCGTGGTTGCCTATTATTGACTTAACTATGACGTGCTTATGTTTTCGCAGCGCTGAAGTTACGATCTCGCACATAAGATCTATACCAACTTTTAAAACCTTGTGCCAGCGTCCATCAACATCCAGGGCATTGCCACCTTTAGCTGTTCTGTTCTGATCATTATCGGAGTGAAAGAAATCTCCCAGGTTAAGTATGACTGCTGTGTCAGTTTGTGGAGATCTTTCTACCAGGGCATTTGTTGCTCTTTGAAGATCTTTAGTTGCGATCTTTAAATCAAAATCTTCACCGGACTCATTACGATGGGCCAACATTCCAATGTGTGGATCGCCCATAACATAAGTAGCCAGGAGATCTGAATCAGTTAGTCCTGGTGGATTTACTTTAACTGGTTTAAATTCTCCCAGGGCCTCATTAAATATGTTGGCAACTTCTTCTGGATCTAATCCATCTTGCTGCGTTTTTACCCATTGGATTTTTACCTGGCCATCATCACCATAAAGAGTTGATACACCTTTGACATTAAATCCCTGGGCAGCTTCATGAACCATATCAGCTTCTGGAGCTATGCCCTGAAGAGCTGCTCGCTTTCTTATAGCTCTAATAGTTTTAGAAACATTTTGATGAGTTATTCCTAGCTCCTCACCAACTTTTGCCATAGTGCCATATTTAATATATAGCTCTAACTTTTTCTTTTGTGCGTCTGTATTACAGAACTCAAATAAATGTTTCATGTTATCTCCGAGAGGAAATACTGCTCCCAAAATACAAACCAACAACAGCCATGATTGCGTGGCTTAACCACTCTGGAGTAACTACTCCCTCAAGTTCAATGTACTCTGTAACTTCATGAGTAAAGTCCAGGAAAAGAATTTTGAAACCTTCAGTTGAGATCACTGGGACTTGACTTGTCTGCCCTAATAACGGAGCAAGTATCAAGAACATTGCCATTGCCATAAAAGAAACAACTAGGAATTTACGAGTCCAGTTAGCATGAGGTGTGCTCCATTCTCTTGCAGCTGATCTGGAGAGCTCGTTTTCTCTTCCAGCTTCCAGGGCCATTTTCCATTGCTCTGCTTTGTCAGCGTTAGATTGGGACCAGATCCTCATTACAGCTCCGCCCACTGTTGAACCAAGCATTGTCACAACTTCCATAGGAATGCCAAACATCAGCCTAATAAATTAGCTAATAGACCAAGAACTACAATGCCAGCAAAAATCACTTTTGTTTTGTTAGCTTTATAAAATTCAATTATCTTGTCATTCATATTAAACTCCTTTAGTTAAAACAGTTACTATTATTTGAGCAACAATTATTAAAATTGCTGTTTTCATTTACTATCAATCTCTAAAACAAGATCAATAATTTTTTCTAGCTTTACATCTATTGAGTCAAACTTTTTTTCAGTTGCTTTTTGTTGAGATTGCAGTACAGCTACATCTCTTTCAATTGCTGTGACATACATGATCATTAATACAATCATTGTTCCAGTTGTTGCAATATGTGATAGTGATATTGCTTTACTTAAATGCCATCTTTCAGAAGTCATAAAAATTTCTCATATATGTAATTAATTTCTTTTTGAGTAAATGAAAGTTCTCTTACCAGGGCCTCAATTTTTGCTTCAAGCTTTGCCCTTTCTACTTCATGTGAGTAATGCTTAGAAGAGGGAACGATTTGCATGTCTGGTGTAACTAATAGATTCATAGCCTGGTTTAATCTGACTATGTCATTGTTAGCTGAAAACAATTGAGATCCTAAGAATGCCACAAAAGCAAACATTAGACCGACGATACCTTGCATTATTTTTTCGTTCATTAGGCTTCTACTTTAGCTGCCTTTAATTCATCAGTAGTAGTCATACTATCTACTTGCTTTGTAATATCTCTGAGCCTTTGTTTCTCTGTCACAATAGCTGAAGTTGATGTACCAGCTTCTTGTGCCTTCATAAAGAGAATGTCTTGTTCCTCTAACAGAGGTTTTCTGTCTGCTCTAAGTCTGTCTTTAGTAATGACTTTGGCTTTAGCTATATCTACAGTTATAGGCATTATTTATTCTCCTTCATATTGTATTTAGCTAAGTCCTCTGCACTCAAGTCTGCTGAAGTCTTTTCATCAGAACCAGCAGTATATGTCCAAGCATTTCTAAAAGACCTGTCAGATAAGTCAACTGAGTCAGCTATGATTTCGTACTTAGTGCCAGTAGGTAAATCTTTGTTAGCTATGTGTATTATCTTTTCTTCATCTGTACCTGTTAGCTGTGCTAAAAATTTAGGAGCTGGTGTTAATACTTGAGCCACTCCACCATTGTCATATATTAATCTCATATTAATCTCCAAAAACTATTAAAGTGTTTTCACTTCTGTCTACATAACCCGCATTTCCGTTTTTAGCAGTAGCAACTTTAACACGTCCTGTTTCTAAATTAGCTGTGCTGCTATCAGCAAAATACATAACTGCACCATAATAACCATCTTGAGTCATTCCACTTACAGCATAATTAGCGTTAGCCATAGCGTTAGAAAAATTTACCCAAAACTGACCAGTACCACTATCAGTAAGACTAGACACATTATGAGAATCGTTAATAGCTGCTGTACCAGTACCATTAAAATTACACCAAGCCTTTGCAGTAAACTGTGACAAGCCTCTGCCATCGTTTGTAATATTTAAAGCAGTAGTCCAAGTAATCGCTGAATCTGCTGAACCTGAAGATGCTACTTTAAATTGATGAGTGCCACCTTCTTGAGAATAATCTGTAGCATAAGACGATTCCATATATTTATAATTCTCACTTACATCAATCATCTTAGCGTTGTTTGAAAGATGTGTTTGATTTGAATACCCATAAACAGCACCTCTGTTGCCAGATTGTATAACTTTAGGATACCAATCAGTTTCAGGAGTTACACCGAAACCTACATTTTCATTTGAATCAATTGTTATAGCAGTAGCATCAGCATTGTCATCAATACCTGTCGAGGTAAAGTTAGGTATCGTACCTGTCAGCTTGGTTGCATCAATCGTAGTAGAAGTAAACGCACCAGCAGAACTGATACTCGCTTTCTCTACTCCGTTGGCTTGGAACTTTATGTCTTTAGAAGAACCATCAGCGTTTAGTGTTAGATGTTCGTCACTTGATTTTATTGTACTCATCTTAATAATGCTCCCGAAAAGTGAATTAATTTAGTTGTTGTTCCTGAAGCAGTTTCAGTATAAGAACCTAACCAAAGATTATCTCCAGCATTTAAATTAAGAATTATTGTTCCTGTATTGTGTACTTGGGAATTTACATTACTTCTCGTACCACCAGTACCACTCATCTTATACATCGTATCGTGTGTTCCTGAGTATGTACCCCCTTCACGATATAATTGACCAACGACTTCATTGAAAGTAGTGTAATTGTTTGCAACTGTACTAAAGTCATTCATAATTAAAGCAGTAATTAAATAAAGTCCAGCTTCAGATACTTTTATATAACCACTTGAGCCAGCAGTAACTGTAATTCCTGAACCAGCATAATAATTTCCTGTAGGTGCAGTAATACTTAATTTGTTTGGTGGCCAACTTTGTGAACCAGTTTGTGTTGGGCCTTCTAAATACCAAGAAGAATTATTTGTGCTAATATCAGCAGAAGTAATTGTTCCGTCTTGTATTTTGTTGACTCCAGTTGAGCCACTAATCTCTGTTGGCATTTACTACTCCTTATGGTTTAGGATTGGCATCCTTGACAGCTTTAATTGCTTTGTGCCACTCACCTGTTGCATCTAACTTACCAGCAGTCATATCGTGGTACAGTTGGTCTAACTGCTCCTTGATTTCTGCATAAGCTGTTGCCCTTGTTCTTTGGTATGCGTTACCATCATAGACACCTTGCAGTCTTGTAACCTCTGCGTCTATTTCGCTCTGTGTGGGTTCAGTTTGTTTACTGTCCAACCACTCTAATTCGTCACCTCTCAATACCCATTCAGCGTTTGGCTTTAGGGATTGTAGGGCATCGACTGTTGTCATCTCATTTGCCATTTCTTACTCCTGTTAAAATTAAATTAAAAATCATCCCGCTATCTCCATTAATACAAGTTGGGTTTTTTCGCCATCACTATTCATCTTAATTAAGTTACCACCATAAGAAGAAGCCTGAAGTTTATAAGTAGTAGCAGATGTTGTTGATGGACTGTCTATATACGAAATGTTATGTGATGAATGAATTTCTCCAGCATTAGCATAGTATTGAGAATAATTACTATTAGATGTCCATACAGCTGTAGAACCTCTAACAAGTTTTGTTCCAAAACCAGAGCCAGCAATTGAAGTTCTAGCGTGCGCTCTCCACATAACAAAAATTTTACTTGCTGTAGATGATGGTGTAATTGTTGCGCTATGACCTATATCAGTATATGTGGCAGTAGATAAATTTGTTTGGGTTGAATGTTCTGAAATAACAACTTGCAACACAGCACCAGTAGGCATACTCGCACTTGTCATTCCCGATAGCTGATTCTGTAAGGCTATAGTGCCTGAACCATCTGCGGTTTCTAATTGGTCTACTTTAATTTTTGATGCCATTAGCCAGCTACCTCCATAAGTGTTATAAACGCATCAGAACCGCCCCACCCAACAAACACAGAACCAGCAGCACCTGTTTTCATTTGTGTTTTATAGGTAGTTGCTGATGTAGTGCTTGGTGAATCTAAATAAGAACAGCTACAAGAGCCTACTTGATTGTCGCCCGATGCGTTGTCATAAGCAGCCATAGTTTCAAAATTACTTATGACTGTAGAACCACGCAATAAATTTAACATTAGTCTAGAGTTACCACTTTGTTTGCCACATCCAGTATGTATTACATTAACAAGTATTTTGTTAGAAGATGAGGTTGGTGTTATTGAAGCTGTTAATCCAGTATCTGCCCAAGTAGATGTTGAATTGCTATGTGTTCCTGAACTAACATATTTAACATTAACAACTTGTACTATATGACCAGCAGGCATTTGCAAATCATAACCAGTTGGTGCTTGTATTGCTTTGACTTCTAATGTACTCATTACACTACGCTCCAGTTTCCGTTGACTGTGACTGTGTAGCCATCAGCAATTGTTATAGGCCCCGCGCTCATCCCATTAGATGTACTAGGAATGGTTATATTCTCAGATATTGTTTGGGCATTGGTTCTGATCACACTCGAAGCTCCTAGACTTGGGCCACCTAACTCTACTGCTGAGTTAATGTCACTAGCAGTAATTGTGTTGTCTAGTATTTCGTTTGTGGTAATTCCACCGCCACTAATTGTTATTGCCATCTAGTTACTCCTATGGTTTTGGAAACTCAGACTTAATTGCTAATATGGCATCCTTGTGTGTAGTCGTGCCATTAATAGAATCATCGCTGATTAATTCAAATTGATTTAACGCATCGTATTTAGCTTTGCGTTTTCTTGCGTATTCTTGGGAGTCATAGACTGCTTGGAGTCTAGTTACTTCTGCTGAAATTAAAGATTGATTTAATACAACTGTATTGCCTTTTTCATCCCACGCTTTTAGTGGTGAAGAATGAGAAATAGTAGTAACTGTTGAATGTGTGTTTCTTATTGCTAAATCTTTATCTACCATATTATGCTCCTATTTCCATTAAAACTAAAGATGAAACCATATTAGAGTCCATAACCTTGCAAGTTCCATAAGTTGCTTTAAATTTAAAAGAATAAGTTAAACTTGATGTAGAGTTAGGGCTATCAAGATATGTTATATGTGCTGGATTTCTATCATCAGAAGAACCCGATTGATAAGCTAAATGATTAACTGACAAACCCCAAGCCTGTCCACCTAAATTAGTACCATCTCTATCTATTCCCATAAAACAAAAAACATTCTGAACATTAATCCAAGTTTGTGTGCTTAATATACAAAGAATTTTGCTTGATGTTGATGAAGGCGTTATTGCAACTGATAAATCTGTCGATTGCCAACTTGTTGCATTTGTTGAATATTGAGTGGTAGATGTATCTTGAACAACTTGCAACACTTTTCCACCACTCGGTAAGTTGGTAAGATTAGCACCACTAATAGCTGGTAATGTTCCAGTAATGTTAGCTGCTGGAATAGCTGTTAAATTAGCTGCACTTGCTGCTGGTAATGTAGCTGGGAATCTAGCATCTGCAATTGTGCCTGTTAGATTAGCTGCTGGTACGCTAGAGTTCTCATCTAACAAAGTACCTGTTGTGTCAGGTAGTGTTATCGTTCTGTCTGTACTCGTATTCGGAGCAGTTACAGTTAGTACCCCTGTGCCTGATGCGTGACCTTGTATTTTTACTTTACTCATAATTCTCCTATGCTACTATCCAAGTTGAACCCGTTGGAATCGTAACTGAAACCCCTGAGTTAATCGTTATCGGCCCAGCAGTCAAAGCGTTGTTGCCACTTGTTATGCTATAGTTAGCTGATATGGTATGTGCGTGTTCGTATAGACCTTTGTCTGTCGTATTACCACCGCCTACTGGACTCCAAGCTGAACCATCGTAAATTTCAGCGCTAGTGTCTGTTGTGTTGAATCTCATAAAACCAGCAGAAGGTGAGCCATCTCTTTGTGCTGTTGTTCCAGCTGGTAAGACTCCAGAGCCTGTGTTTGATGTTTTGCTAACTACTGTTGCTGGATCTAAAGCAACATCTGACCAGGAGGATCCAGAATAAACTCTCATTCTGTTCGTGCTGGTGTTGTAATACATATCGCCAGCAGTTAAAGCATCGCCATCATTATCTACTGTAGGATCAGAACTCTTTGCTCCAAGATAGCTATCATCAAATGCGTCTGCGGAAGCTGCTGCTGCTGCTGCCGAAGCTGCTGCTGCTGTAGCGCTTGAAGCTGAATTTGTTGCCTGGGTAGTAGCTGTCGTTGCCTGGGTAGTAGCGGTTGATGCTGAAGTAGAAGCTGACGTTGCGGATCCCGCTGCTGCTGTAGCAGAGGAAGCTGCTGCTGTCGCTGAACTGGCAGCATTAGTTGCTGAAGTTGAAGCTTCTGAAGCTTTTGTTGTTGCTGTTGATGCACTTGTTGAAGCAGAGGTAGCACTTGTAGCTGCTGCGTTTTTAGATACTAGAGCTGCTGCTTCTGATGCTTCTGCATTTGTTTCAGCTGTTTCAGCATTTGTTTCGGCTGTTTCTGCTGCTGTCTTGGCAGTTTCCGCAGCTGTCTTAGCAGTTTCGGCTGCTGTTTTTGCTGTATCAGCTCCAGTTTTAGATGTGGCTGCTGCGGTTGCTGAACTGGCTGCTGCTGTGGCTGAGTTTGCAGCTGCTGTCGCACTGGCTGCTGCTGCCGATGCAGATGTCGCTGCTGCTGCTGAATCTATTAATAGGGCCCAATTACCATAACCAGCATTTGAAGTTAGTGGTTGTGATCCAGCTGCTGTATGAGCAGTTAAACAAATATAAACATTTGAATTTGATGTGTCTTTAACTAGATCACGAACAACGTATGCTGTTCCAGCTGCCCAGTTTCCTCTCCAAACTCCAAGCTCCTGGGTAATTGTAGGATCACCTGTAGAAGAAAATGATAAAACTTTGTTGGCACGATCAGTATCACTTTCTGTAAATTCAGATAATGGAATGCCAGTTGTGAATTGACCAAATCTTAATACTCTATTGTTAAGATCATATTCAACTTGCTGGATCATCATTGCTAATTTATCCAGATCGTCGTTTAATGTTTCAGCTCTAAAGGTTCCACCAGTTTGATAATCTGAGCTTCTAGCTACTGGAAGATCTCTATAGATTGTTACAATTTCTCCAGCTGAAGCGCCAGATCCTAATACAACATTTCCGCCAGAGCTCGTTCCAGCTCCAGTAACTGTGTAATGAGTTGTTAATGTTTTAAGGGTTGATCCTATATAAACTTTTAGATCTGTATTTGCAAATATTGGAAACGCATAAGCAAATGTAGTTTGGCCAGCACTAGCGGTGTACTGAACGCGTGGTGTAATATCACCGACTGTTAATGTTGCCATTTAAAATACTCCTGTTTCTGACATATCAATTGATTCTGTTGGAGCAGAAGATCCAGGCTTCCACCAATAAGATTGACCATATTCTGTTTTTCTTTTATTAACATCTCTTCTAAATTTTTCATACGCTTTTGGATCCAACATCTTCTGTAATTGATCTAAAATTGTTCGTTCAAATATGCCTCTAATGTACCAAGTTGAGCTGCCAGGTGTATAACGTCGTAGGAATTGTATCATATCAGCGCTAAGATTTGTATCTTTCCCGGACATTAATTGGCCTACATTTCCCTTGGTTATATCAACAATATCATTACCTAATCCCCATACTGGTCCAGCAAGACTTTCCATGAATGATTGACCAAATCTATTTGTTTCAGCAAATAAAAAATCTCCAAAAATTCCAGTACCACCGCCTTGTAAAAAAGCAGCTTTCCAAAAATTAGGATCATTCATATCTCTTGGGTTTCTGCCTTTTGCGATGTCTTTAGCCTGGAGAGCTATAGCACCAAAGACTGTTAAACCTATGGTTAGTTGAGCAATATAGTTTATTTTGTTAGCTGTTCCTTCTAAAGCAGCTCCTCTGTATAGCTGTTTCATAATCATTAAAATAGGGAAGGATTTGTACATTGCTGCAAATCTTATAATTTCTCCAGTACCACCTCTTCTAGTACCCATAGTAGCTATTGCTTCTGATCTAAAATCTGGCATTAATACAGCATGATCTATTTCACCTAAAGTCATTTCTTGTACTTTGCCGATTAAAGCATTTTTTTGATTTGTTGGCAAATCAGATCTTTCCAGGAATTTTTCTATTGACCAATACTTAGCTCCTTTGTGTTCAATAGCTTTTGTCTTTCTTAATATTTCCCATTCTTCTGGAGAAATGTTGTATCTTTTCAATGCTTGTTGTCTAAGCTTTGGAAGATCTTTAAAAGCTTTTGCAGAGTCTTTTGCGAGTTGTGAGAAATGCGCCATTCCAAAACCTTTTCGTAAAGCATCTGTCCAAGGAGAAAGCAATGAAGCTCTCATAGTAGCATCAGCAGCTTTAGCTGCAAAATCAGCTCCAGTGATCTCTGTAAATCTATTTGCTGCTAATGCACGTGTTGTCCAGGCTTCTGCAACTAATCCCATCTCAACTGCAAAAATTCGATCTTCTTTATTGGCTGGATTAAATTGACGAAGCGCTTCTTTAAATACTTTCATAGAAGGTATGCCATTTATCTTTGCTGTCATTCTGGCAATCCAAGGATCATTTAATGACGATAAGAAAGCTCCACCTAATTGTGCTGCAACTAATAAACTCCTGGTCGTTCTTGAAAAATCAGCAACAGTGGTCATAACTGCGTTATTAACTTTTCCAGAAGCCACATTCCAAATCGCATCTAACTGAGCTAATCGAACTTCATTAGCTCCATCTTTTTTTGACATTGTTCTTAGGTATTCGTAACTTGCTTGCGGGTTTGGTCCTAAAACTTCCATCATCGCAATTTCATGACTCATATTTGAGAGATGATCATTCATTGTTGTATATAGATCCGGACGACCATATTGATCATTAAGATCTAACCAATCATCTACATTTTTAAAAATTAACACTCTGTGTTCCTGGTGTCTGTTAGCCATCTTAGTTCCACCTCTGACTCCAGGCTCTAAGCTTGCTAATCCATCAGTAGTAATGTCATCATAGGCACGTTCAAGTAATATTCTTAATTCCAGGTTGTTCATTGGAATACCAAGATGATTTATCATTCTGTCACGATCTAATTTAGATCCAAATTTGTCAACAAAATCTTCTTTAGATATTCTTTTTACTAACTTTGGATCCCACCAATGAGGAAACCAATTTTCTAATTTTCTAATACCGCCACCAGCACGATTAAAGCGCAGCCTGGCTTCATCAAAAACTCCAGAGATCTGTTCAGCAAACTCTTTAGCAATTTTGTTACCAGTATTAACCCCTTCTATTTCACGAACTACATCTCTCATGCCAGCTATATCCTGGCGAAATCCAAGCGTTTTTGTGCGAAACTGCTCCATAGCTCTTGCTATCTTGCTGTGAAATTGACCAAGTATTGCTTTAGATCTATAGTTAATATTTGAGTCACTTAATATGTCATCTATGTCTTTCGTTATTATTGAAACTACACCACGCTTAAAACCCTTTGGATGAGCTTGAGCAGCATCTATAGCTTCTTTTATCTTTATAACTTGCAATGCTTTTTGTCTGCGCTGTAATTTAAGTTGCGTCATTTTTGCTTCTATAGCATCTGTTTGTGCCATTCTTTTTGCTGCTGCTGGATCTTTACCTTCCAGGATATGACGTTCAGTAAAACCAGTAACAGCATCTTTAAGATCTAAAGCCATTTGATCTGACACTAATCTTGATGCAACTCCATCATCAATACATTGAATTAAACTAGGCATTAAGATCCTCCCATACAAGTAAACAGATCATTAACAACTTTTTCGTCTTGATCTATATCATTGAAAATTTTTCTTGCTTCCTCAATCTCCACTATTTCTTCACCAAATCCATCTACTCTTGAGTAAGGCACTTGGAAATCACCACCAAACTGATCAACAATTCGCTGTGCTTCTATAATTTCACTATCTATCATCTTTG
>Ga0228629_1000097_pt1 | contig 23691 bp, 7 predicted proteins | sample 36DmetaG_FD_183022 | JGI IMG/M metagenome (GOLD analysis project Ga0228629, IMG submission 183022) | Seawater microbial communities from Monterey Bay, California, United States - 36D | ecosystem: Environmental > Aquatic > Marine > Coastal | place: USA: California | collected 2016-11-14
CGGTTCTATCAAATGTTCTTAATTGTCGACCACATTGGTTTCTTACATTTGTATTTAACTGTGCATACGTTGGCATACTATACTTTAACCTCTACTTCACCATTTTCACTATCAGATATCGCAATACCAATAATATCAAAGCTATTTATACCAGCAGTACCATAGTCTACGGCACGGCCTTTACCATCACGATCAGCAATAATCCATTGACCTTTAGTTGCATCGCCATTAATAAGAACTGGAATACGTCCTTTAAGAGCAACGAATGGGTTCATCTTAGACTCAATAGAGTCATCGTTGTCATATTCAATATGCTCATTCATTCTGTATGCAGGATTTGTAGAAACCGCACCAGCAACTGGCATTCCGGGTTGATACAATGTTACTTCTTTATCGCCGCCGATACCTAGGATATACCCAGGACCATAAATCGCGTCTGCTTCATATCTCTCTGCAAGGTCAGCCCATCTTGCTGACGTAGCCGTACCAACAAACACACCATCGTTTGCGATATAAGATCTATCAGAACCATTTTGTCTAAACTGACAAATTCTGTTTGAGTTTCCGCCTGCAACGATATAGAAACGGTTTGAGTGATATTCAATTTTACCAACGTCGTTTCCTGGGTTACCTGTCCAGCTTTCGTTACCTGATTCTTCAAATCTAATACATGGTGAATAACCATCTTGGTGGCGAGTTCTTAACTGCCATTGTCCTGCAGCATTTAAATCACCGGACCATGTTCTGTCACCATACATCCAACGACACATTGTACCGTTATATGTCGCTCTAAGTTGGAAAGACATAGATGAAGAGTTATTGTTACCAGTAGCAGCCCAATACTGACCTTGATAAGAATAAAAGTGTCCACCTGTACCTTGGTTATATAATCCATTGCGTGCTGAATCATTTCGGAGCCAACTCCTAGCATAAATATCGTTGCCTCTCATACCTGTATTAAAGTTAGAAAACGATGCTGGATCACAATAATAACCGGTGTTGTTTGAGTCATAGAAGATAGGCGCACGGAAGCTAAATCCTGAGTAAGCATAGTTTGCATCACCATAAACTCTAAACAAGTCAGAGTTACCAATACCACCAGTTGCCTGACCGTGTCGGCCAATATAGAAGTCTGCGCCAGAAGTATTGTTGTTATTTGAGTCTAAGTTAATATACACAGAACCATATGAGTTGATACGAATATCGTCAGAAGTGTTACCATTAAGATCTCTAGCAGAGATTGAGTGGTTTGTGCTGTTATCACCGTATAAGGTAATAAAGTCACCACGATCACGCATATCAAACTGGTCAGCTCGTACAACATTCATTTGAGATGTAGATGCAGGGTCTGTATAACGACCCGTGTTATTATTGTCATAGAATATTTGAGCTCTTAATGAACTACGTGCTTGTAATGAGTTATTTACATAAACATCATTAGCACCTAATGGATCAGTCGCATTGTTGATTGACATAACCTGATTATTCATGTTGTAGTCATCATAGAAACGCATACCATTATAGTTTGCATTAGCACCAAACTTAATACCTGTATGGAAAGCAATTCTTAAATCAGGGTAACGATATGACCAACCACCGCCTTCACGGTAAATAGCATAAGCAGCTGATTCATTAGATGAAAAGTATAAACCAAACGTATCGTCTTGTGATACATCATCTTTATGTATAAACCTATTTGCTCGAACATCGCCAGCAAAACTGTTGTCACCGGCTGGATTTAAGAAGTATGAAGAGTTGTTACGATCGTAATAAACATCGGCATACATATTACCATATACTTCAGTTGTACCACCGCGAGTTCTTAATGCCCATCCTGCACTATTATTAAGGAAACCAATATCATTCGAGTTATTTGCATATACATAACCTCGAATAGTACCGGCGTTTTCATCTCTAAATCGTATACCATTAGCAGATGAACCACCAGCAATGTTCCAATAGTCATCATTATCTGAATAGAAATGCTGACCTGTTGCAGTGTTATATAAACCTCTACCATTTGTATCGTTACGGAACCAACCATCGTTATATACTTCAGAACGAATATCAAGTGTGTGCATTACCGATGTACTAGCAAAGTCACCATAATAACCTGTGCTATCTCTATCGTAATATCTGCCAGCGTAAGCTCCGCCTGTTACGAATACATTACCGTCACCACGAACGAGAAGATTTGTTGTTCCGGATAATCCGCCATCTTTAAATGCGATGTCTTCACCACCCGATGTAGCAATAATTAAATGATTATCGTTTGTATCAGTAGCTTGGATATAACCACGAACATTGCCAGCACCCGTAATAAATTGAGCTTCACCACCATCAGCAAACTGAATAACATCAACTTTTGATGTATTTGATGGATCCATATAGAAAGACGTATTATCTGAGTCAACTAATCTACTTGCATAGAAGTATGAACTTGTACCACCACCTGGGTTAGCGTTATAGATAGCAATATCAGAATAAGAAGAATAGGCTGTACCTGAGTTCCATGACTGTTGCCATAGACGCATACCACGACCAGACTTTTTAAACATCAATAAGTTATCTGAACCACCAGAAGAGTCTGTGTAAGATCTTAAGTGTAAGTAATCGGCATATGGTGCAGTGTTATCGTTGTTCCAAGATGTGAAACCAAACGTTAGTCGACCCGCAGTATCTTCATTTGGTTCAATAATACGGTTATCTTTTCGTAACAATGTTTGAGCATAACCATCAACATTACCTTGGATTACGTTATCAACTTGTAGTGTTAATAGTCTTGAAGTACCGTTACCATCAATTTTATATGCAGTGTTATCACTATCATACCAAATTGGTGAACGTAACTGATTAGTACCTAAGAAGAAACCATCTTTAGTAGAGGCTTGTTCTGTACCAGCCCAATGAAGTTCTGTATCACCTGCTTGGCGATAGATCGTAGCCCACTGATTGTTCGTATCGTTATAGATACCAGCAATACCAGCTCCACTTGACATGAATACCCAGTCATCGTTAATAGCATAACCTGCGTAACCACCTTTATTACCAGTTACACTAATGGAACCATAATTACCAGTAGATGTATCTAATTGATAAGTTGAGCCACCAAATTGAACTGCGTTTGCACGAAGAACATTAGTAAGAGATGTTGAAGCAGGATCTAAATAATAAGCATTATCGTCTGAGTCATAGAACCGACTTGCATAAGAACCGTTTAGAGCAGTATGCGTACCTGTTACAACAACATTACGAGACATAGCCCAATCACCATTAGCATCAGTCCAGTTATCGTCAGTAACAAATCTTAGTCTGTCTGGGTTAGTACCCTCTGCCATTCTAAGCATTTGAGTTCCACCAGCAACCAACTGCATATCGTCAGCGCCAATAAATCTGATATATGTATTTGTATCACCATTATGTCTGATATATTCATCAGCACGTATTTCGTTAAATACAGATGTTGAAGCAGGGTCAGCATAATAAGCTGAGTTATTAGAGTCATAAAACCTTTGAGCATATGAATAACGTCCAGCCCAAACATCACCGTCAGACTCAACACGTAAACGATATGTACCATTACCGGCGCCAGATGTAAATTGTAAATTACCACCAGAATTTGTTGCTAAGTCATTTGGTGACTCATAAATTTGCCATAGGTTTCCGCCGTTCCATGCTAGTCCTTCAGACGGTCCCGGATCGTTGAATGTTAATTTGTTTACGTTATTAATATTACCATTTGTCCAATCCCAGTTACCTGCGACTTTAGATGGACCTTTTGGTTCAATATAATAGTTAGTATCGTTAAGATCTCTAAACCTACCAGCATCAATAATATTTGCTGATATGTTGTCTGCAGAAACATCACCAGTAACAGTAAGATCCCCACCGATTGAAGCATCAGTAACGACAGTTAATCCTTCAGCTTTTATACTCGATTGTACATCAACTCTCTTTAGAATTGGTGGACCAAATTCACGAGTTGCACCGTTTGGCGCAAAGTTCATAAGAGAAACTAATCTAACAAACCGAACACCTGCACCATCTGAACCATTAAATGGCGTATGGGTAGTTGGAAGCGTATGCTCACCTTTATATTCAGTCCAGCCTGTGGCGGTGTGGTCAACCGCAGATGCCGCGAAGTATACAATACCATCGTTAGCAGCAATTGGATTTTTATCTTTATCGTATTGTCTAACACCTAAGTAAAATAAACCGCCAGTACCACTGATGCGTCGTACTGCCTGTTCTGCATAAATTGTTTCTCCCGGCTCAACTGGAATAAAGTCAGAGTCAAAATCTCTGTAACCGTTAGTTCTTAATACATAACTTGATGCGAATGGGCCATCACCATTTAAAACATAATCACTGGTAGATGTAGTTGCGCTATTTTCAATACCTTGCATTGGTTGGATAACTCGTTTATCCCAATAATCTGATGCATCAAACATTTTCATATCAGCAAGGCCAGAGCCATACGTTTTTAACAATCCAAGATTTTCATTACCACCATTAAGAGCAAGTGATCCAAATATACCAGCGCCATAAGCTTGTATGTCACCATTTTCTGAGAACCAGAAACGCTCACCTATATTATTAAACGAAATACCCATCGCAGAGCGAGAGTTTCTTGTTTGGTGGAATATAGATGGGAAGTTAGCATCAGCAGTAGTATTTTGTAAAACGATCAAACGTTGTTGTGCAGACTTAACTTCAAGTGGATATGTAGTATTATTAAAGATTGCGCTATCGCCTGCCTTAACAGATTTAAGTCTAGATTGACCAGACGGTTGCATATAAAATGCAGCGTTATTTAAATCATAGAATATTGGAGAACGCATACTGTTTGGAGCAGAACCATAACCGTTTTCAGCACCAATTTGGTGAATGTTATTTGAATGTAATCTTGTAAAGTTATTTCTGTTTGCAGTCAGTGACCATTCATTATCAGTCTCGTTATACAGACCCATCTCTGTAGCACCGCTGGATATAAAGCCCCAGTCATTACTAATCATATAACCTGCATAACCATCTCTTTCGCCTTCAACCATAATAGTCCCTTTAGGACCTGATGGTGAGTCGATAGTTAGAGAACTGCCATCCATTTGGATTTGATTTGTTCTAACAACATTAAGTATAGATGTTGAAGCAGGATCTAAATAATAAGCATTGTTTCCTGAGTCATAATAACGTGGAGCGTAAACATCAAGGTTAAAGTCAGCAGAGTTATCATCAATGTTTAATCTCTGTGTATTATTGATAAACAATTTATAGATACCAGCGGCTGAGAAACCGAAGTATGTATCTTCATCACCTTTATGTCTAATATAATCGTCTAAGTCAATTCTATTCATTACTGATGTACCAGCAAAGTCACCATAATAAGCGTTGTCATTATAATCGTAATAAGTAGGGAAATATGCCATGTCATTGGCATCGGCTGCTGATATGCCGCCGTTGAAATTCACTCTCTTATTGAATAGGAATATTGCTCTGTCTGTATCAAACTGAGCTGACCCTGCAACCTTAGATCCAATATCTAAAGTACCAGTTGGTGTTGTGAACCTATGAGCATTGGCTGTATTTGGCTCAAACTTGTAAGTTCCACCAGCATCAGAGAATATTGGAGAACGCATATCTGTTGCAGCTTCAGCATATGTTGAATATACATCAAGCTGTGCGGTTCCACCGGCAGTAAATATAATTTGGTCAGCGCCAAAACCAATTTTAGTATTAGTATTTCCGTCGTGTATAATTTCACCGACAAGACTTATATTATTCATTCGTGATGTACTAGCAAAGTCACCGTAGAATAAAACATCATCTGCATCTAGGTATTGAGCGAATGAAGCATTACCTGTTGATGTGAGTAATTTATTATTTCTAATTCTAAGATTGTTGGCATCGTTCATATAGAAACCGCCACCTTGACCAAAGCCAAGTTCATCCATTCTTAGGAATGTAGCAGTTCCATTACCGACAACATATGCATCATCAGTACCATTAAGTTGAAGCGATCCATCTATGTGAAGTTTACTATCTGTTTTTGTTCCGCTATTTAATATCGGTGTATTATCATGTTGAGTATATGCGACTGAGTCATTACCGATTGTAATATCCCCTGTGCTAAGCATTGCTAATCTAGTTGATGCACCACTATCGTAGAAGTAAACTCCTTGGTCTGCATCAGATATAAAGTAAGCATTCCTTGAGTTATCACCACGAATAGAGAACGCCGCTGCGCCATCTGATAAGAACTCTGCCCAATAAGCATTTTTACTTTGGTATGGATTACCACCAATGTCAATTCTATTAAGTGATAAGAGCGATAGCCCGCCATTATTACCAGCGATTGAAATTGTAGGGTTAGTAGTTGCACCTAATCCTGCGTATGGCGCGATCATAATTCCGCCAGTGCCTGAGTTATTATCTACAAGATTAAAGTCTGTGCCTGCTCCAACATTAATACGACCACCAACTCTAAGTGAGTCAGAAGCACCAGTTTGACCAAGATCCAAATAATTTGTGGTTCCTGATGTATCATAATATACCGGTGCTTTCATATTGTCAACGGCAGTTACACCAGAATCTCTTACGAATAATCTATCAGAACCACCAGTTCTTACTTTAAATTCGTTTGCAGCAGAGAATGTAATAAGTGTATCAGCATCTCCTTGATGAATAATATCACCTTGTAAACTAATATTATTCATTACCGATGTACCAGCAAAGTCACCATAATATGAGTTATTATCAGAGTCGACAAATTGTGGTGCAAGAACATTATACGTGAATGTTGCATTTGAATTATTAAGAGTTAATCGTGCAGCGCCATTTGTTGTAAATGTTTGCGTATCTGCGCCAAAAGAAATCTTATTATTAGTATCACCATTATGGAATAAGTCATCGTTAATCCCAAGGTTATTAAATACCGATGTACCGGCAGGATCAGCATAAAAGTTATTGTCACTTGAGTCAAGGAACCTTGGTGCGATTAAGTCAACTGATGATGTAACCGACGTATCAGTGATTGCTAATCTTGTTGCTCCACCTGTGTTTAAATTGATTGTGTCGGTATCAAATGATAACTTAGTATCGGTATCACCATTATGGAAAAGATCGCTGTCAATTCCAATCGTATTCATTACAGATGTACCAGCAAAGTCACCAAGATATGCATTATTACCGCTATCTAAATAGCGAGGAGCCTTTACATCAACTAATGATGTTACGTCAGTGTCAGTAATTAATAACCTTTGACCTCCACCAGTATAAACTTCAAATTGGTTAGCAGCCGGGAAATTAATATATGTATCAGCATCGCCATCGTGCGAAATTGTCCCAACAAGACTGATGTTATTTAACCTAGATGTATCAGAAGGCCAAGATAGATATGTATTATCAGCAGAGTCTAAAAATTTATCAGCAATAAGATTACGACCAACAGTCCAATCTCCATTTAAATCTGAATATGTTTGATAAGCAAATACGCCATCAAGGAAACCAATTTTACCATTGTCTGATGCCATAACTCTATTGTTACCCGCACCACGCATAGTAAGTAGTGCTGAGCCAGTTCCATCACCAATAGCAACTGTACCTTCAAACTCTAAGTTACCTGTAGCAACATCGTTAACATCTGAGCGAATAAACTGAGCAGCTTCTAATCCATCAACCGTGTCAGCATCAAATAAGTTACCTGCACCTTCATCATCAGTTGTAATAATACGACCTAAGTCTGTACCTCCTGATATTAGTTTAAACCAATCATTTGTTTCATCCCATTGTAAAGATGAATTTGGTAAATTACCACGAAGAACTTCCCAACCAGCATTTTCTGTCGGAGCTCCTGTAGTAAAATTACTATTAAGAGTAATTAAGTTATCGGCAATTAAAACTGTTTCTGATTGAACTTCGGTACGTGTACCTTGTACTGTAAGGTTACCAGTGATAATATAATCACCGTCCAATGTATCATTTTGGTCAGAACGAACAAACGATAATGAGTCAATTCCATCAAGAAAATCGGCATCTAAGCCTGATCCTGTACCATCGTTACCACTATACCAAACTGGTACGCCGTTAATGGAAGGAACATTAGTAAAATCCGCTTCAGTAGTATTAATTGTAAGCTGGACGTTATTACCGGCTTTGAATACCAAACCGCTTGCCGTATTATCATTAAATTTTATTTCGTTTGAGCCTGAGGTATTGTAAATACTGTAGTCACCACTACCTGTATTTTTAATTCGTAATGCACCTACGCCGCCTGCAAAATCCATTAAAGGAGTATCAATACCTCCTGTGTTCTCAACAGTAATTGGAACCGATGAGCCTGTGCTTGTAAGTTTGGCTGTGCCTGATACTTGTAATTTATTTACACCATCATCAGAGGATGTGCCGACAAGAACGTTATTCTCCGATTGAAGACCGTTCTTTACTATGAATTTCTTATCATTTGCCATTCGGTTCACTCTCCCCAGTTAGGCTTATTCTTTATTGTATTTATAATGATTACTTAATCAGTGTTCCCGCAATTTTATATACTGTTGAAGATGCTGAACTTGAATTCACATTAAGTTTAACGATAAACCCATCAATTTCAACATCAAACGTTGCTAGCTCTGTACTCGTAAACACAACGCCGTATTCAGTAGCAATTGCGGTTGACCCGTCGTGTGTAACCAATAGTTTAGTTATTTGACGATCAGTACCTTCAGTTGCGGTTACTGTATATTCAGCACCACTAAAACTACTATACGGAAATGCGTGAATGTTTGTCGAGCTTGTTGTAGTTGTCGTGGTTGTTGATGATATAAATGTACTTTGGTCTAAACTTAAGTTGCCTTCAACCGTTAAGTTACCTGTAATCGTATCACCAGTAACATTAACAAATCTGTTATCAGCTTCAGTTTCAGTATAATAGCGATTGTCTAATTGACCCGCATCTAACTCTGTTTCAGTATAATATCTGCTATCAAGTTGACCATTATCTAATTCAGTCTCTGTGTAATAAAGAGAATTAAGTTGACCATTATCTAGCTCGGTCTCTGTATAATAACGACTGTCAAGTTCACCATTATCTAGCTCGGTCTCTGTATAATAACGACTGTCAAGTTCACCGCTTGTTAATTCGGTTTCAGTAAAGTATCTGTTATCGAGTTGACCAGCATCTAATTCTGTTTCGGTATAATAACGATCGTCAAGTTGTGTATTTGCATGTGTTAGTACGTGACCATTCGTATCAAAGGTTAGACCAGTGAGTACACGACCTGATGCTAATGAAGTATCAACAACTGAAGATGTATCGTCGTGGGTTATTGTAATTATTGTATTAATGGAATCATTTAAGTTAAAGTTTCCAGTACCAGTTAGTCCTGATCCACCTTGAACTGTAACATTACCATTTCCGATTTGGTTTGCCGCAGTATTTGCAGCCTGTGATAAAATATCTGATGCATGTAATCCATCAAGTTTATCAGCATCTAAGTCAGTTCCTGTACCATCAACTGTAATAAGTTCCGCAAGGATTTCGGCAGCAGTTTGGTCAGCGGTTGCGCCATCTTCAATTAAATCGAGTTTAGCACCATCAACCGAAACGTCTCTACCATCAACATTGCCAGTAACAGTAATATTACCTGTTACATCAATATCCTGTCCAAAGGTATCAACCTCAACGTAATAGCTTGTACCATCACCTGTTTGTAATGCCAAAGTGTTGTTTGCACTAATCCAAGAAAAGTCATCAACGCCAGATACTGAAGATGTTGTGACAGATGTTAAACGCCCGTCTTCGTCAACAGTAATTACCGGAACGGCGGTTGCCGAACCATATGAGCCTGCTGTTACACCAGTATTTGCTAACTCAGTAGTAAGAGTCATTACACCAGTATTTGAAGAAGCTGTACCCGTAACCTTACCAGTTAATGTGAGATCCAATCCATCTTCTAATAAATCTAACTTTGCACCGTCGGCAGCAACATCCCGGCCATCTACCAAGCCTGTTACTGTAATGTTTCCAATAACACCAAGGCCGGTAAACGTATCAATAAGTGTGTCGTAAAAGTTACCATCAGCGGTACCAATAGTAAATGTATTATTAGCAATAGTCCATGTAGTGTTTGCCACACCTGCCACGGAAACGGTATTGGCTGTAGTAATTCGACCATCTTCATCAACCGTGAAAACGGGTACAAGAGAAGCCGAACCATACGAGCCTGCGGTTACACCAGTATTTGATAACTCTGTTGTAAGAGTCATAACACCAGTATTAGAGAATGCATTGCCTGTTACTTTACCGTCTAATGTGAGGTCTAAAGTAGCAGGTGGTACATTCGTAAAGTTATTATAATCTAAGTAATAATCGCCAGACTGACCATCTAATAGGTCTGAGTCAAGGCCGGATCCTACGCCATCAACTGTTTTAAGGAGGGTAAGAACCGCGCTGGCATCTAAGTCTGCCGATACATCGATAATTGATTCTGTGTTAGCAACGGCATCATATTTTTTAAAATATAGTTTACCGTCAGCAGTGTTAATGGCGATTTCACCAAAATCTAACTGTGCAACTGTAGGTACACGCCCCGCAACTGAACTGCGGCGTAATTTTATTGTTGACATATGTATGCCCCTTTGTTATAATAGATATATATCTTAATAATCAATAATATAGTTTTAATAAATTAAAACGTTCCACCGTCAATTTCATTAATAGCAATTGCGACATTTCCCGCAGTTACTGTAGTATCGACTCCATCAGTACCAGTAAAGGTTAGATTTGTGCCTAGAGATATATCAGATGTTGCACCACTTTCATCAATAACTGTAAACGTAGAGTTCTCTAATTTAGCGTTAGTGATATCACCATCGGTTATAGAGAATTCAGTACCAGTTAATGTTAACGCGCTTCCAGCCGAGTATGTACCCGCACCAGAGAATTGATACCAAATAACGTCGTCAGTACCAAGCGCAAATGTTTCAGCATCTGTTACCGTCGCAACATAACCAGTACCATTATTTATAGTACCATCAGTTACGAATTGGAAGGCTCCTGGGATTTCCGAGGTTTCATTAAAGTATTCACCTCGAGTAATTACCCAATCAATAGCCGCGCTACCGATTGTAGTAACTTCATAGGAACCATTTTCTAGTGAAGCAGTTTGATCTTTAACAAGAATTCTATCTCCGAGAGACCAATTTGCTACACCGTCGATGTCAAGTATAATATTAGCAGGAATAGTAAGTGTACCATTTCCATGATTATACGTTGCACCTAAATCAGCAGTCGTTGCTGCAAGAGCAGAAGGAATAACTCTTAACCCTTGTGCTACACCATCAACGTAAGCCTTAGTTGCCGCATCCTGTAAACTAACAGGGTCAGCAAGATCTTTAATTATATTATTACTTACACTTATTTCGTTTGTATCAGAGTCAAGAATTAAATCGTGGCCAGTTCCTGCGTCTGTAGAAACTGTTCTGTTATTAATTAAAACTGAACCTGATTTTAAATTACCATCAACTTCAAGTGCTTTGAATATAGAGTCTGTACCACCCGGATGTAAGAAGTAAGATGTGGCATCTGTATCAACAAATTTTTCTGCTAATACATTATTGTTTACATACCAATTACCGGTTGACCTTTCGGAATAAGCAGAGAAGTTAAACGTATTATCAAGGAAACCAATTTTACCTTGACCGGCGTAAAGCGTTGACTGAGATCCGGGACCATCAGCAAATCCAATTTGCGAGAATGTTAGACCATAACCAACTCTTAATTGGTTTAGTCTTGTTTCTCCAGCAAAATCGCCATAGTAGTTATTATTGTCTGAGTCAAAATATCTCGGAGCAAATACGTTACCAGTGAATGTTGAACCATCAAGCGTGGCATAAACCGTATCAAGATGGCTATAATCTAAACCAATCGCAACGTTTGCGTTAGCTCCTGTACCAATAAACTCTTGGTTAACTGTAACACCAGATGTAATTCCGTCTGGGTAAATAAACCTTACATACTGTGTAGTAATATCAGCATCAATAGTTGTATCTGTAAGTCTTGTAACTTGTGCCGAACCATCAAGGTCTCCACCCAGTGTAATAGTGAAGTTATCTGCAAAGAGATTCATTACATCGTTGACATCATCGTTTACGGCAAATACACCTGCACCATTTGCATTACCGTCTGTAAACATCAAACCAATAATATCACGTGATGTTTCAGTAAAGTTTGGAATCGCGTTAGCTTGTAATTCTAATGGAATGTCTGTAGCAAAATCAATTCTACCATCTTCAGTAATACGTATACGAGGAGTAAATCCATCAGTACCATACATTTCAGCAGAAACGCCAGTAACATCAAGTCCAATTTTTAATTCGTTGTTTGCACTATCAATATCCTGAAGTTCTAAACCACGGCCAAGATTTAATGTTGGATTTTGTAGTAAGTCAATATCCGTTAAGTGTGAATTAGCACCATCTTCAATTTGTAATTTAGAAGAGAATGATCCGCCAAGATAATTAAGAGTAACAACATCACTAAGATTAACTGGGTCAGCAACATTAGTAATTGTATTATTTGCGGCATCAATATTACCAGTAGGATCAAGTACTAAGTTAGCATTTGAAACAATTTTAGTATTGACTTCTAAATTACCTGTGTTATAATTAAGTACAATTTGATTAAGATTTTGACCAAAGTTTAAATTACCAAGCTCATCAATTTGCATTCTTTGAGTATTGGCAGTATAGAAATCTAAATCGTTATTATCAACACCTGCAGCGGTTTCAGCAATGATATATGTATTTCTGTCGAGATCCATAACTGAGCCAGCAAGACCAGCCCAAGCAGTACCATCGTAACCTTCAAACCGAGCATCTTCAGTATTATAGCGTAATCCACCAACGATACCAACTGGCCTTTCAGCGGTCGTACCTTTTGGCATAACCAACGCGCCATTAGTATCAATTCTAATTAACTCATCGTCTGAACCAAGCTTACCTGTAAAGATTTTATCAAAGTTATAATTTGGTGCACCGAGTGTTAAAGAACCGGTTACATTTGGTCTTAGGGAAGTTGATATGACAGGAACATTAACATCACCATAGAAAGTGGTAACATTGTTCGCATTCATCATAGCAACTCTAGAACCGCCAGTAAAGAATTGTAATTGATCGTCGTCAGACCCTGGGCTGTTTTCTGCTATAACCTTTGTATCTTGGTCAACATCAACAGTACCACCTAAGCCTGCCCATGCAACTCCATCATAACCTTCGAATTGGCTATCCTGAGTATTAAAGCGAATTTGACCAGTTGCTTCAGTTGGTCTTTCTAGTGTTGTACCTTGTGGTAAACGAACTGCGCTTGTTCCTGAGATTATTAAATCATCACCTACTGGATTAATCTGATTTAATGGAAGAGTTTCGTTTACACTAAATCGAGTTCCGTTAAGGACTAAACCAGCACCTGCTGTAAATGTACCTTCACCTTGGAACTGAGCCCATTCAACAGGGTCTGTATTAAGGTTAAAGTTAGCAGCATCAAGAACTGTAGAAACCCAACCTGTACCACCATTAATTGTACCGTCAGTAACAAATTCGTATGAACCCGGAAGTTGTTCGCTTGTATTGAAATCAGCTCTTTGGAATATCCATTCAGTATTGGCAGAACCAACTTGGATTACATCATAAGAACCGTTTTGTGTTTTATCAGTTTGGTCTTTAACGAGAAGGTTTTTGCCAAGTGTCCAAGTAGTAACATCGTCGATATATAAAAAGTTAACTGGCGGAATAGTAAGAGTATCACGTACCGTCGAGTTTCCTGTTTCAAACGTGGCACCTAAATCTTCTGTCGTTGCGGCAAGAGCCTGTGGTCTAACCACGAAACCCTGTACTAAATTATCAACATATCTTTTGTTTGTAGCATCAGTTGCGATAATAGGATCGTCAAAAACTTTAATCGTTGTTTCAACACGATCTAATTCAAACTCAAGATACGTTTTGTTAATAGCATCAAATCCATCAATAGGATCAAGTATACCAGAAACTCTATGGAAAGACATATCCACAACGTTATTAGAACCTGGGTCAAATGTTATGTTGGCATTCGCAGTAAATGTACCATCAAATAATTCAACACCGCCTGCTTCAAATGTTGTAAGTCCAACGATATTGTTTGAAGACTCACCAAGAGTTAAGGCTGTTGTACCAAGTGTAATATCGTTAGTTGAAATTACGTTATTAGAATAAGCAAAGTTGTCTTCGCTAAACGAACGATTATTAAATTGAGTAATGTGACCATATTGGTCTAAATCAATATTACCAGCAAATACTAAACCGGCATTATTAGAACTTATTTCCGTTGATGTAGCTGCGTGAGATATAACAAGATTTGCATTCTCTGTATTAAGTTCTGGTGTAACGATAATACCAGAACCTGCATCAACTTTTGCAACGTATTGACCAACTGTATCAATTCCAAGCGTAATGGAATCTGGCGTAATGAGTGGTTTTTTCTCAGCGGCTGCGACAATCCTAATCTTATTGGACTGACCTACTTTTACTTTAATGCTCACTGCTAAACCTCCGTGATTGTTGGTATAACTATTGCTAGACCTTCAACAATTTTGGACATTTCACCACTGGATTTTCTCATTAAAACATCATACTCGTATTTTCCCGGCCTTAGATTGGCTGTAACATCAGCCTCTAAAACTAGTGTAATGTCATTCTCGTTTTTCTCTACAACGAATTCCGCTGCGCGTTTTGATGAATACATTTTTCTTAAGTCTGCGAAAAAACTAAATGTGTTTATCACCAAATCATCATCGTCTCCGTCGAACATTTCCAACGTAATACGAAAATCAGTACCTTGATCTATATAGATATTTGCTTTGGATCCCATTTTTTCATCTCTTTATTACTTTTATCTATTTATAAAAAATAAGGAGGCACAATCGCTTGACCCCCTCACTTATAATGACTGAGATTTGCAAGAATTATTGACCTTTAATTTGGTCAACCTCATCTTTTAAATCTTTGATAGCTTCAACTAACAGACCGACTAATGAGGCATATGCGACTGATTTAATCTTATCTTCAGTTTTATCTTCAATCACAACTTCAGGAATAACTCTTTCAACTTCCTGAGCAATTAAACCAATTTTTCTGGCATCAGGATTTGTTTTCTTGTTAAAATATACACCACGCAAGTCTGTAACTTTAGAAAGTGCGTTATCAACAGTAATAACATTTTCTTTAAGTCTTTCATCAGAGTTTGTAGTAATATCGCCTGTTGCAGTAAATTCTCCGGTTGTTGTATCAAAAGTAAATACCGCAGTACCGCCTGCTCTTTCTTCAATCCTAACTGATGTTACTGTAGTTGTATCAGCATCTAATAAGAATGCACCAGTACCTGATTCCACACCAAGCTTCATTGCATTAGTAGTACCAAAACCAAAGTACGTATCATCAGGTAAGTTCATATCAGATGTAATACATGTAAGATTGCCTGCGGTTAATGTACCACCAACAGTCATGTTACCAGCAGCATCAATGTTTTCAACACTAAGCTCATCATCTCCAGATGTATAGAAGAAGTTTTGTTCACCACCTGGGTTAGGTCCTAACGTGGCCATCAACGGTCGTTGGTCTGCTCCAGCTTCAAAGAATGGAATGAATAACGCAGTATCCTGTAATGGAGATGTGTGAATGTTTTGTAAGTTACCAACACCACCTTCGTTACCCGGTCCCTGAACACCTTGAGTACCTTGGAAACCGTAATCCCCTTGGAAGCCTGCAGTACCTTGATAACCTTGAACACCGCCACCAATAGCACCTTGGAAACCTAAGTCACCTTGCATACCTTGTATACCTTGAACACCCTGTGCACCAAACCCGGTTGCACCTTGTACACCTTGCCAACCATCAGCACCTTGAGTACCTTGGAAACCTTGTGTACCAGTTCCACCAACGCCACCTGAAATACCTTGTAAACCTTGCGATCCTTGGAAGCCTTCATAACCTTGAACACCACCTTCACCAGACTCACCTGAAATACCTTGTGGACCAGATGGACCATTGTCACCTTGTAAACCAGTATCACCGATACCTGCGGCACCTTGGAAACCTTGAACACCTTGTTGTCCTGAACCGTTTGGTCCTTGGAAACCTAATCCACCTTGGAAACCTTGGAAACCGTTACCACCTTGTGCACCTTGATTACCTTCACCTGCAGTACCTTGGTTACCGCCAAATCCTTGGAAACCCTCAGCTCCTTGGAAGCCTTGCATACCTTGTACACCTTGAGTACCAAATCCTATTGGACCTGTAATACCTTGTATACCTTGAGAAGCCTGAGGACCTTGAGTACCTTGGAAACCATCGTTACCTTGGAAACCTGCCGCACCCGGAGCACCAATACATTGTGGACCTTGGAAACCCTGCATACCTTGGAAGCCATCGCCACCTTGTAAACCAAAGCTACCTTGTACACCTTGTGGTCCATCGCCACCAACTTCACCTTCTTCACCTTGTTCACCATCAGTACCTTGTGGACCAGATGCTCCTTGGAAACCGGTAGCACCTTGAGCACCAACACCGTCTAAACCTTGAAGTCCTTGTAATCCTTGAGTACCTTGAGCACCAACTGTACCAATTCCACCGTCTAAACCTTGAATACCAGTATCACCTTGGATACCAGTAGTACCTTGTGAACCAGTGGCACCTAAGTCACCAGTTCTTGCGAAAGTAATTACAACATCAAGTCCATCAGTCATACTTGTAACTGAACCATTTACATATGAACATATTATGTTAAAGTAACCTGCGACTTCCTGAACACTAGTGATAGTAAATACCGCAAAGTTTTCCGGAGCACCATTTTCAGATAACTTAAAGTGACCTTTGATAGGGCTTGTTGAGTCATCAATAGTTCTAAGGAATGGTTGAATGTCTGTAAAGTTATCATCTCTATCGTCCATATACAGGTTACCTGCAGAGTTAAACGATGCATTATTGAACTTAAGTGTACCTACACCCGGATCTGATGTAGCAGTATTTGTGCTAAATGTGTAATCAAAAGTAACACCACCAAACGAACCTGTTTGACCTTGAACACCTGATCCACCTTGTAGACCATCAGTACCTTGAGTACCCTGCGGACCAACAAGTCCCGGCACACCTTGAACGCCTTGGAAACCTAAGTCACCTTGGAAGCCATCAGTACCTTGAATTGATTGTGGACCTTGCGTACCTTGGAAACCTAGTAATCCTTGAATACCCTGAATGCCTTGTATACCTTGAACACCCTGTGTACCTTGAGGACCAAGATCTGAAGTAACAATATCGCCACCCATTGCAGCATGTACTGTACACTGATAATAAAGCGATGCAGGAGCATCAAATGGTACTCGGAATATAATTAAACCGCTTGCTGACGCGTTACCTGTTACACCAGTATTATAAGCAGCTCCACCTTGGGCAACTCTAATTTCAAACGGGTGACCTGCTGCGCTTACATCAAAGATATAAGTAAATCCACGGATAAGGTGAATTGTTGGATCAGCTACACCATCAATTAAATAATCACTTGTGCCATTATTTGTTACAATAAATGTACGAGCACCTTCTTGACCTTGAATACCTTGAGCACCTTGGATACCAGTAGTACCTTGGATTGACTGTGGTCCTTGAGTACCTTGCAGCCCTTGTAGACCCTGTAAACCTTGTAATCCCTGTACGCCTTGTACACCTTGGGTACCAGCTTCGCCGCGTGGAACAAAGTTAATTAATGTTTTAGCAGGGTGTAATGTATCAATAACATCTGTTTGCCAATTATTATTAGGCAAGCCATATGAACCAACATAAGTAACATCGAACCAACCAAATGTTTTTCCAGCGCCATCCCATGTAAAGTTTGTGAATTCGTATACAACTTGATGGTGACCACCCGGCCCATTACCATCGTCAAATGATTCAACAACAATTAAGCCTTTTGAACCTGACCCTTGTGGAATAGTTTGTAGCCAATCAAATACTTCATCAACATCGTTAGTGTAGTTATTTAAAGGAATATCGTCAAGTGTTAAAACAGTTGCTAACGAAACATCAGCGTTGTTTATTTTCCATTTACTAGTTCCTGGGAATGTAGAAGCAGTGTTATTATTAAGGAAATCCCACTCGTAAGTTAAACCACCATAATGTCCAACCGCACCTTGAACTCCTTGTGTTCCCTGATCGCCTTGTGTACCTTGGTTACCTTGTAAACCAGCTCCACCTTGGACGCCTTGCACACCTTGAACAGATTGAGTACCTTGTATACCTTGAACACCGGTTCCACCTTGTAGACCCTGTAAACCTTGAACACCTTGTACTGATTGAACACCTTGCAGCCCTTGTAGACCCTGTGTTCCTTGGCTACCTTGAATACCTTTTTGTCCTTGGATACCCTGCATACCAGTAGTACCTTGGATTGACTGTGGTCCTTGAATACCTTGGAAGCCTAAAATACCTTGAACGCCTTGGACACCTTGAGTTCCCTGTGGTCCTTGAATACCTTGGAAACCTCTGTCACCAGATATATTAAATGCAACCAATACTGGTAAACGCTGTGTTGTACCCGGAGTTGGTGTATCTAATTGAACAAAATCGCCCTTAACGCCTTCGCCTGCTACATAAGTAACATCTAATTGCCAATAACCTGTTTGGTCAGTAGCTGCCTGAACTGAGAATATAACATAATCATCAGGATTGTTGCGAAGAGTAATCTTCATATAAGCTTTGTTTGTAGAAGATGATGCGGCGATTGCTGTGTATAAACCTTCAAGATTTACACTATAGAATGCTTCATCATCAATCCAAATTCTTGTAACACCGGAAAAATCGTCTGCTGGATTAGCAGCGCCATTCATAATCATTTCACCAGTAGTTGGATCTGCTTGTACTATTTCATCTTTAATTCTAAATTCTACTACATGACCGGCATCATCACCAGAAAAACCTTGAAAACCAAGATCCCCTTGGATACCAGTAGTACCTTGAATAGATTGCGGTCCCTGTGTACCTTGGTTACCTAATAACCCTTGTACTCCTTGAGTTCCCTGAACTCCTTGGACACCTTGAATTCCTTGAGTACCTTGTGGTCCTTGAACACCCTGTACGCCTTGGATACCATCAGCACCTTGAATACCTTGTGTACCTTGATAACCACGGAAACCACGTGAACCTTGAATACCTTCTTCACCAATAGTTCCTTGCACACCTTGTGTACCTTGGTTACCAATGAAACCTTGAACACCTCTAAACGATCCAACGTTTACCCATACCGCACCATCATAAACCCATAACTCATCATCTGCGTTATCAATAACACCTTGACCAGTTGTAGCTGATGGGAATGCCGTATTAAGAGTTGCTTGCTGATCGCCACCTGTATCAACATCAGTAACAGAACCAATAACGTCAAAACCCGGTCCATATGTACCTTGTGTACCTTGTAAACCTGCATCGCCTTGTAAACCGGATGTACCTTGAACCCCTGCACCAACTGCGTTCCATGCTGTGCCATTAGAAACATAAATTAACCCGTCTGAACCATAAGCAATGGCTCCATTGTACGGGGCTGGATCTAATTGAATAGGTACTGCTTGCGGAGTACCCTGCCCAATTATTCGTGAACCGCTAATTGATTTGAAAGCCATTATACATCATCCTCCTCGGATTGACCAAGTGTAAAGGATAAGGTAGCATCAACTGCGAGGTTTGTATCGCATTTGATTTCTAATAGATCGCCTGATCTAAAGAATTGACCGTTGAGTGGTAAAGGAACAGTATCATATGCTGGAATTTGTAAATTTCTAATAATCCAAAACTCTGCATTAATTTCTTCCCTGTGTGTTCTTACATCAACTGCTACAGTATTTGCTGTAAAGTTACATAAGATAAGTGGCGAAATAACTTCACCAACACCGGGTTCTGTTGTAGTTGAACCACCGAAAACTAGTTCCGGAACTTCATAGTTTGGTACCTCAATCATTGTCTGCCAGTTCGTGGTCAATGTAAAGGACTTGGCGACCGGTTTAGCATCTGGCGCCTGGGATGTTGCGATTGTGTATATAGCCATTATAGAGATGCCCTACTGTTAGATGCACGTCGTGCAAGTTTTCTCACTGATGAAGTAAACGGACGACCTTCAATTCGACCTGTTCTACCGTTGATTTTGAGACCTCTTGCGAAGTACTGGTTGTTTAATTCGTCTGACCCTGACCATCTGATCCGGCCTCCGCCTTCTGACAATACAGAGGCATTAGCACCAATTGCGGCACCTACGTTTCTAAAGTTCAGCGGTAAGGCGTTTCTGTTAACACCTGCCGATGCACCGTTAAACTGGTGAGCAATAGATTCAACCAACGAACCAAACGTTAAGAAGTTAGGTCTTATGACACTGTCTATGATAAGGTTATCTATCAATTCGGTTACCATGGTTCTATGATCTGCATCAGGAGCGATATTGTTATTTATATAAGTTTTCATTCTTGACCATGCGCCAGTGAACGAGTCAAGTAAATCTGTATTGTTAGCGCCTTCACTTATAATATTCCAAACGCCTGCACCGTTGTATACGTAAATGTTACCTACATAACGGTTAGCGCTAGGAGTAGTTGATACAATTCTTGCATCCCATTTCTTTGAAATAGAGTTTAAGGCAGCCAATGCTGGAACATTGTCAACCGTACCTTTAAATCTTAACCTACGCCAATCAGCATATGCCTCTGGTGGATTAAATACTGGGAATACATGTTGAGCATCGATGTTAAACAACGCACCAACAAACGATCTTGAACCTTTATCAGAACCAACTGTACCAACAACTGGATCAATAACTCTACCTTTGAAATCGTTTTGTAGAACTTTAAGGAAGTTACCACCATCACGATATGTTTTAGGCAAGTCGATAAATTTGTATGTTGAAGTAATGTGACGTTGTACTTCACGCTTTAATTTAGTTCTGTTATTAGATAAAATATCTTTAGCAAAGCTAAACTCTTTACTTTCTTCCCATGCAAAGTTAGGTTCAATTTTTGGACCAAGTGATTGAGGTGAGTCATAGAACATTACGTTATGTAATATATCACCGAGTTCAATCGCTTGAGCTTCTTGAGTAGTTGTACCTAGCTCAGAACGAACAGCTTGATTTGGATGCTTACCAATAACAACTTGACTTACGATTTTACCAAGTTGACGATATGCTTTCGCTGTCGCAACTCTTGTATCTTCTGGGATACGTAATTCGTTATTCCAATAATAGAAATCTGCATTCCATCTTGTAGCTAAGTTACCGCCATAGTTGAGATCCCAAGACATCGCATCAACGATATATCCAGCATCTCTGCGGCATTTAGCTTTAGAGTAATCAATAATAGTGAATGTATCTTTAAGGAACTTAGTAACATCGTCAGCAAGTTCGTCAAGATTATCATCAATAATTTTTGAAGCTTCAATCTTAGTAGCGTTAACCCAAGAAGTGTCAGGCTCAACGATATCTGGTAGACCGTCAATATTATCTCTTCTGATTGCATCCTCTACGATACGAACTAAGTCAGCAACCTCTTCACCTTCAACCGCGGTTGCTGGAGTGATTGATGTAGTATCTTGTGTTGTCCAAGTTCTAACCGCTTTCTTCAGTCCACCTTCAGTTGCACTTACGAATGTATGAGCACCAGAATAAGTAGCTGCTGGTCCTACCCACATTGTTATTACGTTACCTTCAACGTAAAGGATTGGACAAGGAACATCGTAATATGGATGATGTGACTCAGGTACCGCATGGTTAACTGGACCAGAACCAACATCACATGAGAATGTAAAGCTTTCAGGTTCAAACGATACGTAATCGCCAATTTCTAAACCGTGGTCAGCATCAATAGTTGCAGTGAAGTAACCTGTATCAGGATCGTATGTTGCACCAGTTGAAGTAAATCCTCTCTGATACGCTGTCTGACCTTGAACAACTGACTTAACAACGCCGGCCATCTCTGTAAAGAACTCGGCGGTTTGTTGTCTTTGGTCTGCAGGTAATATTGAATGCGCGCCTTCGAAGTATAGACCTGCAGTCATTATCATTGCATAGTTTGTGGTATAGTTAACATCGTGTGATACGGCATCAATCATTACGCCAACATCTCTGCGGCATTTCTCTTTCGAGTATGATATACCATTGTAAGCGTTACCAATATGTATTTGTAGATCTTTCGCCATTTGAATTGAATTATCGTCAATTACATTTTTAGCAGTCATCAATCCTGTTTCAATCCAAGAAGTATCTGGATCAATTCTTGATGGAATATTTGCTGGGCTATTATCATCAGCAACTTTTGCCAACATGGTTGCTAAGTTCATCGCTTCATCTGCGATTGTGCGACGAGCAGCTCTGTGTTTAAACTCTTGTCTAACCGTGTTACCAGTTAGGTGAGTAATTGCATTCATTGTTGCGCTTACGAATGTATGAGCACCGCCACCTTTACCATATGGAACTTTACCAACATTCATAGTAATAGTTGTTCCAGTTCTTGCAGTGATTTTCATCGGTGCATTGTAATATGGATGATGTGCTTCTGGCGCAGGGTGGTTATGAACGTCGCCATCTAGAGCACATGTAAACACAATACTGTTTGGTGCGATCATAACGTAATCGCCAATTTTAAGATTGTGGTTTGCCATAGTAGCAGTAAATATGCCTGTATCAGGATCGTATGTGGCTGTTGTTGGTGTAAACTTGCGACCTTCTTTACGAGGTACTGTTTCATTGCGTGTTACCCAACGAACTACTTTACCAAGATATTCAAATGCTTCTCTAGTTGATTGACGTTGGTCAATTGGTAGAATATTCACTGCATTCTTAAAGTAAAGTTCAGCAGTACCATGCATTGCAGAGTTACCACCATATTGAATATCGTGTGATATCGCATCAACAATATAACCTGTATCTCTTCGGCAACGATCCTCATCGTACTCAAGGTAACCAAAGTTATTTCTTAAGTATTGAGTAATAGTATCTTGTAGATTATCTTTACGTCCTGCGATAATTGTTGCAGATGGATCATATAGATAGTTTTCAGCACCTACAGTATTCGTAGGAATTTCAACAAGATCAGGCATATTGATTAAGGAGTCATCAGCAATTAAATCGCCAACGATTTTCCATAGTGATGTAATGTGCTGTGCAATTGGAACAGTAACCACACCAAACGATGTATTTTGAGTAACGGTATTACCAGCTGATCTTGATACTGTTTGTTTCAGAACGATTTGACTTGCTACTGAACTTAAGTGAGTATATAATGCAGCGGTCGGTGCCCTTTGAGCAGTACTTAAAGTGGATAGACCATTTTCAAAATATAGTTTAGCAACATCAAGCATTGCTGTATTTGACTCGTGTTGTGTATCGTATGATACCGCGTCAACCATAATACCTGTGTCGCGTTTACATTTATTTACATCATATGATAATCCGCCATAGTTTGTATTAACCCAAGCTGTTGCTTCTTCTTTTAAGAATTCTCTGTTAAGTTGAAGCGCTTGACGAGCAAACACGTGGTTATCAGAAATTTGACCATCACCGTAGTTATAGTTTGTACCATCTGGTGTGTAATCATTAATCATAGATGTAATAATGTTATTGAAGGAATCCTGAGCTCTAGT
>Ga0228629_1000110_pt1 | contig 22291 bp, 30 predicted proteins | sample 36DmetaG_FD_183022 | JGI IMG/M metagenome (GOLD analysis project Ga0228629, IMG submission 183022) | Seawater microbial communities from Monterey Bay, California, United States - 36D | ecosystem: Environmental > Aquatic > Marine > Coastal | place: USA: California | collected 2016-11-14
AACCTAAAATGAACTGGCGTGAACTACTACGTCAGCAAATACAATCTACAATTAGAAACGATTATACGTTTAGTCGTCCTTCACGTAAAGGCTGGCATACTGGTGCAATACTTCCAGGTATGAACTTTATGGATACAATTGATGTTGCTATTGGACTTGACATGAGTGGTTCAATTGGTGATCATCAGGCTAAAGATTTCTTAGGTGAGATTAAAGGCATTATGGAAGAATATAAAGATTATAATATTAAGTTATGGACATTTGATACAGCCGTATATAATGAACAAGACTTTAGTGCAGATGGCGGTGAGGACTTGCTTAGTTACGATATACAAGGCGGTGGCGGTACTGACTTTATGACTAATTGGGAATATATGAAAGAACATAATATAACACCTAAGAAGTTTATTATGTTTACAGATGGATACCCATTTGGTAGTTGGGGAGATGAAGACTACTGCGAAACAGTATTCATTATACATGGACATCATGATAAGAATACTAAAGCACCGTTTGGTGTAACTGCTCACTATGAGGAGGCACGTTGATCGTTAAAAATAGAGTTACTGCTCAAGATTTTTTTGAGATAAGAAGGCTATCTTATGAGTCTTCACATCTTACCACAATAGACTTACCACACACTTATAATATAGAAACTGCTATTTCTAAATGGATTGATAGTAATCTAAAAAAGAGATACTTTCTAAAAAAAGTGATAGGATTAACTAAAGAAAATAAGATTGAAACGGTTCTTAGAGCAGGGTTTGAAGACCCAAAAGAGCTTTCTTATTTCGTTTTAGCATGTCCACTTTTGAAGTACAAATAAATATTAAGTGCATATATAATACATACAAGGAGTAAACAATATGTCTGAAGAAAATAAAACAGCAGAAGCTCAAGCGGCACCCGCAGGTGAAGCACCACAAGCAGGTGTATCAACAGCACCGGTTGAACTTACTGTACAAGATCTTGGAGTACTAAGATCTATTATTGATGTCGCATCACAAAGAGGCGCATTCAAAGCAAACGAAATGGAAGCAGTTGGAAAAACATTTAATAAATTAGATGCATTCCTACAAACAGTCCAGAAAGCTGAAGAAGAAGCAAAAGCAAAGACTGAAGGAACTGCTCCAGCGGAAGCACCTAAAGGAGATGCATAATGGCCGAAATTAAACACGTAGGCAGACTTAAGAAAAATAATCGTAAAGTTGTAGTAGCATACAGAGTTATTCCAGGTGAAAATCCACCTGTGAATTCTTTAGTAATTGATACTGCTACACTTAGAGATGAAGATCACGATGTCTTAATTAAAACAGTTGAAAGTAATTCGGCACAAACAGCATTTGAATTTGCTGAAGTAATGTCAAGAACTCAACTTAGTGATGGTGCTAACATGTTAGCAAGGTTTCATAGCACAGGTAAATTACAACCGTTACCTATGAGTGAAATTGAAATGACACCAAACACTGCAACCGTAATTGGTCTAGATGAACTTAACAAAATTATTGCAGATCAAAGAGGTGTTACTATTAGTGACTTGGCTCTTAAAGATCCCAATGAACTAAAACCAGGTGAAAGTATTACTGAAGCTGGTAGTGTTAGTGAAATGCCAAAGCCAACAAATCCGGCAGTGGTAGCTGAAGCAAAAGCCGCTAATTTACAAGCACCTAATGACGGTGTATTAACTGATGCTGATTTAGCCGCAAAATATCGCAGTGATGCTGACAGACTATACAAAGAAGCAAAGGCGCTTAGAGCACAAGCAGAAGAGCTTGTTCCTACTACAAAGAAGAAAACTAGTGCCAAAGCCACTACCTGATGATGTAATTAAACACTGGCCTGAAGTTTTTAGAGATATAGATATACAGACTATACCCATAAATTATCTTCATTCGATACGTATCGAGTTTAAAAAAGGTAAAATATGGGAGATAGATTGTAATGCTAAACGTAGTACAGGCGCAAATTTAGACGACACTATCGCCGATTTGTTTAACGAATACGGCGATGATATTGTGCATGTAGACTTTAGATTAAATACAACAAAGGTAAAACGTGATGTTCAAAAGCAAACTAGAGCATTTTTAAAGAATCCTACTAAAAAGAAAAAGTAGAGATATCGTAGTTTTGATATAAATACATGTAACAATGAATTAGGAGCATTACATGGGTACTTTACGAATCAAACGAGGCACCAAAACAGCACTACAAACCAGTCCAGGTTATGTACCAGCTGAAGGTGAACTTGTTTACACAACAGACAGCAAAGAAGTATTTGTTGGAGACGGAGCCACAACAGGTGGTACTCCAGTATCTGTATCAACACAGAATTTAGAAGATTTAGGTAACGTACAAGCGTTAGCCGCACAGAACGATCAGATCCTTGTATACAACGGTTCAAATTGGGCGGCAACAGATAATCCAGCAATTGACATACGTGGTAACATTTATGGTGATGACTCAACGCTCCTAGTTGACGCTATAAACGGAAGAATTGTAGGACCAGTAGTAACTAGTTCAGTTACAGCAACTAATGTAGTTGGTAACTTAACAGGTGATGTTACAGGATCAGTTACAGGTAACGTAGTTGGTACTACAACAGGTACACACTTTGGAAACGTAGTTGGTAATGTTAACGGTGATGTAGTTGGTTCATTATTTAGTGATGACAGTACAAGTTTAGTAGATGCTGTTAAAGGTGAGTTGCTTGGTAAAATTAATGCTATGCAGGCGTCTACATTTGACAACAATATTGATATTGGTACAAAAAGTGTTAACCCAAATGTGTTTTATTATAACACAACTGTACCCGGATCATTTCCATTATCAACGTTTCAATTGAGAAACGTACAAGATAGTGCTATATCACACGAATTTGGTTTTTATAAAGCAAGAGGTACTATTGCCAACAAAACAACTGCTCTAGCAGGAGATAGTATTGGCGGCTTTGCTTGGTCAGCATTAGATGATTCGGGCAATAATATGATTACAGCAAATATGACTACTGTTATCAATTCAGCAAGCACAGTAAATATTGATGCTGATATTATTATTAGAACTAGAAACGGGGCAGTTAGCACGTACGGTGAAGCATTACGTATTAAAGGTAACAACGATCTTGTTTCAGCAGGTAATGTAACTTCAGGTGGATTTGTACAGTTTGGATCAATGACAACTACAGAACGTAATGCACTTACAGCCGCAAACGGAATGGTTATTTACAATACTACTGATAATAAATTCCAAGGCTATGAAAACAGTGCTTGGGTTAACTTAGTTTAAATAATTCTTTATTATCATACAATTCAATAATTTCATTAAATTCTAAACCAGTTGTAAACTGGCAATTAAATCTATAATCATTTGTATCATTAACAGCATTATGATATTCTTGTAAGTTAAAAATTACAGGCTTATTATGTTTGTAGTCAATACTACATTGTTTTTCAAATACAGCGTTATCGTAATCAGAATATTTTCCTGACGTAAGTTTAAAAAAGTTTGTTGGTCCGTATGTATTCATATCAAATGGATATATAGGAAAATTAATAAGTGTTACTCTAGGAGGTAGTCCTTCTACTTTACGATCAATATGTATCTTACCGTCAGTGTAAGGTGTTTGTCCTAGTATTTCATATGCTACATCTATTTTAAAAAGTTTTCCTACTTCGTCCATAAGTTGTGTAGGAATTAAATCCCTTGGACAAAACCAATTCCAATCATACTTTCCGTACTTGTTAGCATGATCGTTTGAACTGCGAATATAATCTTCAGCATTAGATAGAATATTTTCTGCTAGTGCTTTGCGTGTTTCTTCTGAAAAGTTTATACCTTCTACATATTCAAAGTATGGTCTCATTTACTGCTCCTAAAATAATTTTGTAGATTTCGACGTACATAGTTATAACTATGATGTGTAAAACGTAGTGTAAATAATATTCTATCTTGGTCTGTTTGAATTGGTACACTATGGTTCAACGTTATATTTAATAATGCTACTTCGTAAAGTTCGTCTCCGTATCCTTGAAAATTTATAGGAGTTTGACCTCCTTGCAAAACAAGATTGATTTTACATAATGTACCTGGATCAATATGTAATAAAACTTCTGTATCTTTTTTTTGAGTTAAGAAACTAGGTCTAATTTTATCAGTATTACAAACTTTTTTGAATAATTCTATAATACGTTTACTTTCAGAAAGATTAGCATTTTTGCTTTTAGGCTCTCTTGATGCATTCCAAGATGTTTGTTTATCCCACCATTGTTTGTCTTTTTCAACAAAAGAAAGATTATCATTGTTAGTTTCATTAGATGATCGTGTTAAAAAATTATTATAATTAACAGGTGTATAATTTAGTAACTGTGATTCTTTTAAAAGTTTTTCTTTATCATAATCAAAATCAAATTTGAACATACACTTTTTCATATGTTTTCCTTTCGTCCAAGATAGTACATCCGTCTACCCATATCAAGAGATACTAAATCTCCAGTAGCATACCAATCATTATATATACTAGTCGGTCCTTTTACATATAATTCGTGTTTGACTATTTTCCAATCACAATAAAATTTATCTCCTAATATAGTATAACCTTCTGGTGTTTTTGATTTTACGTGTTGTACTTTATCAATGCTATCAAATTCTATATTAATAGTAATTGGTCCTATTTCGCTCATTCCCCAGTTAGGCTGTACAACAGCACCTTTACTTACAAATGCTTCAACCATTTCCCAACTAACAGGATCACTTCCTCCTAGTATACGTTTGCCTGTAAGATCACAATCTTCAAATCCTTTTGTATTCATAAGTGCGGTCATTTGTGCCGGAGCGAGGAATGTATGTGTGTAATCTTTAAAATCTTTTAAAAATGTAAAAGCATTAAATTGTTGTACTTTAAAATCTGCACCTATACTATAAGCAGGTAATGTTTGTGTTAATAAGCCGCCTGCATGTGTCATACGAGTTACTGTAAGCACCTTAGAGCTTCGTACAAGCTGTTGAGCCTCAATAGCAACATCAATACAAGCCTTTAAGTTATCTGGCGTTCTAAAGACCTTTTTAGCAGGTCCTGTAGTACCACTACTGCTTATTTCTACACCATTGTTTAATATATTAGCATAATCTATCATTGTTCATACTTCGCCAAACTGTTGTTAATTTGGTTGTTTACACGAACAAACGTAGTACACTTATATAGCTGTGTTATGTTCTCTGCACCTACATAAGTGCATACACTACGTAAACCGCCTTGTATCTGCTTTAAAATGCTTTTAATCGACCCTTTACACGGTATTAACAAGTCTCTACCTTCGTTAGGCCTATACTCTTGTTCTGTTGGATTTGTACGATTGTACATAGTTGTACTACCTAAACCGTAAAAGTTTATATATTTTTTACCATCTATTTCTACAATATTATCACACTCTTCTGACTTAGACACCATACCTGCTATCATTACCATTTTAGCACCAGCGCCAATTGCTTTACAAATATCGCCAGCAGTAACACATCCGCCATCAGATATAATTCCTACACCATACTTTTGTGCTTCTGTATAACAATCCATAATAGCACTTAGTTGCGGTACACCTGTACCTACTTCTGAACGTGTTCTACAGGCGGCGCCACTACCAACACCTACTTTAATTAATGTTGCTCCTGCTTTAACAAATTTTTGTATAGGACTTGCTGTTGCTACATTGCCAGCACATATTTGTATGTTAGGAAATTTTTCTCTATATAATTTTATTGTATCAATCATACCTTGTATATTAGCATATACATTTGCAATGTCAACATTGATTATTCCGATATCAGGAAACTTACTAATTACTTCGATTGTTTTTTCTCTATCTTGTAAGCGTACACCACTAGTAATAGCTATGAACCTTCTATCTTTCATTTTTTCTAATTCATTAATATGCTGTTCAACAGTATATTCTTTGTGTATGAATGTAAAGATGCGTTCTGGAGTAAGTATATTTGCAATCTTATAAGTACCAGTACTAAGCATATTAGATACTATTACAGGAGTTGCTGTAGTATCTAACCACTCTATTTCAATGTCAACACTTTTACGTGTAAGAGTAATCTCACTCTCACAAGGCTCAATAAGTACATCACTAAAATCTAACTTTAGATCCTTTACTTTCATTAGTACTCGCCTTCGTTCATCTTAACATGCTCATAGAAAGGTGCTACTTTCCAATCTTTAGTTACTCTCCCTCTACGTACACTACCAGGATCAGGAATACCTACTTCGTTATCTGTATCCCAATCGGTTATCTTTACCCATTGCCCTTTGTATCTTTCTTTATTATTAGGATCTAATGGAAACTCAATAGTGCCTGGTTCTACAACATTACTATATCGATGAGGCTTACCATAATGACTCCAAATATAATCTTCTGTAAAACCTAATTGATCTGCACATAGTTTTACCATATCTGCCATTTTTAAATTTTCGTCAGCATCTTTTTGATATCTTCCAAGTTGCCCTACATTCTTAAAACGCAAGGTTATATCAGGAACTTTTTCTCTAGTAATTAAATCAAAGGCGGCTCTTGGAGCTTCTTCGTTAATACCTTTTACTAAAATTATTCCTGCATTCATATTAAACTTATCTTTACAATTTATAAATGCTTTTATTTTTTTAGTAGCACATCTCATTTCATCTATCTGTTCGTACCAATCATCGTTATCTATACCGTTCAAACTCATGTATACATGTTTTAGTCCAGTTGCCTCTACTTTATCTACAAAGGGTTGACTAGCTAATCGAAGTCCGTTAGTAATTAAGATACAATTATGCCCGTGTTCAAATCCAATTCTTATAAACTCTGTAAGTTCTGGATGAAGAGTTGGCTCCGCTCCTACAATGCGTAACATAACTGGCTTTGGTAATTTTGCTACAAATTTAGTATATTCAGCTAGTCGCATATCTGGTATAAATCTATTTGGAACATAACAGTTCTTACACTCCATATTACAACGGTGAGTAATATCAACTACTATATCATAAAACGAATTATTCTCTGGCTCGAGCTCGTAATAATTCATATTGTTAAGATCTATGTCTTTGGTCATATTAGGGTTCTCTTTTTTAACTGTTAGTATTTATTGCCTATAAATATGTACATGTACGATGTGAATAAATGGCAAGAGCTATATACCAACTACCAGCCAAGCAAACATAATGTAGTTGGGTTACCCAATAGATACGATGTAAATTTAGATGAAATTGATAGAGGAATAAAAGATGTTTTAAATAATTTTAAAATGATTCCATATACTGTTGACAGTCCTGTAGGGAAACATGTGGTTCCGGGCTACTACGGACTTTGTTTTAAATCAACATTAAATTCTAAAGACCCATTAGGGCAAGGATTATCAAGTAATGTACATTCTCATAAAACAATTGATAGTCCAATAGATATTGAATATACAGAAAAGAGTCCTGCTTGGTTTCCTTATTTAGATGAAGTTGTTAGTAAATTTAAAGGACAAGTAACACAAATAAGATTAATAAAACTAGAAGCTGGACACGATTTACTAAGTCAAGAAAAAACTGCACATATTGATTATCCTTGGTATAGAGGAATTAGGATGCACATTTGTATTACTCCAGGTGCTGATTATACTTGGAGAGTTTTAGGTAAAGATTATTCTTTTACAAGGTCAAATAAAATGTTTTATCTTGATACTGGTAAGCCACAAGGTGCTGTAAATTCTCACAACAATAACGATAGATATGTTCTTAACTTTAACCTAATACCGCATTTAGATAATCATATCGATTACCAAATAGAAAATCAAATTATTTAAAAAGAGATAGTTTATGTTGTTTATACTGTTCTATTCTTTTTTTGTTAACAGAAGAATATTTTCTTTTTAAGTACATTTCATCTAAAGTCAAACTTAACAGTTCTTTTTTATCTTCTGGAAACTTTCCTATATATTCAGTCATATCAAAATTTGAAAGTCGTTGTTTAAAAAAGTATTTGTTGTGATACATTTCTCCAAACAATGATGCCTCTTTAAAATTAGTAATATCATTTTCCCATACTAACGCTCTATTATCTAACTTGTTATTAAGTCTTCCCATAGGATCAGCTTTAAAAGGAACGTTATATCCTTTTTCAATAGACCAGTCAAGTACTTCTTGATTTTTTGTTTCAAAGTAACCAAACTTCTGTGCGTCAACACTAAAGTCACTTTGTGTTTGTGTATCAGGATCATCACTTATATGTAATCCCCAATAGAAGAAACTTTCCCAGTTTTTATCTAACCAGTCTAAACTATCATACCAAGATTGTACAGGTTCATATGGTAGTCCAGCTATCATTCCACAAGTGCCTCTATATAGACCTAATCGATTATTAAATTCGTCCCTAATCCATAACAGCCCTTTTTTAATTTTATCAGGGTGCATACCCTTTCCAATTGCTTTTGCCGCTTGTGGATGAAATGTTTCTATTCCATAAAAATGTCCCCAACACCTTGCTCTTATCAATAAGTCTACTTGATGTGGTTTTGATATAACTAGATCTAATCTTATGAAACAAGTAAAGTTAGGTTCAAAAGGAAGTCTTTCAACAGCTAACGCTAATTTTTCAATCTTGTTATCTCTATCATTAAAAGTATCATCACTTATAATATAATTTGTTGTACCCCATTTTTCGTAATTACGCATTAGTTCATTATACATATCATCTTCAGATCTACCATAATCTTCTTTGACTCCTAAAAATGCATAATTACAATATTTACATTTAAATCTACATCCTCTACTAGTTTCTAATGTTAGTGCTTCATGATTCTCAATAAAATCATGAGAGTGATATTCGCAATCAAATTTATCTATGTCTAGTCCCGCATACATATGATTAGCATCTACTAGCAAACTATTAGGTGCCCATTCAGGATACCTTCCTTTAGGTTGTTCGCCACCGTCAAACATCCAGTCTAATACAGGCAAAAGAGCTTTTTCGCTATAACCAAACACCATACAGTCAGCACCAAAGTCTGTTTGGTATGGCTTAGGTCCTCCTAATAAAAACTTTGAACCTGGATATGTTTTTTTCAAAAAACTTATTTTATTTACGACAGTTGTATCTGTCATCCATAGATTACCAAAGGCAAACAAAGTAACTTTATAAGGTAACTGATCAACAAACTGTTGTACCTCTTTATCTGACCAATGCTCAACCCAATCTATTATCTCAACTGTCCAGCCAACCTTTCTCATCATATCAGCTACTTTATATGCTCCCATAGTTCTACGGGTAAGATCCTGTCCACTATCGTTAAAAATTATTGCATTTTTCATTTTTTATATACGGCTTGCCAACAAAGATATGTTTTCCAATCTCCGTGAGCAGGCAATTCTCCTTTATTAAGAACTACTCTATTATAATTATCAAAAATATCAAAGTCAGATCGCTGAAGCTGAGGGGGTTTATAACCTAAAGGATTATCTTCGCCTGTCCAAGGATCTCCCACTAGTCTAGCAGATTCATTTATATAAATTCCGCCAGTGTTTAATACACTATCTAACTTTTTAAAATATTCGTTTTGTTTATCTGTTGGATAAAAATGATAAAAGCCAAAATCTATAACTACATCAAATTTACCTATATTCCATTCTTCTTGTATAAGATCTTTATGTTTTATATTTTTAGTTACTGCTTGAGAAATTGCTACATTTGAAAATTCATACCCTACAGCATTATATCCTTTATTAATAAGATACTGTAGATTTCTGCCTTCACCACAACCTAAGTCAAGAACTTTGCCTTTTTCCGGAAACATATGTATTACTTCTTTTAAGAAGGTACTAGTAGACTTACCCCAAGCAATGTTTTTACTTGTGTAGACTTCGTCCCACTTTTTATTATCCATTAAGGAAATCCTTTTTTGCATTATCAAAATCGTCATCATATGACCATGTAGCTATAACTCTTTGAGTATCTGTGTAATTAATAACGCCATGCGGAATCTTAGTGTTAAATAAAGTTGGCCCTTGTAATGCAAATTCAAAATCTACTACAGCGTCAGCTACATATTGTACATACTGATGTGAATGCCATTCAGCTTCTACATCACCAAAAGTTGTTACAATACTCTTTACTAGTTTTCCTTTTTTACCCATTTGTGTGACTTTAGTTTCATCACAATTTTGAATAGGAATATTTATTGCACAACTACGTTGTGTATCAACATGAGTAGGCCATTGTCCTTTATCCATTTTTAATAACTTTATATAAGATTCTAATTTAGGATATGTGTCTCTTATACTTTTTAAATACGGATCTGATTCAACATCTATAGTAACTGTATCTGTAAATTTACGGAGTGCTTGTACATCACCTATGCTTAACCATTCTTCTGTTAAAGTTTCTTTACCTATTTTTTTCATATAATCTTCATCTAAAAGACTAGGTAATGTTAAAATATAATCGTTGTTCATAGCACAAATCCTTTCAAATGCTCTTCGTACAAAGTACATACTTCATTATATGTTTCTTCAAAGCATAACTGGAAAACAATTCTAGTATTATCGTCTTCTGTGAAGTAAACATTATGAAAGTGTTCACCAGTATTTAACACTGCACCATAGCCGTCATAATTTATCTTTGCAACATTTTCTTCTTTGTCATTATAAAACCATGTTTCTCCACAATTTTCTGTTAATGGAAAACTAATTACAGTTTGACGTGGCATGTATATATTTTCGTATTCGTTATAACGATTTTTATCCTTGTGTATTTTACTACCTGACTCTGATACTTTTAATATTTGACATACACAGTCTAAACCAGTTGTGTTAAATTTTTGTATAGTACTAGGTAATTTAAAGAAACTTATTTTATAACTTATATCTATAAATGCATCAGGAGTAAGAGCTATATCTAAAAGCTCTTGCTTTGTAGAATCGCCTATTGCATAAGGAATGGTTCTATAATAAGGATCACAGTTCTGTAGCATACTGTTCTTTTTTATCTTTATATTTTGATACTAGTAAATGTGTAACGTCTCCAGTTACAGTAGTAGGCGTTACTCCACCGCTTGAACTTGTAATAAAAGTCTCGTCTGCTGACATGAACATTTCTTGTGTAATTGGCATACGTTTAAAAGAAATATTATTTTCGTTAGCAATATCTTCAACTACGCTCATAGTAATGCCTTTTAAAACATTTTTATCTGCTGTATAGATTGCACCATCTTTAACAATACCCACATTAAATCCCGGTCCTTCTGTTACATGGCCATCTATATCAACAAGCACAGTTGTATCATAGCCTGCTGGTGTGTTGCGTTGACTCATTGTTAAGTCTATCCAAGCCATATTTTTATATTCTTGTCCGTAATAGTCATCATTAACTCTATTAGTTTTCTTATCTAAGTAAAGTCTTACTAATGGTGTACTTGCTATAGGATAACTTGGTTTGATATACATAGCAAAGTTTACAGGACAATTTTCTAAGTCTCTTGGATTACCACTAGGCGGGAATCCTCTCCAGATTAAAAACCATACAAATGCATTATCAATTGGATTACGCTTTGCAAGTTCTTTAATAATCTCTAGAGGATCAACGTCTGGAATAGTAAGCCCGTAACGTTCTGCACTATTCTTAAATCTTTCTAAGTGTCTTTCGTAACAAAATGCTTTACCGTTATAAACTGGCATTACATCATATGTAGCATCACAATGAATAAACCCAAAGTCGAGTATACTTGGTCCAATTTCTCCTAGTGGTTTATATTCACCGTTTTTATATGCTATTAAGTCTAATACGTTAGTCATCAAAATGTACCTTTTGTAGTTGGGGGTCATCAGGCAGTTGTTTCTTAAGTTTTTTTAATCTATTGATTCTCCATTCTAATAATTTAAAATCAAGTACCCAAGGAAAAACTGCATGAATTAAACTTCCTATACAAACTAGTAATAGGAAAAAGAATTCTTTTATTGCCAAACCAAAATGCCACCAATAACCTGCTGTAGGTTTGCCAGCTTTTGTTTTTGCTTCATTTAAATGTTTAGGATTTAGCCACGTACTCATTACCTATCCTTTCTCTACGTCTTAGGTATTCACTAGTATTTAACCGCCATAGTGTTTGGTTAGTGTTGTTTAAGAACATGTCTCCGCAGTTGTCTAATATGCCTTGCTTAGACATTAAAGTCATTGTACGATGATTCCTTGATGATCTACCGTTACTATGGTCGTTATTAATATTTGTAGTAATGTATAAAAGGCTATTTGGAAGATATTTAATAAACTGTGGAACAAAATCTCTAAACGTAATACTGTTCCACTGTGCTTTTCCAAGTCCTTTAAAATTATCTGATTTTGGAAGTTCACAACCTCTAAATAAAATTCTGTAGGCAGAATCACTAACTTCAGGTAAAGTATGGCATCCTGCTACTGCTACTATTTTTCCTTGTTTAATAGCACACCAGTACTCTCCGTTCTCCTTACACCAAAGGAGCCTCATTTGTTCAAAACTAGAATTGTTTACATAACCTAATTCTTTACAGTTGTTACAAAATTCTTGTAACATTTCTAAATGTTTATCTTGTATTACTTCTATTCTCATGGATATAAAAAATTGTTTGTAACAAACTCCACTGTTTCTTTGTTTATGATTACATTTACAACAATCATATAGCTAGGGTTTTGACTAGCATTAAAAAGATAATGCATCTTAGCAGTATCTACAAAATATACAACACCTTTTTTAAAGTTTTGTATTTTATCTTCTATAACAAAATTAAAACAAGGTGGTTCAATATTACGTAAAGGAATAATAAGTCTATATGTTTTAAAAATGTCTCTTGTAAAATCTCTGTGAGGAGGAAAATATCCGCCGCTGTTTAGTTTTAATACATGCGTTCTACATATATAATCTTTAATAGGATCAAGAACCTCTTTAACACTAGGAAAATCATAAACAGGAGTAGGTGTTTTAAAATGTTGTTCGTAATATTGTGTGTTATTTTCTTTATTATAATTTGGAAGACTATCTAAGTCTGGTGTACCACTTAATCCGCCATCAAGACTTGTAATACTTAGTCCCCATCTATCAATTTCTTTACGAGGATTATATCTTACATAGTCAAAATTTTCTTCTGTCCAATCAACAAACTTGTCTACATTAGACATTGTGTATCTAGTTTCATACACTGTACCGTATGCTGTAAGATTTTGATATAAGTCTAACATAATTTACCTACTATTAAATACCTAATGCCACGTGAATCTTTTATTTCGTCTTCAACTGTCACGGTTGCATTATCTGGCAGTTGATCTTTAAATTCTTGAATACTACTTACACAGTTAGTATGTCCTTCAATATCGTACATGTTGTTTGAAGTGAATGCAAAATATGCTTTAGATGTTTTTAATGCATCTAACGTTTTCATAGAAGGCATGTGTTCGCAAGAAGGATTAATTATAAGATCAGCGTTCATAATTCTTCCGTGTCTTTTTTTGTCAAACACATCACTTGCTATATAATCAATATTGTTATAATGACTAAACAACCTGTTTTTAGATATACTTATAGCAGTATCATCTAAATCAATTATTGTAATTCTTTTTACATGTTTAAAAAACGGAACTAATATACTGCCGTACCATCCACCTAAAATTACAATTTCACTGTTAGTATCTACAAATTGATTAACATTGTCTACTATTTTTTCTTTTGCTTTAAATTGATTTGGGCTATAAGAATCTAGTAACGTTGAATTGTTCCTAGCTTCAGCCATAATATTTTTAAATAGTTGTAAATCTATCATTTGCTAACCATCTTATTATCTATTACAAGTATATCAATTGCAGTTTCTTCGTAAGTTTCATATGCTTCGTATGGGTTTTCTACAATAGGTTCTTGGCAGTTAAAGCTAGTATTCAGTAACATTGGTATTCCAGTAATTTTATAAAACTCATTAATAAGATCATAAAACTTTTCGTTTTGTGTTCGATTAACTGTTTGTATTCTTGCTGTATTGTCTACATGTGTTACACCTGGAATCTTATCTGATTTTACTGGCATAATCCTACTCATGTACGGACTTGGTTGATTAGTATCAAAATATTCTTGGTAATATTCTTCTAACACACTTGGAGCAAACGGTCTAAAGTCTTCACGCTTTTTAATAGTAGTATTAATAATATTTTTTATGTTAGGGTTCCGAGGATCAGCAAGTATACTACGATTTCCTAATGCTCTGTTACCGCTTTCAGATAACCCTTGGAACCATCCAACAATTTTTCCGTTTGCAATATCTTGTGCAACTTTCTTTATATCCAAATCAATAAAATTATCAGATAGCACATAATCAAAATGTTTACCTGATGCTGTTTTAGGTAAGTGTATATTTTTGTTTAGTACATAATCGGCATGCATATATGTGCCAAGTGCTTGTCCTTCATCACCAACTGCTGGCGGAATATGTACATTAGTATAATGTTTAGTAAACATTTCATTTACATAACCGTTATATGCAACACCTCCTGCTACACATAAGTTGTCACAAGTTTTTAAAGGATACACATATTTTTTGATTAAGTCTTCAGTTACCCATTGTAGTGTATAAGCAACATCTTCTTTTAAATGTCTATCTAAAACTTTCTTTGACCATTCTGGTAGTGTAAAGTCATTGTTCATATAATAATCAATTAAAGCATGTATTTGATAATCGTACTGACCGTAACCTGCTAGACCCATAACTTTACCGGCACCTAAGTAACCAAATCCTAAGTCTTGTGATAGTCTGTTCCACAATCCGCCAATTGATAGTTTATCTGATAAGTCGTGTATATGTCCGTGCTTGTCGATAAACACGCAATTAAATTTCCAACCTTTACCGTCAATAGCAAGTATGTCTGACTGTTCGTACTTAGAACTTAAAAAAGCGTATGCGGCATGACTTTGATGATGGTCAATATAATAAAAGTCTTGCCCTTGATGGTAGTCCCATAAGTTAGTAGGTTTAAAATCTAAAAATTCTTTTGTACCAAACTTTTCTTCAATAAGATCAATTACAAACTCTTGTCCAAGATTAGAAACTGTAAAGCATAATGTTTCATCTTCTGTTTTTACATACTGTTCAAAGAATTCTCTACTAGGTTTGCCGTCATGCGGATCTGTGTTCAAGTTATGCTTTCTACGAGTATGTCTTTCAACTTGTAAATGCGTCTTTCCGTTATACGTATTATGGTCGTGCATATTAAGTGCTACAGAAAATAGTTTCATTTTATTTCCTCTAATGCTATTTTTTCTAGTATTGCCTGCCTACGTACTTTAGGTCGAGGCGGAATAATATCCATACACACTGTACAATATTTTTCAAACTGGAATAAGTCATGTTCCATCATTTTAGTAATATTTTCTACTGTAATATCAAACTCACGTGATCCGTTAATTGCTTTTCTACTACAATGTCTAATCTTTTGTATTTCAAAATCAAACACAGGTACTTGAGGAAACTTAGCACAAATACGTCTTTCTAATTCAGGTGCTTGTACAAGTTCGTGATCACTAAAGAAATCAGGCGAACGTGAATTATATTCTTTAAATTCTGTATTTTTATGATCAATATGACTTATATCGTGCTTGTCTCTATATGCAAAATAACCAGGTGTTTCAATAATAAGATTATAGTTGTTTAAGTCGTTAGGTTTAAACCAATCATAGTTTCCTAGTTTTTCAATTTTATCTTCGTAAAAGTCTAATATTAAGTGTTCAATATAGATGACTTCAGGATCTTCAAGTATGTGTGGATAAAACTTACGTACTAAACTATTAGATAATACTTGTGGAATTAGATTAGGATATTTTTTAATTTCTGCTATAATCTCATCTAAGTTTTTAATAAGTCCGGGTTCGCCGCCTAATAAACAGATACGTGTTTTGTAAGGAGCAAGTCCCTTTAGAATAGTACGAACTAGATCCATATCTGTGTGTAGGTATCGCATTTCTAAAGTCCACGCAGTACAATAATGACAAGACTTGTTGCAAGACTTTGACAAGTAAAAGTCTACTGTTCTATATTCTGATCCTTTTAATTCTTCAAGTGTTATCATATTATTCGTCAGTTTCTTCTAAATGATATTTGATAATATCTTCTAAAGCAGGTTTTGTTTCTGCTCCTCTTTCAAGAAGAGGCACGTTTGGATTATCAATGTTTGTAGCAAGCATATCTGCAATGTTTGCTTTATAGCCAATCTGTGCTACAATAATAGGCATTTCTTTTATATAAGGTAAAGCACTCCAATCTATACCAGAACCTTTGTTAGTGTCTTTATGATATTCATTTCTTATACCTTTCCAGCTCCATTCTGGGAATGATTTTATATAACTGATCTGTAAGTCATTTTCTAAACACTGACCAGCAAGTATCTTTAAAAACATGCCAACTTCGATACAGGCAAGTTTACTATTGGTAGGTCCGCGAAATCGTTCATCTATTTGTGTAAATCTTTTTTCTCCGCCTTTGTATTTCGTTCCGTGTTTTACTATAAAATCATTTGGTTCACACTTCCGCAATTCAAATATCAGCACCCAAGGTGCTTTGTGATTTGGATGAGGCGCTTCTTCCATCTGCCATTGATTTACTGATCCATTTTTAAATAAAGCACAAATTTTGCCTACTATGTGATTATCTTTGTTATTTTTAGGACCAATAATATGAATCTTAAATGGAAATAAATTTTGCTTAGAAGGAGCCACATCAAAAGTTGTTTCAATAAGACTGTGGATAAGTTCCTTACTAGGAATACGTTCTTGATCCCATGCCCATCTTATTTGTCTGCGTTTTTTAAAAAGTTCGTATATTTTTGACACGTTGATTCCTTAATTTCAATCTATAAAGCATTTTTTACATTGTTAATAATACTTATTACTTCATCCTCAGTAAGCCAAGCATGAATGGGCAACGACAAAACAGTATCAGATGCCGTTTTAGATTGCATACAATCGTCTCTCCTGTGTTCTATACTATCGTACATACTATTAGCACTTAAAGGTGTTTCGTAGTGTATACTGGCACTTAGAGCAGTTTTTACACGTTTCCTTGTGTCTTTGTCTTTGAAACGGACTACATATTTGTGGTAGTTATGGTTAAGCCCATTTGACATTGTTTGTGTTACCACAGGTAAATTACTAAATGCTGTATTGTATTCTTGTGCTATTTGTTGTCTGCGTTCTTGATTACGTTCAGTATGTCTTAATCTTAAATTAATAATTTCTGCATTTAACACATACATACGACTGTTATATCCTAGTATACTAAAGTCTTTGTCTTTGCCATGGCGTCTAATCATTTTTACGCGACGAGCAATATCTTCGTTATCTGTTAATACAACTCCGCCACCATTGATGCCAGCAATAACTTTATTTGAGTTAAAACTATATACTGAACAATCTCCAATAGTACCTGCTTTTATATTATGTAAACTACTACCCAAACTTTGTGCGGCATCTTCAATAAACAATATATCTTTGTCTTTACAAAATTGTTGTAGCTCTGTAGTATCAGTCATGTTACCAAATAGATGTGGATAAATTATTGCTTTTACTTTATCACTGTACATACGTTTAACACTATCTAAACTAATGTGATATGAATCTAAATCAATGTCACAGAACACAGGAACAGCGCCTACCATACTAGCACAAGCTGAACTTGAAATCCAACTAAAATTTGTTACTAGCACTTCGTCGCCTAGACCAATGTTGTGTGCTAGTAGTGTAAAATGAAGAGCGTCTGTAGCACTTGCTACACTAACACAATGTTTACGCCCAACACGTTCAGCAAAACCACTTTCAAAGTCCTCATTATTTTCATAATTTGTTTGACTCATAAAACGATCAAACACTTCTAAATAGTCTTGTTTGTTTTCTTGATATTCTCTATCCCAAGCATCATATGCTGTCATGCTGTGTTCCTTTGACTATTATCAACAAAATTAAAAATATCTTCAAATGGAGCATCAGTATCTGTTTTTAATCTTTCTGGATGATAGAACTGCCATTTATATTTTTCAGCTTTTCCAATAGTTTGTATAAGGTCAGGGTAAAAATCTATGTAGGGGAAATCTTTCCAGTCCTCCATATTTTTAGGAAGACAAACTGTATACGAAGAATCCCATCCTCTGTCTAATACAGCACCGGTTACTGTTTTAGCAAGCATACCAACTTCTATGGAGTTAGAAGATCTATTACGTGTATTAATAAATGTTGGATCTTCTAATTGCCATTTTGATTTTTCTCTTTCAAAGTTTCCTTTATGAAAAGGGTTTGGTGGTGCTATTCTAGGAGTATATATAATAGTGTAAGGAGCACTTAATATATGATAAAGTCCTGGGTTAGATCTATAGGCTTCGTCACTGTCGCCAAATTCTTCTTCGTCAGTTCGAATTTTGTTACCTTCGCACATATTCCAAAGTTTTCTGCTTCTTGCCTTATTAGGTCCTAGTATATGTGCTTTGTATGCATATGCTTTTTGTTTAGATGTAACAAGAGGATATGCAGTTTGCAGTATTTCAAAAATTTCAGCTTCTGTAGGTATTACATCTTCACAGTATTTCCATACATGGGCTCTTCGTGAAAGAGAATCTTCAATCATAATATTAACTCCATGGTGCCCGACGCCAGTTTTCAAGTTCTTTTGACATATGCCCAATCCATTCTTTCTTAACCCGATCTTGCAAATGTTTTTTATCTGGAGATGTAAGTTTAAAATCTACATTCTTTCTTAACAATGGATTATCAGGATTAAATCCTCTATTTGTGTTTACAAATAATAGAGCAAAGTTTTCCTCTTTAGCAATTTCTATAGCACGGTCAACTTCGTGTTCGTTGTAACCAAATATAATATACTGCCAAACAATAGTATGCCCGAGGTCTCTGCCTAGTTTCATCATTTCCCAGACATTTTCAAAGTTTGATCCAATTCTATAAAGTTCGCTCTTTTTATCAATACCGTCTACACCAAAGTACCAAGCGTTTGTGTTCTTACCGTAACTATATGCTTGTTTCCACCAATCTAAAGATTGTCCACTTCCGTTAGTAGCAATACGTACTTGCTTACCATCAGACATTTCTAAAAATTTTAAAAAATTAGGATGATATATAGGGTCGGAAATTTGTCCGCAAAATGTAATACCTTTATAATAATCTAATATTTTTTGAAAGTTTTTTTCTTCTAGATCAAAAGATCTACGTATTTGATCTTGACTAGATATTTTTTGACGAATACACTGTGGGCATTTCAAAATACATCGATGCGAAATGTCTAGGTTAGGCCTAGACCATACCTGTTGTTCTACGTAATTATTAGTAATTCTTTCCGACACGTTGTTTTACACTCTCTAATTTTTCTTCTAGTTTACGAATATTATGCTCATCTTCTGTAAGTTCAACACCACACTTTTTCTTACACATATACGAACATTCATCTGGGGCATTGTAAAGTTTTTGAAAAAAGTTTTCCCATTGATCACTTGTAAAGATATCTTCTAATTTTTCATTATTTGCTAAAGCAAGTTCTGGGTCTTTTAATCCTGCCTTAATAATATGATTTAATACAGGAGGATCATCCATCCAGCAACAAGGTAACATAAAGCCGTCACTAGTGTAAGCGGCTCCTTTTCGATCTCTTTCACCAAATGCTAAACACTTTGGCCTAATTTTCATTTAATTCCTCCACTACTTTTACAATAGGTGTTACATCTGGTTCTTTACAATCACGCCTCCAATATACACTACCACCGTCTTGTATATTTTTATCTCTAAGGTACACTACATCTTTTCCATAGTATTTACACTCTTGAAAAATTCTTGGAGCAGGATCGAATGTTTCTTTGGTGTATACATATGTTTCAAACAAGCTCATAAGATTTTCTACTGGTACAAATATATTATTATTCTTTATATTAACATACTTTTCATCATATGTCAAGATCCCATGGTCAGGATAATTATCAATAACTTTTTCAACACTAGTATAGTATTCTGGGTTTGTGCCTAAAAACAAGTGTTTGAACTGTATGTTATCTTTGTGTGGTTTGTATATACTAAAATTAATAGTTTTTTCGAAATGAGCGCCAGCGCCATTAGGATAAACTTCGGTATCGCAAAGGTCTACTATTTGTTTAGGATTATAAAACTTAACAGCCTTAGGATAACCATCTACATGATTTTCAGAATATACGCTAATGATATCACCATCAAACAAGCGATATAATATACGTTTTTGTATATCTGTATAATCATTAAAACTTTGCCAACTAAGTGTCATCATACTACGGCCCATAATAAGTGTAATATCATTTAGTGCCGGAACATAATCGTCAATAATTATATTTTGACAATGTATATATTTGTTGCTAATTGAATCTAGATAATCTTCTTTAGTAAAGTTTCGATGTGTTATAACAACAACCTGTGCAGAATAACCAGCTTTGTTAAGCATATCACAGTATTCATAACTGTAATAGAATAAGCCGTCAACTGGTTTGCTTGTTACAACAATGTTAATCATAGCTAATTTGTTTCCTTTACATATTTTAACATATCTCTAGCAATTAACTTTTGCGATTCTGGTCCGGGATGATCATTATCAGATGCAAAATCAACATAATATAAAGACTGATTAATTAGATTTACTTTATTCCATTTAGGATATACATATTCGATATCAGTCTTGTTAACGCCTAACTTTGAATTAAAATTAGCTTTAAAATTATACACATGACGATGTTCTTGTAGGGTATAGTTTGCTAAATTTACAGCTTCTAATGATTCAAGAAAACTATTATACGGATCATGAATCCATTTATAATAGTTTTTACACACATTGTTATTTCTTGTAGGGTGTATATTCGTTGCTACTTTTGCTAGTTCTATACTCTCGGATGTAAATACTGTTGACCTGTTGACCTCTGTCCATAATATAACTATAATGTCGTCTTTTTCTATAGTAGTGTTTAATATTTGCTGAGATATGTATCTGTTACCACACCCAGGGCGTCCTAAATTCACAACTTTTTTATCTAACATTTTTCCTAGCAATGTTGGCCAAGCATACTGACTAGGCTTATCTGCCATTACTATGCCATTTGGTCCTTGACTATTAAGACAGTCTATTTGGCCTTCACCGTAAGTATGACTGCATCCAAAAGCAAATAATCTACTCATTAAATTGTCCTTTCAACCAATCAAAATCATTTATTAAGTTAAGATCAGAGCTGTTAGAAAGGCCAAACTGCATACCAGCATTAGCACCTCGTAACGCATCTCGCTTATAACTTCCAGTAGCATAAGTAGTCCAAGTTTTAAGTCTTGCATTAGTTTCCTCCTCGTCTTGTCTGTTTATTGTTTTACTTGATAATTTTGCACATTCTCTAAAAGCACTTTTCCAAGTACTAAAAGCATCTGTATCAAACGCTGTAATATTACTAACTTCGTCTATTACTTTAAATTTATCACTAATACTTGTAGTCATATCTGTAGTAGTTGTATCCATGTTATGTGTAAGTGTAGTAGGCAATAGTTTTATACCGCCGTAACCATATGTTAAATCGTTAACAGGATTCTTACTATGGTAAACGTGTACTGTATCTCTTTCCTCTGCTGTATGAGCAAATTTGAAGTCTTGTACGACCTTTGCATCACCATCTACTACATAAAAGTAACTAGTTTTTGCAAGTTTAGCCGCTTCGATATGTGCATTGTGTATGCCTTTGACATTAGAAACACGCTTTACTCTATCACCAAATACACCAATAGTATTAAATCTACTGTACAAATCGTCAAAATTTTGTTCCGCATTTGGTTCGTAATAGCTTATAAACACTATATCATACACTGTTTGCACTCCTCGTAAAACTCTTTCATCTGAGGGAATACTTCTAAAAAATTAACATTTCGACGTTTATCGTATTGTTGTATCCATTCATAAAACATTCTTCGTCCTTCAATAGCCTCTTGTTCCCAATTAGCTAAATCAGCATGTCTTACATCTAAGTCTTTTACAATACGTTTCATCTGAGACTTTTCTCTGTCATCAAAATTATTTTCTTCCATGTAGGAAATACATGGGTGTAAGTATTCTTTAATTAAATCTTTTGTAGCAATTTTAGCATCTAAAAATCCAGGGCTTCTTACATAAGGTATATCTACTTTAATATCATTTTTATACCCGCTTTTAAGTTTAAAAACATATTTTAGAAAAGGTAAAAATGTAGGAATACTTAATACGTTAAACGCACTCATGAACACA
>Ga0228629_1000115_pt1 | contig 22018 bp, 29 predicted proteins | sample 36DmetaG_FD_183022 | JGI IMG/M metagenome (GOLD analysis project Ga0228629, IMG submission 183022) | Seawater microbial communities from Monterey Bay, California, United States - 36D | ecosystem: Environmental > Aquatic > Marine > Coastal | place: USA: California | collected 2016-11-14
TCTTGGTTTTTTTATTGCAAGTTATTACATGACCTTTTCAAGTGAAGGTCGAGAAATTGTTGACACCATTAACAGAACTTTAATTACAATATTAATTTTTTGGGTCATTCATCAGATTATTGAACCAATTTCTTATATCTTAAGTGGGTTAGATAAATTATTAACAAGAGAATTAATTGGATGGATTCTTAAATCTTTAAAAATTTTAATTTTTATTTTAGGGCTTGCGGCAGTCTTGGAGCTTTGGGGAATAAAGATAGGTCCAATTATTGCAGGGCTTGGTTTATTTGGTGTTGCAGTTGCGTTAGGTGCTCAAGATTTATTTAAAAATTTGATATCTGGTATTTTAGTTCTAGTTGAAAAAAGATTTAAAATTGGAGATTGGATAGCCGTAGAAGGAATTATCGAGGGAACAGTTGAAAATATTGGTTTTAGGTCAACTTCGATAAGAAAATTTGATAAGTCATTAGCTATAATTCCAAATTTTCAGTTTGCTGAAAATGCGGTTATCAATGTAAGTGAAACTTCTAACTGGCGGATTAGATGGATCATTACTCTTCAATATGATTCTACTATAGATCAGTTAAAAAAAGTTAGAGAAGAAATTGAAAATTATATAAATACTAGTGATGACTTTAATCAATCAGCAGGTGTAGCAGTAAGAATTGAAAAATTCTCAGATAGTTCAATAGATATTTTAGTAAGATGTTTTACTAATTCTAATAGCTGGAGTAATTCACTAGAAGTTAAAGAGAGATTAGCAATTGAAATAAAAAAAATTGTAGAAAAAAATGGAGCTGCTTTTGCTTTCCCAAGTCAGTCGATTTATATTGAAAAGAAATGATAGCTATTTTTTATTTAGCACTTCAAATTTTAAAACTCTATTCTTACGTTGTTATCGCAAATGTTGTAATTAGTTGGCTGGTGGCTTTCAACGTTTTGAACACTCAAAATAGATTTGTTTATTCTGTTTTAGAATTAACTTATCGGCTTACAGATCCTATTTTATATAGAATTAGACGTTTTTTGCCAAATTTAGGCTCACTAGATATATCACCAATAATTCTTCTTTTATTGATTTGGTTTATTGAAATGTGTATGAAGCTTTACATTGCACCAATGATTTTTTAAGGAAGGATTATGATTTTAATAGATGGAAAAAAAGCAGCTGCTGAACTTAGAGAAGAATTAAAACAAGAAGTAGCTGATTTAAAAACTAAATATAACAAAGTCCCAGGTTTAACTGTTATTTTGATTGGGGATATGGCTCCAAGCCAAATTTATGTTCGAAACAAAGAAAAATCAGCAATTGAAGTGGGTTTAAAATCTGAAGTGATTAAATATCCTGATACAGTTGAAGAGAAAATTGTTTTAGAGAAAATTGAAGAACTTAATAATGATGAGACTGTTTCTGGAATTTTAGTTCAACTTCCACTTCCAAAACATATTGATAAACAAAAAGTAATTGAAACAATTGCTCCATCTAAAGATGTAGACGGTTTTCACCCAATGAATGTAGGAAATTTATCATCTGGTTATGAAAGTTCAGTACCATGTACCCCACTTGGGTGTTATTTGATGATTAAAAAAATTGAGCCAAACTTAAGTGGTAAAAAAGCAGTTGTAGTTGGAAGGTCAAATTTAAATGGTAAGCCCATGACACAACTTCTTCTTAAAGAAAATTGTACTGTAACAATTACACACTCAAGAACAAAAGATTTAAAAGCAGAGTGTTTAGAAGCAGATATTATTGTTGCAGCCGTAGGTATTCCAGAACTTGTAAAAGGAGACTGGGTTAAAAAAGATGCAATCGTAATTGATGTTGGAATTAATAAAACAGAAAATGGTTTAGTTGGAGATGTTGCATTTGATGAAGTTTCAAAAGTAGCTAAAGCTCTAACTCCTGTTCCAGGTGGAGTAGGCCCTATGACGATTGCTTGTTTGTTAAAAAATACTGTTGAGTGTTTTAAAAGATCACAAAAATAAACACTTTTTCAATAGTAAGTTTTATTGTCTCAAATAGATAAAACTTCATTAATTTCTTTTTATATTTGATAAAGTTTTCATATGAAAAAACCTCCATATGAATATCGAATTGGAATAATAATGATACTGTTAACTGCAGTACCAATTGGAGCGACACAGTTAGGTTGGTACTTTTATGGAAAACAAGTTGGTTTTGATTTTGGTATGATAGCTGGAACTTTTTCGGTTATTTTAGCAGGATATTTAATGTATCAAAAAGGGTGGCGAGATGAGGACGAGGATTAATTTATGGAAAAGATAATATTTTTCGGATTAGCAGTTCCAATTCTTGGGTTTGTTTTTTATTTGGGTGGAACAGCTATTATGAAAGGTTTTAAAGCTAAGGTTGAGAATAGACCTGAAAAACCTGAAGAAAAACAGTCAACAGATCAGCAACCAAATAGTGATAATCTTAGTAATGAGATTACAAAGCTTAATGAATTACTTCAAAGTGGTGTCTTAACTCAAGAAGAGTTTGAAAAAGCAAAAAAAAAATTACTAGATAATTAATTTCAATCTAATATTTTTTCTAAAGAATTTACTTCTCCAATTTTAAAAATTATTGCTTCTTCTTTTTTAAAACCATATTTCTCAGCACTATTTTTAAATCTTACTGGAGGTTCCATAATTGGTTCTAGTGATAACACAAAAGTACCCCAATGAGTTCCTAAAACTTTTTTACTTTTTAAATTTTGTGCAATGTTAAGAGCTTCTTCAGGAGTAGTGTGATAAATCGATTTTTCAAACATAGGTCTAAAATCATATGCTCCAATATTAATCATTGATAAATCAATAGGACCATATTTTTCTCCAAGTTCTTTATAAATATTTCCGTATCCAGTATCACACGCAAAAAATATCTTTTTATTTTTATATTCAATTAAAAAATTACCCCATAGCGTTTTGTTGGTATCAGTCAGACTTCTTTTTGACCAATGGACTGCAGGTAATAATGTAATCTTTAAATCATTATTAATTTTTATTTCATCGTACCAGTCCATCTCGTTAACATCTTTGTATCTTTTGAAATATTTACCAAGTTTGAGAGGGAGCAAAACCTTTGCATCTTTATAGGGAAATCCTCTAATAGTAGACATATCTTGGTGGTCATAATGATTGTGAGTAAGTAGAAATAAATCTGTTTTTGGAATTTCTTTCAATGGAATAGCAGGCTCAACATATCTTTTTGGGCCAAATATCAAAGGTCCTGCATTTTTTGAAAAAACTGGATCTGTGATAATTGTTGTTTCACCCAACTTAATTAAGAACGTGGCATGCCCTATCCAAGCAATGTAATTATCATTTTTAAATTTCTTTAAATTTTCTTTAACAATTTTTTTATCGATGACATGATCTTTTGGAACAGTAATATTAATTTTCTTTTTTTCTTTAATAAATGTTCTATACGAAAATTTTATATCATTTGATCTTACTGGAGATCCTTCAGGATTTCTAAAAGTTCCATCTGGCAAATGATGGTAAGGTCGTTTTTCCATTGCAATCAGCTCAATATTAAAAAAAAGAATAAAAAATAGACAAGATATTAATTTTTTCATTTTTTCTACTAAAATCTTTCTCTAGTTTATTTATTAGTTTTTTTTCATTAGCCATAAACTATTTTCCGCAAGAAAATATATTTTTCCATTAACTGGGTGGACTTGTATATCTCTTATTCGTCCAATTTTATCTTTGAAAATTATTTTTTCTTCAATTTTGGATAAATTTTTAAAATTTAATTTTCTCATTGATTTATCTTTTAAAGAAGTAATAAGTGCATCACCATTCCACTCATTAAATTCTTTTCCTTTATAAATAGTTATTGCACTTGCTGCTATCGAAGGCACCCAGTATTGGATTGCTTTGGTAAAACCTGGTTTCCATTTTGGTCCGATCTTTGACCCTGAATAATTTTTTCCACCCCAACCTAAAATTTTCCAACCATAATTCTCTCCTTTTTTTATTTCACCAAACCAATCACCACCTTTTGCACCATGGTTACTTGCATAAATTTTTCCATCAAAAGAGGAATAGGTTAGACCCTGAGGATTTCGAACACCAATTTGATAAATTTCTGGTAACCAATCTGATTTACCTTCAAATTTAGGGTTATCTTTTGGAATACTGCCATCTAAATGAATTCTGATGATACTTCCAGGATGGCTTGTAGGATCTTGAGCGATCATACCACCACCTCTTTCACCAGCGGATGCAAAAAGAAAATTATCTTTTATAGCCAGTCTTGAACCAAAATGATAACCAGATTCTATTGGCGGTTCAGCTTGAAATATATTTTCAAAATTTAAATTTTTTTTATTTAATTTAGCCTTTGCAATTGAGGTACTTGTTTTCCAATCTCCTCGATTTTCAGAATAAGAAATCCATAAGTAATTATTTTGATAAACAATATCCAATAAACCTCCTTGTCCGTGTACAAAATAATTTAAGTTATGTTCAACTTCATAAACTTCTTCAGAAACAATATTTACTATTTTTATTTTTCCAGTTTTTTCAGTGATTATAAGTTCATCATCACTGATAAAGGACGATCCCCATGGATCATTTAAATCTGCCAATTTTTTTAAAGTAAAATTTTCAGAAAAACTTGTTGATGAAAATAAAAAAAATAAAAATATAGAGTAAAAATATTTGATCACTTTATGAAAGTTTAGACCTACCACCATCAACCGCAATTATTTGGCCTGTAACCCAAGAACTATCCTCCGTTAGCAAGAATTTAGCAAGAGCCGCTGAGTCTTTTCCTTCACCCAATCTTTTAAGAGGATGCGCTTTTGCAATACCTTCAGCTATTGTTGTATTTTTTAACATGGGTTCAGCAATTTTAGATTTTGTTAAACTTGGTGCTACACAATTTACTCTTATGTTTGGAGCAAATTCTGCTGCAAGAGAAACTGTCAAACCTTCAACTGCAGATTTAGCTGATGCAATAATTGCATGATTTGTAAATCCTCTTTGAGCTGCAACTGTTGAAAATAAAACAATAGAGCCCTTATTTTTTTTTAAATTTTCTTGATATCCTTTAATAGCCTCTACAGCTGAATAAAGATTTAATTTCATACATTTATTAAAATCTTGTTCAGTAACCATCCTTAATGGTTTTAAATCAATTGATCCAACACAGTACGCAATTCCTTTTATCTCAGAAACATCTGCTTTAACTTTTTCAATAAAACCCTCTTCTAAAACATCTGCAACTGTAAATGTGCAACCTAATTTTTCAGCAATAGAACTTACTTCACTTTCATTTCTGGCAATTAAGTGGATATCATTTCCTGAATTTTTTAATTGTTCAGCTAGGCTTGAACCAATGGATCCTGTCGCACCAAAGATTAGATATTTTTCTGACATAAATTTTTTAATTAGTTATATTTAACTATGAAATTATTTTTTATACTTGGTAATCAGCTATTTCCATTAAAATACTTAGACCGCTTCAAAAAGGATCATGTGTTTTTTATGGCTGAAGATAATGGATTATGCACTTATGAAAAACATCATAAGCAAAAAATCCTACTATTCCTGTCTTCTATGCGTTCTTATGCAGATAATTTAAAGAAAAATAAATTCAAATTAGATTACCTTAAAATTGAAGATAAAGATTTCAAAGATGATTATTTCAAAAAGCTAAAAAAAATAATAACCAAAAATAAAATAACTGAAATTTCAAGCTTTGAAGTTGAAGATAAATTCTTTGAAACAAAAATTAAAGATTTTTTAAAAAAACAAAAAATCAATTGGAATGTTGTTCAAACTCCAATGTTTTTAAATTCAAGAGATGAATTTAAAAATTACTTAGGAAAATCAAAAAAGCCATTTATGGCAACATTCTACAAAGAAGTTAGGAGAAAATCTGGAATTCTAATGGGTGTTGATGGTAACCCAATTGGTGGCAAGTGGAGTTTCGATGAAGATAATAGAAATAAACTACCTAAAGATATTTCAATTCCAAAATTTCCAAAGATAAATGAAACTAATCACACAAAAAAATTAAAACCAATAATTGAGAAATTATTTAAAGATCATCCTGGAACAACTGATAGTTTTTGGCTAGCAACGGAGTATGATGATGTAGTCAAACTTTTAAATTTTTTTATAAAAGAAAAATCAAATTTATTTGGTGATTATGAAGATGCTGTTAATCAAAAAGATAACATATTATTTCATAGTGCACTAAGTCCTTATATTAATTTAGGATTAATAACTCCCGAATTTATTATTCAAAAAATTTTAGATTTTCATAAGAAAAACAAAATAAGAATGAATTCACTTGAAGGTTATATTCGTCAGGTAATTGGGTGGCGAGAATTTATGAGAGGTATCTATCAAGGATATTCGGAAAAAATGGAAGCTGGAAATTTTTTTAAACAAAATAGAAAAATGAAAAATTCTTGGTATGAAGGAACTACAGGATTACCCCCTTTAGATCATGCGATAAAAAATGCAGTTAATCATGGTTGGTCTCATCATATTGAAAGGTTAATGATTTTATCCAATATAATGAACCTTTGTGAGATTAAGCCTACAATTGTTTACAAGTGGTTTATGGAGATGTTTGTAGACTCATCTGATTGGGTAATGGTTCCAAATGTATATGGAATGGGATTATTTAGTGATGGAGGCATTTTTGCAACCAAACCTTATATCTGTGGTTCAAGTTATTTTATGAAAATGATGGATTTTAAAAAAGGGGATTGGTGTAATACAATGGATGGCCTTTATTGGAGATTTATAGATCGAAATAGAAAATTTTTTTTAACAAACCCAAGATTATCTATGATGGTTCGTATTTTTGATAAAATGAAATTAGATAGAAAAAAAATGATTTTATCTGAAGCAGACAAGTTCATTAAATCAAACACAAACTAAACTTTATGTATATTTCTATCACAGGGCTTAAATCAAAAAACTTTTTATCAAAAATTAAATTTTGGATATTGGCAGCTCCTGCCTTTAGAGCTGCACAAAAAGCCGAAGGCAACCTTTTTTGTGAAGTGAAGAGTGCTAATGGTTATCAGCACACTATAACTGCATGGAAAAATCGAAATTTTATGATGAAATATTTAATGTGTAAGCCTCATGCAAAAGCAATGAAAAACTTCAGATCAATCGCAACTGGGTCAACATATGGATATGAAAGTGACCAAATTCCATCTTGGAATGAGGCACTTGAGCTTTGGCAAAAAAATTACAAAGAATATTGAATTGAAAAAACAAAACTTACCATCCAAAATTTGTCCTGTTTGTAAAAGACCTTTTGTTTGGAGAAAAAAATGGAAGCTTAATTGGGATAAAGTAAAATATTGTTCAAAAAAATGTGCTAAATGATTTATCTATCTTTATTTGGGATATCATTTTTAGCTGCAACTATTTTACCGTTTTCATCTGAGCTTTCGTTAGCTGGATTAATTTCAACATCAAATTTTAATAACTTATTATTATTAATTGCAGCGAGCCTAGGTAATATATTAGGATCTGTTGTTAATTGGTTAATAGGATTTTATTCAAGAAATTTTTCCTCAAAAAAATGGTTTCCTTTTAACGAAATGCAAATAACAAGATCATCGAAATGGTTTGAAAAGTTTGGCAAATGGTCTTTACTATTTGCTTGGGTGCCAATTTTAGGTGATCCATTAACTTTAGTTGCAGGTTTATTAAGAGTTAGATTTTTAGATTTTATTATTTTAGTAGCAATTGGAAAAGTTAGCAGATACCTTATCATCTTCTATTTGATGGGCTAATTAATGAATATTATAGTTTTGCAACATATAAAAATTGAAGATCCTGGTTATATTAAAGACTTAATGTTAGCTGATGGAGTTAAGTTAACTACTATTGAACTTGATGAGGGAGAGAAAATTCCAAATAATCTAAATCAATTTGATGGAATGTTTTGTATGGGTGGCCCAATGGATACCTATATGGAAAAAGAATATCCTTGGTTAATTGAAGAAAAAAAAGCAATCAAAGAATTTGTTATGAACTTAAAAAAACCTTATTTAGGTTTTTGTCTTGGTTGCCAGTTATTAGGTGAAGCAGTGGGTGGTAAAGTAGTTAAATCAAATCCAGCAGAAATTGGCATTATGGATATCAATTTTTCAAAAAAAAAAAATCAAGATAAATTATTTTCTAAATTTCCAGAAAAAATTAAAAGCTTACAATGGCATTCTTATGAAGTTCAAGGGATAGAGAATAATAAAGATATAACTTTATTAGCGTCATCACCCATAACTAAATACCAAATTTTTAAATATCAAAATCATGCTTATGGAATTCAATTTCATATAGAAATTAAAGATACTACCGTTAATGAGTGGGGATGTGTTCCAGAATATAAAAAGGCTCTTGAAGATCAATTCGGAGATGGTGCTTTAGAAAAATTTGATAATGCTGCAAAAGATAATATGTCAGATATGAATAATTATTCCAAAATACTTTATGAGAATTTTAAATTATTATAATGGATAATAAATTTTTTGAATGGGCAGGTGTGATAACTGCTATTTTGTATTCTTTGTTTGTTGCTTTAAATATTGGAATAGAATTTTTTGGTTTTTGCCTGTTACTTCTATCAGCGATTTTAATTGGAATTTGGGCTTATAGAGGAGGTCATAAAGGAATACTTTTGTTGCAATTTTTTTATGCAACAGCTGGTATTATTGGAATGATACGTTGGTTTTAATTTAAAGTTGAAATAATTTTTGGGATATAACTTTTAAAATTAAAAAATCCTTTATTACAATATTGCCAAGCTAATTGATCTAGATTTCTATATAAAAAATTTATTTTTATATTGTTTGAATTTAGATAATCTAAATTTTCTCCAACAGTAGGATATAGAGCGTGATAGTTTTCTATATTTTTAATTTCACTTATGTCAATTATCTCACAATCTATAGATTTATCTTCTAATCTTTGTCTTTGATCTTCTATTAAATACGATTTAAATTTCACTAATTTTTCACAAAGTTTTATTGATCTTTTTTCATTTTTATTTGAAACAATATAAATTTTTTTAAATTTATTTTCTTTAAAGTCAGTGATTTCAAAAGATAGATTGTTTTCAAAAATTATTAGATTTTTTCCATCTACATTTTGTGGATTAATAAATTCTTGTCTAACTAAAGTGTAAGATTTTTCAGAAACTTTTGGAGGAGCATTTTCATTCAATTTAATATTCTTAAATCTATTATTCGTAAATTTTCTAATATTCCATTCACTAGCAAGGTAATGTTTACCTTGTGTTTGAATACCCGCTACCCACCTCCATCCAAGAGTATTTGATGCAGCATCTCCATCAAACAGATGTTGCATAAAAAACTCAGCACCTAATTGCCATGGTAATTTAAGAGTAAATACCCAGATACTTGCAAACCACATTCTTGTATGATTATGAAGATAATTATTCTCCTTAATTTCATTTACCCACTGATTAAAACATTCTAAGTCAGTTTTTCCTTCAATTGCATTTAGATAATTCTGATTATCTTTCAATTCATTTCTAAGATTATTTAATTCTAATAAATAATCTGACCAAACATTTGGTCTTAATTCTAGCCAACCTTTCCAATAAGTTCGCCATAAAACTTCTTGAATAAATTTTTCATTTTTCGCAAATGAAAATTTTTTAAGTGATTTATCAATTACTTCTAATTCATTAATTACTCCATGAGTTATGTAGGGAGATAAACAAGAAATATTAGATCTATTATCAGGACCAAAATCAAAATTTCTTAATTTAGAATATTCTGAAAGATTATTTTCAACAAAGTGATTTAATTTTTCAATGGCCTTAGCCCTTGAAGCTTCAAATATCATACTAAACTATTTTGATTTTTTTTTCTTTAAACCTAATTTATCGCTATGTCTTAGTCTAAGAATTACAATCGCAGCCGCAATAAGAACAATAGCTACAGCCTCGTATACTAATGCAGTTGGATCCATTTCTTTTCCTTGTAGGATTATAAATCGAGCAAGTGCTGTTATTGCGATTAATAAAGGAAGAGTGATGCTAATGGATTGTTGATCCCAAAACACCCTCACCATTGCAAGCACTTCTAAATATAGAAACATTAAAAGCAAATCAGCTAATGTTACTGATTGATTTAGAAACATATTTTTAATTTCTATACCAACAGCGATTACTGTGCTTATTAAAATAATGCACATTAAAATTAGTTGTAAATTTTTTGCTATTTTTTCCATTATTTATTTTTACTAAATGGTAACCACTTCTCAAACACTGATTTAGATGGTCCATCATAAGGAATAGAGTAAGAGCTTGGATTAGGACTAGTTAAAACTTCAATTCCTTTAGAAAATACGAAAATAAAAACTATAACAAAAACTATGACCATAATTTTAAAGGGATCAAAATTTTTTGTCTTAAATACACTGTTAGATTTTTCTTCAGCTTTATGAAAATTTTTAAAAGTCATGTAGACTGCAAAAATTAATCCAATATGAGCAACATAGAGTCCCGCCCAACCAAAAGCAAAAGTTGTATAAGAAAAAACATATAAACTAAAAACAGTAGTCCAAATAAAACTTAAAACTAAAAGAATTTGAAGTCTTACTGTTTTAGGAAGAGATCTAAGATCATTTTTACTGTCATCAAATAAAATATTTGCAGCATCTATCATCCAATTTTTTAATGATTCCATAGTATTAAGTTATAATCTTTAAATATTATGACAAATGTCAAATTGTCCTAAATATTAGGTTAAATTTGCTTTAATAACGCTTTCTATTTGGTTAGAGCTTTGAGCGCCTGAAATAAAATCTTTTCCTATCACAAAAAAAGGAACACCATTAATATTTCTTTCTCTAGCATCTAATATTTTTGAATTTACAAGTTCGATATTTTTTTCATTAATAAATTCTTTAAATACGTTCTCAGAAATATTATTTTGTTTGGCAATATTAATTAGAATATCTAAATTTCCTATATCAAGCCCATCAACAAAATATGATTGATATATTTTTTCTTTAATTTTATTACCTAAATTAAATTGTTCACCTAAGATAATAAGCAAATGAGAAAGAACAGTGTTTGGGGTTTTTTTAATTTCATCTAAATTAAAATTTATTCCAGAATCTTTTGCTTTTAATCTCATATTTTCATACATTGGAGCAGCATAATCCTTTCCACCAAACTTTATTTCAAGATATTTTTCTCTAGAAATTCCTTCAGCTGGCATTTCAGGATTTAACTGAAAAGGGACATGTCGAATATCAAATTTAATATTAGAAAATTTTTTTAATGCGTTATTTAAATTTGTATGTCCAATAAAACACCATCCACAAATAGTGTCAGCAAAAACATTTATTTTCATTAATCTAAGAACGAAGTTTTCTTTTGTGATAATTAATAAATCTCTCTACATTTGATTTATTAAATGTTTTGTTTTCCTCAAAAGAAACTTTTTTCATTGAGTAAGCTAAGCTATTTGTTTGTCTTGATTCAATAATTACATTTCCTTTGTAAAGTTTAAGTTTAACAGAGCCGTTAACTTTATTTTTTTTAAGATCTACAATTTTTTGAAGTTTAAATCTTTCTTTAGAATACCAGTAACCATTGTAAATAAGTTCTGCATATCTTGGCATTATTTGATCTTTCTTATGCATTGTCTCTTTATCTAGAGTAACAGACTCCATTGCTCTATGAGCATGAATTAACAATGTACCACCAGGTGTTTCGTATACTCCTCGAGATTTAATTCCAATAAATCTATTCTCAACTAAATCTACTCGCCCAATTCCATTTTTACCTGCAAGTTGGTTAAGTTTTTCTAATAATTTTGAAGGTGAAAGTTTTTTTCCATTGATCCCATACGGATCACCATTTTTAAAATTTATAGTTACAAAACTTGCTTTATTGGGAGCTTTTTCAGGTGATATAGATCTTTGAAATATAAACTCTGGTGCTGAATTTTTTGGATTTTCTAAAACTTTACCTTCTGTAGAAGTATGAAATAAATTATCATCTACTGAAAAAGGAGGTGCACCTTTTTTATCCTTTGGAATAACTATCCCATGTTTTTTTGCATAATTGATAAGATCTGTTCTTGAATTTAATTTCCAAATTCTCCATGGAGCAATAATTTTAATATTGGGCCCAAAATAGTGGTATCCGAGTTCAAATCGAACTTGATCATTCCCTTTACCAGTTGCCCCATGTGAAACTGCATAGGCTTTAAACTTTTTGGCAACTCTAATTTGATCTTTTGCAATAAGTGGTCTGGCTATTGAGGTTCCTAATAAATAAACACCTTCATAGATAGCGTGACCCCTGATCATTGGAAAAACATAATCTTTGACAAAAGTATCTTTTAAATCTTTTATAATAATATTTTTAACACCAAATTTTTTTGCGTTAGTTATAATTTTTTTTCTATCAATTTCTTGTCCTACATCTGCAGTGTAACAAATTACTTCAGCATCATAGTTTTCTTGGAGCCACTTTAATATAATAGAAGTATCAAGCCCTCCAGAATAGGCTAAAACGATTTTCTTTTTTGATTTCATTTATATTTAACTACAAGCTTTTTTTGTAGAGTTATAAGCCTTAGTAAATCCTAGTAATGAATAGTGATCAATTGTTTGTGATCCTTTTTGATTATATCCTGTTATCATTATTCGAGAACCTTTTTTCATTCTCTTAATCATTCTGAACTCTATCTTGGTATCAGCAATCCATGCAAAACCTTGTTCTTTGATATCAAATTTAAATTTATTTTTTCCTGATTGAGCAATTACTGAGTTATTTTTATGAAACTCATAACCTCCAGTGACACTCACTTCATCAATTATTTTTTCTGCGGGCCTAAATGCAATAAATAATTTTGCATCTCTTTTATTTGATTTTGGAGCTTGTAAAATGGGAGATGATTGAGCAAAACATACTTTACCACTCGCATCAGTTACAACCATTGCTTCCCAGTCTTTATATTTTCCAATTTTTTTTATCTCTTCTGCAGAAATATGACCGAAGAAACTTATAAAAGATATCGATACTAGTAATAAAGTTTTTTTAATTATGGACATGGGTTTGGATAAATTGTTTGAACATTATTAATCTCTTTAATGACATCATCAGATAAATTGATGTTTACACTTTCTATATTTGATTTCAACTGCTCCATTGTAGTTGCTCCAATAATAACAGAGGTAACAAATGGTTGAATTTCTAAAAATTTTAAAGACATTTGAGCTAAATCAAGACCATGTTTGTTAGCAATTTCATAATAAGCGTCGACCGCTTTTTCTGTATTGGGTTTTGCATATCTAGTCCAAAAATTAGGATCTCTTTCAATTCTAGAATTTTTAGGCAATTGATTGTTTCTATATTTTCCAGATAAATATCCGCTTGCTAACGGTGAGTATGCTAAAAGTCCTATCTGATCTCTAATAGATATTTCTGCTAATCCTATTTCATAGGTTCTATTCAATAAACTATAAGGATTTTGCACAGACATCATTCTTGGTAAATCCTTTTTCCTAGAAAGTTCTAAATATTTGTTAACACCCCAGGGTGTTTCATTTGATAGTCCAATTTCTCTTATTTTTCCCGCATCAATAAATCTTTTAAGGTTTCCAAGCACATCCTCAAATTTATTCCAATTTCCATTTTCTTTATGCTCATATCCAAGACGCCCAAACATATTTGTATTTCTTTCTGGCCAGTGTAATTGATAAAGATCAATATAATCTGTTTGTAGTCTTTTTAAGCTGTCATTAACTGCTTCTGTCATTTTATCTATTCCGTAGTTATTTCCACCACCCCTTAAGTACGCTCTCATTGGACCAGCAACTTTTGAAGCTAAAATAACTTTGTCTCTCTTTTTTGATTTTTTGAACCAATTACCAATTATGATTTCAGTATGACCGTAAGTTTCTTCTCTTGGTGGAACAGCGTATAGTTCTGCTGTGTCCCAAAAATTTACTCCTTGATCTAGAGCATAATCCATTTGCTCAAAACCTTCTTCTTGGGTGTTTTGTTCGCCCCAAGTCATAGTACCGAGACAAATTGTGCTTACATCAAGATCAGTATTGCCTAATTTTTTATAGTTCATAATGGTTTTTGTTTAATTTGGATAATTTTAATCTTTTTAAGGTATCTTGAATAATTAGTAAAAGACTATTATATACTACTTATTATGGAATTTGATAAAAATGGAATTTTAAATAGAGCTAAAGCAGCTCAACAGTCAGCAGTTGCAATGGATGAAGGCTTAAGAGCCTACATGTTAAAAGTTTATAACTACATGGCAACTGGAATTTTATTAACAGGAATTGTTGCACTTTTAACATTCAAAATGTCAGTGGTAACTAATGATGCAGGGTCAATTGTAGGTCTAACGTCAGTAGGCAATGCAATTTATTTATCTGGATTAAAATGGCTTGTAATGCTGGCGCCTTTAGGAATTGTTTTTTATATGAGTTTTGGGATTAATAAAATGAGCGCTTCAAAAGCACAAACTACTTTTTGGGTTTTTGCTGGATTAATGGGTTTATCGCTATCTTCAATTTTATTAGTTTACACTGGAATGAGTGTTACAAGAGTTTTCTTTATTTGCTCAGCAACTTTTGGAGCAATGAGTATTTATGGTTATACAACTAAAAGAGATTTAACAAAATTAGGATCATTTTTAATGATGGGCTTGATTGGAATAATTATTGCTTCAATAGTTAATATATTCATGAAATCTTCAATGATGTATTTTGTGATATCGATCTTGGGCGTTTTAATTTTTGTGGGTTTAACTGCTTATGATACTCAAAAAATTAAAAATATGTATACCTCTTCAGATTCAGGAGAGCTTATGGGTAAGAAAGCTGTAATGGGCGCTCTTACACTTTACTTAGACTTTATAAACTTGTTTATAATGTTACTGAGATTATTCGGACAAAGAAGATAATTTTATTTTTGTAACTTTTTCCAATTAGTATTTTTTAATAACAATCTAAGGTCAAAAGAGTTTTTTAAAATTTTTCCACTAGTATCCGTTATTAGGTACTTAAGATTTTTATTTTTTGGCTTAAAATTTTTACATATTTTGTATAAGGCATTTTCAGCAGCATTTCTAAAAACGCTAAAACTAACTTGTTTACTTGATATGCTTAAACCATAATCTTTCCATGATCCCTCTGATACCATTTTTGCATACAAATCTAAGATAACTTTAAGTTCATCTCTCTCGAAAAACTGTCTTTCTTCTATTTGTTTATTGGAATTATTTACTACTAGTTTTAAATTATTAGACATCAATCTTATGCTTGTTGATTAATGGTACTTGAAAACCTGTGAAAATGATAGTTATTGGTAACATCCCCCATACTTTAAAGTTAACCCAAAACTCTTCAGATTGAGTTCTCCAGACTAATTCATTTAGTATTGCAAGGCCAAAGAAAAAAAACATCCATCTTTTATTTAATAATTCCCATCCTGTATCTGTTAAAGGAATTGATTTACCCATAATTTTTTTTAAAACGGGTTCTTTCGTAAAATATTTTCCAAAAAACAAAGCCAAAGCAAATATAATGTTTATAATTGTTGGTTTAACGTAGATAAATATTGGATCATTAAAATAGATTGTTAATCCACCAAAAAATGTAATCAATATTCCACTTATTAACGGCATCATTGGTATTTTTTTTTCAAAAAACCAAACAACAGTTAATGCAATTAACGTTGCAACTATCAGTGGAGGGATTGCAACTGACAAATTTTTATCATTACTATAATAATAAAAAAAAAATATGGCTAGTGGACCAAAGTCCGTAACAAATTTTAAAAAAGATTTATTCACTTAAATGATACTAACATATTTGCCACATCACAAAACATTAATATTTTTAGCATTGATTTTTATTTTTAAATACCCATACTAATGAATATGCCAATTCAAAAAGCCAAATTCTCTATAGGAGATATCGTAAAACATAAACACTTCGAATTCAGGGGTGTAATTTATGATGTTGATTTTGAATTTAATAATTCTGAAGAATGGTATCAGTCTATTCCAAAAAATGTGAGACCAAGAAAAGATCAGCCTTTTTATCATTTATTAGCTGAAAATGACGAAATAACTTACGAAGCTTATGTTTCAGAACAAAATCTTCTTATGGATGACTCAGATGAGCCGATAAAACATCCTTTAATTGAGGAGATTTTTTCAGGAAAAAAAGGTTCTAGTTATTTTAAAATGTCAAATTAAATTTATCATTATTCAAACACATTTAGTTCAAATCTAGGCCATATAAATTGAGTAAATATTTATTATATTCTGATCAAGGATGCTAAAAATAAATTCCAGACTATTATCTCCCTCTGCATTCTTGATCGGAAATACTTTTCATAATAAATATCATTAATCTAAAATGTTTAAAATATTCCAACCAAATAAAATTTTTCGGTTAACATCCAAAGCTCCAAAGTATATTTTATTTTTATTTATAGTGGTACTCTCAATTGGATTAATGGAAGCATTAATTTTGTCCCCTGAAGATTATAAACAAAGTGATGCTGTTAGAATTATGTATGTGCACGTACCTGCTGCTTGGATTTCTTTAGGTATTTTTTCATCTATAACTTTTTTATCAATTAGTGGATTTATTTTTAAAAATAAAAATTTTTTTTTAATATCTAAAAGTTTGGCACCCTCTGGTTTTGTTTTTAATATTATTGCATTGGTTACAGGAGCTATCTGGGGAAAACCAACATGGGGAACATGGTGGGCTTGGGATGCTAGAATTACATCAATGTTAATCTTGGCCTTATTTTATGCAATGTACTTAATTTCTTGGAGAATTTATGAAAGTGAGGAAAAAGCTTTTAAGATTTCAACTTTTATTACAATATTAGGTATAATTAATGTTCCCATTATAAAATATTCTGTAGATTGGTGGAACACACTTCATCAACCAGCCTCTATAAACATTTTATCAAAAAGCTCAATTCACTCATCTATGCTTTTTCCGTTGTTAATAATGACTGCGGCATTTGCTCTTTTTTCATTGCTTATTTTTTTAATGAAATATAATACAGAACTGATAAAAATTAAAAATAAAGGCTTAGATAGATTATGATTAATGAATTACTTTTTATGAACGGATACGGAGCTTATGTATTGTCTGCTTTCAGCTTTACATTATTTAGTTTCACAGCTCTATATTTTGTTACAAAAAAACAATTTGTTAAAGAGCAAAACAAATTCGTTGCTAAGTTTGGATTACTTAATACGGATAAAGCTAGATCTGCAAAATCACAAAGAATTAATAAAGAAATTTTAGCTAACGCCACAAATAATTAACTTTTGAACCATGTATGGTCGCAAAGTTAAATTAAGATTTTTATTCATAATAATAATTCTAATTACTTTAATATTAACTGTTTTTCTAATTTTAAAATCGCTTGAAGAAAACGTTGTTTATTTTCAATCTCCATCTGAAATAAATTCAACTTTAGAGTTAAATAAAAAAAAAATTAGAATTGGAGGTATGGTTAAAAAAAACTCTATTTCAGTCAATGCTGATGAAATTAATTTTGTAATTACAGATTTTAAAAACGAAATAAATGTTGTTTATAAAGGAGCAATACCAAATCTTTTTGAAGAAGAAAAAGGAGTAGTTGCTGAGGGAATATTAAAAGACAGAAATTTTTTTTCAGCTACTAAAATTTTAGCGAAGCACGATGAGAATTATATGCCACCAGAAGTAAAAGCTGCATTAGAGGAGAAATAAATTGATTTATAGCACCATTGGATATTATTCATTATTTCTTGGCTTATTTATAAGTTTACTGATTGTTTTTTTTTCGGTTAAAAATTTTCAAAATTCTAAAATAATAAGTGCAAACATTTTATCTTTTACGTTTTTACAATTTTTTTTGGTGGTAATTAGTTTTTTATGTTTAATTATTTCTTTTGTATTATCTGATTTTAGCAATGAAACAGTATTTAATAATTCACACTCTACAAAACCTCTTTTTTATAAAATAGCTGGTACCTGGGGAAATCATGAGGGCAGTTTGTTGCTTTGGTTATTTGTACTTACTTTTTTTATTTTTATTTTTATTTTAAAAACTCAAAATCAGCCCATAAAATACAAACTTTTAACTTTAATATTTCAGCAAATAATAATTATAGGTTTTTTCTTTTTTTTACTTAAAACATCAAACCCATTTAATCACCTTTATCCTACTCCAAGTGAAGGTTTGGGTTTAAATCCGATATTGCAAGATCCCGCTTTAGCAATACATCCTCCAATTTTATATTTAGGTTATGTTGGATCATCAATTATTTTTTCCTCAGCTTTAGCAGCTACAAGTTTGAACTTAGTTTCAAAAAAATGGGCATCTCACATTAAAAGATGGATATTAATTTCTTGGTTTTTTTTAACTATAGGAATTTTACTTGGATCAATTTGGGCTTATTATGAATTAGGCTGGGGAGGATTCTGGTTTTGGGATCCAGTTGAAAATGTTTCATTAATGCCATGGCTTGCTTTAACGACCCTTTTACATTGCATTTTAGTTCTTGAAAGAAAATCTATTTTATCTTCATGGGTAATAATTCTTTCAATAGCAACATTCACTTTAAGTATGTGTGGAACATTTTTAGTTAGATCTGGTATATTAAATTCAGTTCACACATTTGCAAATGATCCAGAAAGAGGGTTATTTATATTGATTTTTTTATTTGTTTTAATTTTTTTATCTATGTTTATTTTTTTCTTTTTTCATAAAAATGAAGAAAAAACTTCACATAGTTTTTCCTGGTTAAGTAAAGAAACATCAATTCTAGTTAACAATTGGTTTATGATGTATTTTTTATCAGTTGTCCTTATTGGAACTGTATATCCAATATTTCTTGATGTAATGATCTCTAAAAAAATATCAGTCGGGCCTCCATTTTATAACAAACTAATAATCCCATTTTTAGTACCTTTTTTATTAATGATGGCTATTGGACCAAGACTGAAGTGGACTATTTCTAAATTACAGGACAAAAAATATCTTATTAGCTTATTGGTTATTTCAATCATATTGGCTTATTTAATTCTCAAAAATTTTAACCAAAGTATTTTAATTTATACAGTTTTGGTATCTAGCGCATTTTATTTGTTTTTTATTTCTTTAAGAGATTTTTTTGTTAAAAATAGAAATATTTCTCAAAATGTAGCTCACTTTGGATTCAGTTTATTAATTTTAAGTATTCTATTTAATAATCTTTTTTCGAGTGAAACAATTACAAATTTGAAAGTTGGTGAAACATTTGAAAATTCAGATACAAAAATAGTTTTTGAAAGTGTTAATCAAAAACAAGAAAAAAACTATAAATCAATTATAGCAAACTTTAATATCTATAACTCAAATGGAGATAAAGATAAGCTTTCACCTGAATTGAGAATTTATAATCAGCCAATAATTGTAACTAGTGAAGCTGACATTAAAACAACTATTATGAAGGATAAGTTCATTGTTATTAACTTAGTTCAGAATCAAGAATTTTTTAACGTTAGGTATCAAGTTAAACCATTTATGTTATGGATTTGGTTATCAGTAATATTGATATCAATAGGCGGTTTTTTAAGCATCTTGAAAAGAAGATTATGAAAAAAAAATTATTACCTTTTTTTGTTGTTATAATTTTTGGAATTGTTTTCATTGTTTTTTATAAAGGTTTAGAGGATACAAATATATATACCCCTGATTTAAATGTGCAAAAAGACATACCTATCTTTACTTCAAAAGATTTTTATTCAGGAAAAGTCTTAAAATCATCAGATATTTTTGAATTTAACAAAACTTATTTGTTAAATATTTGGTCTTCATGGTGTGTGCCTTGTCGTCAAGAACATCCTCTATTAATGACATTAAAACAAAATGATAAAATAGATATTATTGGATTAAATTACAAAGATAATAAAAAAAATGCTGTAATTTTTTTACAAGATCTGGGAAACCCATATGAAAAAATATTTATCGATTTAGATGGTACTCAAGCAATTGAGTGGGGAGCTTATGGAGTTCCCGAGTCATTTTTGATTAATAATAATAAAATTATTAAAAAATATATTGGACCATTAAATGAAGATTTAATTAGTGAAATTGAATATTTAATAAAATGAAAATTTTAAAAGTATTTCTGGTTATTTTTTTCTTATTTTCTCAAAGTTCAATAAATGCTGATGATCAAGATGAAATAAATAAAATAACTAAAAATTTACGTTGTTTAGTCTGCCAAGGACAATCTGTTTATGACTCTGACTCTGAATTTGCTATTAGCTTGAAAACTCTTGTTAAACAAAAACTTAATGAGGGATTATCGGAATATCAAATCTATAATTATTTAAAAATTAAATATGGTGAATGGATCTTATATGATCCTGAGCTTAACAAAAATACATTTGTATTATGGTTGCTACCAATATTGATCTTTTTAATAGGAGGTGCAATAATATTTAAAAATTTTTTTTTAAAAAACAAATAACTTATTATGAATTTAAAAAACTGTTACAATTTCGAAGATTTTAGAAAATTAGCAAAAAAAAGATTACCTTCACCTATTTTTCACTATATTGATGGTGGTGCTGATGATGAAGCTACGCTAAAAAGAAATACTGATGCTTTTAACGATTGTGACTTAGTTCCAAATGTATTAGCCAGTGTAGGTAAACCAGATTTATCCACGACAGTTTTTGGTAAAAAAATTGATATGCCAATATTTTTATCTCCTACTGCAATGCAAAGACTTTATCATCATGATGGTGATAAGGCTTCAGCTCGCGCAGCTGAAAAGTTTGGAACCTTTTATAGTATGTCCACAATGGCAAACAACACAATTGAAGAAATCGCTGAAATTTCAAAGGGTCCAAAATTATTTCAGCTTTACGTTCATAAAGATCAATCGATTACAGATGATTTAATTGAAAGATGTAGAACATCTGGTTACGACGGGATGTGTTTGACAGTAGATACTTTGGTTGCTGGAAATAGAGAAAGAGATCATAGAACAGGTTTTACTACACCTCCAAAACTCACACTTCAAAGTTTGATGAGCTTTGCAATGAGACCGGAGTGGGTTTTTAATTATTTTACTCATAAAAAATTTGAATTATCTAACGTTGCAAAAAAAACAGACAAAGGGACGAATATTGCAAAATCAGTAATTGAATATATCAACGAACAATATGATCCTGCAATGAATTGGAAAGATGCAGAGTATTGTGTAAAAAAATGGAATAAACCATTTGCATTAAAAGGAGTTATGTCAGTTGAAGATGCAAAAAGAGCAATTGATATTGGTTGTACTGCAATTATGGTTTCAAATCATGGGGGAAGGCAGTTAGATGGTTCAAGATCTCCATTCGATCAAGTTAAAGAACTTTCAGACGCAGTAGGAGACAAACTTGAAATTATTTTAGATGGTGGAATTCGAAGAGGCACTCATGTTTTAAAAGCTTTAGCTGCTGGTGCGACTGCATGTAGCTTTGGTAAAATGTTCCTATTTTCTTTAGGTGCAGGAGGCCAACCAGGTGTAGAACGTCTTTTGCAGAATATGCATGATGAAATTAATCGAAATATGGTATTAATGGGTTGTAAAAATATTAGTGAATTAAATAGATCAAAATTAATTTATAGAAAATAAGAAACAAGGAGAGATTAGATATGAAATTAGCAGCAAGTTTAGATCGTCTAGGAACCGAGTCGGCATTTAGTGTTTTAGCAGAAGCCAAAAAATTAGAAGCTGCTGGGAATCCAATGATACATCTAGGACTTGGTCAACCTGATTTCAAAACCCCAAAACATGTAGTTGAAGCAGCTAAAAAAGCTTTAGATGATGGACATCATGGATATGTTTTATCTAATGGAATTCTAGAGTGTAGGCAAGCAGTAACAAGATGGATAAAAAAACGATACAACACAGACGTTGATGCTGAAAGAATTACTATTATGCCGGGAGGTAAACCTACC